>Ga0307516_10000824_pt1 | contig 42442 bp, 65 predicted proteins | sample 19_EM_MG_FD_203310 | JGI IMG/M metagenome (GOLD analysis project Ga0307516, IMG submission 203310) | Populus trichocarpa ectomycorrhiza microbial communities from riparian zone in the Pacific Northwest, United States - 19_EM | ecosystem: Host-associated > Plants > Roots > Unclassified | place... | reverse complement strand
CATCCCTCATGGGCAATAAATCTCCCATGGTCCATGGGTTGTGCAATGGTCTCCCACCCATGGGACATGGGTTGTACAACACTGTTGTACAACAGTCGCATGGCCCATGACCCATGGGATCCTGTCACATTGCATGGCCCATGACCCATGGGGGAAAAGTTGCTGAACCCTGTGGAAACTCCGTGGATCGTTCTCCTCCGGAGCCTTTCCGACAACGCGTACCTCTCAACCATGGGTGTAACCGTTGCACCTTTTCAGAAGATCCTGACAGACGGGTTCACAGCGCGTTGGGAGACTGCAGTTATCCATCGTATGGGCGCAGGCCCGGTGGCGATTCTCGGGTCCACGGTCGATCATTGGACTCTAGTGGCGCGCTGGGTCCCCTTCTAGTATTCTACACTGGCTTACGTCGCCAATGCGCCAACACACCCTATTCCAGATCTTCGCTTTGGTCCCAGCCACGGTCTCCCGCTACCTCCTGACCGCCCTCCCTCTCGAGACATTGAAAAGCATTCCAGACGCTCGAGTCTCATGGCCCACTGGCGGTCACGAATCCCACGAATTGAGTGCTTTGGTGTCAAGGTGTCACCCCCAACGGCGTCTTCGGTTCGATCGACAACCTCAACTTGCCCTGTTAGACCTCTGCGGATCCAAACATTGACGTTGAGGCGTATAGCGGATGGCTTCATGCCCATTATGTGAGCTGTGTAGTTGTTTTCGGCTCAAAAGGTCTGTACCCTATACCGCGTCCCAGTCCCTTCCATCACACTCAGGCTTTCGCATAGGGGAAATTCCGAGCGCGAAGATCACCTGGTAGTTGGCACGATTCTTGCGCGGCCTCCCGGATCTACGAACAGCTTAAAGTCAAAGTCTCTTTGCCAGGCCACGATCTTGTCCTGCCGATGCGCCCGGACCTCGTTGAGACCACGGGCATCAGTATGTCGCGCATCCTTGTAGACGTGATTGATCATCCTCGTGATCTCGTCCTTCTCCACTTGGGCTCGGAGAATCAACGCGTTGATATCCGCAGTGAGCTTCAAATCAACCCCCTCGTCTCCCGTCGCGGCATCTATGTTGACCAGCCCAAGGTCGTCGACCAACGCGGTGTACCAAATCGTGGTTCAAGTATGAAGTCGAGTGAAGTCCGAGTTCTTTAGTTCGAGTTGAGCCTCCGGCTTGACGACGATCCTAAGTTGATACCCCCTGCAGGCTTTGATTCCGCGTCCCCCTCGGGGGGCAACCGGTTCTCAGGGAATTTTCTTGTTGCTCTGCATCACTGGGAACGCCTTCCGTTCGACAGAGGGGAACGGGTGGCCGTCCTTGCTCATTCTCGTGCCATCCTCTCATACTGGCAAACAGCAGAGTGGGAGATATGGGAGATCGAAGGGAGTTTCGGATGTCTTCGCCTCCCGCTCTGCATAGACGACCACAACACCGGCGGCGTCCCATTGAGACTTGCTTCCGAATGCGCAACATCAAGACACGGGTAACAGGCAGGTTAAACCGCATCCGAAGTGCCTACTTCGAGCCCGCCGTCACCGAAGAGCGAACATACCTTATTCCCACGACGATACGTTGATCGAGTAAGTATGCGGATAAGGAGTGGACGACTTAGGTTGTTTAATAAACTCGGTTTTAACTGGTGGATAAGTAAATCAGGCATGGGGGTAACCTGGGTAAGCGGACGGATTGGATTAGCAAGGTAATTGGAGTTCCGCGCAAGCGCTTCCGGTATTGACAGTCAGCTGGAAGCGCGTCGAAGCGCGACCAAATACGTTTTTCTCTCACTACATAACTTACCCTTCCTGTACCGATCCAGGTGGGGTGGACAACGTTCGTGCTCGGAATAAGCAGTAATTTATTCAATCGTGCATAACACAAAGCCCTAGGGGAGCACACCGCCGGTGCGCTTCCATAGACCGGACATCTTGATGGAAGTGTTTGGAATTGCTTGGAAGCGCCTAGAGTGCTAGTGAACCGTCAGTACTTCAAGCTTCAATGACCGCCGAAGCGCATCCATCGATTATAATCGCATAAAATCTGACTCCAGATTTTCCTGATGATGGTCCGCCAGGGTGGGAAAGATGAACTGGAGGTTACTCCTGCCCTCAGCCCCGTGAGCAGAAGAAGGAAGCACCGAGCTGTCCGCCTGAGAACAGCCTCTCCGCAATCGTCTGCGCGATGGTGCCCATCCCCGTTCCAGCAAGCCCGTTCAACTAGTAGACGGGGGGCCGGACGACTCAAGTCCCGTTTCCAGAGTCCGATCTCGACTCTTCGGGTTCCCTTGAGGCAACCTCTACGACCGCCGTGCCGATACTCGGCCTCCTGCGCGCAGCGGAAACTGTTGAGAACAGCCGCTTTGGCTGTAGGAGATTCGCGTCAGGCGCCCATCATCAAGGGCGTCGGAAGATCTTCTGACCTGGATTCTGGGTGCAACGGAGTGGGACGTGTGCCGCTGGTGAACGAGAGCCCTCTGGCCTCGAACGCTGAACGTTGAGCCTCCGCACATCTGGTCGTGGGGTTCTCTTATGACCAACGACAGGCAACGTGGCTCAGCTTCCGGTTCCCTGCATGGTCACCCCACATGCGTTGCTAACCCTGCTTCGCTGGATATGGGGTGGGGAAACCTGATATATAAAAACCGAGCGACGTTGACAGACGATTTCCCCAACCAACTCCGCAGAGATGGTGAACTTCCCTCCCTCCCTCCTCGTTTTCCTGTCCTCGGCCCTCTTCGTCACCTCCTCTGTTGTCCCCGCCGCTGAGGTGAAGAAGGAGCCAGAGTATCCATTACACCTGGCGAAGAGGGAGGGTAGCGGCCGCAAGACTCGTCACTTGCGCCCGGTTTACGAGAATACCAAACGAGAGATTACCCTTCCGGATGTTGGCCAAGTTGCGTCGTTCCCTCCAACCGGGATTCCTCAGCCGATCCGAGGACCCTATGGAGACGTTCGCTCAGGAGGCACCAATGAAGAAATCGATAGACAGAATCCCGACAACGTCGCTCCTCCCCGCACCGACAACGGTTTGTTCGCTTCCGTCCCTTTTTGTCTTGGGGTTCTCACCGGGTTTCTTAGGTAATATTCCCAATTTGAAGTGGTCCTTCTCTTTGTCGCATACACGCTTGTTGAACGGTGGATGGATTCGGGAGCAGACCGTCACCGACCTCCCATCTTGTAAGTTCCATTTCGACTTGAACTGCTAATGCATTACCTAACTTGGATTCATAGCGAAGGAACTCTCAGCGGCCGAGGTTCGCATGGCCCCGAATGCTTACCGGGAACTGTGAGATGGAAGCTCCCATTCCTCGCGATCGCTCCTTCCTCACATTACCGCTTCTCAGGCACTGGCACAGCGTTGCGGAGTGGGGAATCGTTTTAGGAGGTACCGGACGGATTACCTCCGTTGATTCCGAAGGCAGAACATACATCAGCGACATCAAGGGTCCGCGAAACGGTTCTGACCCGGACATCTTTACGTGAGCCGCGAGGTGCTAGAATTCATGTGGTGTTGATCAAGTTTCCTCCCAGTTTCCCCCAGAACGTTGCACATGGTTTACAAGCATTAGATGATGGCCTCGATGTCCTATTAATATTCTCCAACGGCAACTTCGACGCTACTGGGACAACATTCATGCTTTCCGACTGGCTCGTCCATACCCCACTTGAGATCGTCGCTCAGAACCTCGGCCTCAAGACCTCCGATCTCCAGAAGATGCCCACCCAGGATCCCTACATTTTCAAGAGCACCGTTCCGCCTCCCCAGGAGGGCCACGCTAACGAACAAGCCAAAGTGTCTCCTTATGGCGACGTTCCTAATCCGTATGTATTCAGCATGTCCAAGCAGGAGAAGGAGGTCTCGCCGGGTGGTTGGGTCAAGATACAGGATTCCGAAAGGAACTTTAAAGAGTCTTACGCTGCCACCGCCTTCGTGCACGTCGAGCCAAATGGTCTAAGGGAACTCCACTGGCACAGCGATGAGGGTACGGTCACACCTTGATTACTTCACCGACTCTGGCTTGTTGACGTCGTGGATCTTTAGAATGGCTTTACATCTTTTCCGGACACGGGAGGGCCACCGCGTTCGCCGGGGGTTCCACTTCGAGGACTTTCGACCTTCAAGCCGGCGATTCCGCGGTGTTCCCGAGTGCTTACGGTCACTACGTACGCGTTCTCAGATCCCTCTTGGGCTTCGATCTGACTCGACCGCTCATAGATCAAGAATCTTTCCCCCACCGAACCGTTGATCTTCATCGAAGTGTTCAAAGCTAAGAGATATGTTGACTTTAGTGCTACCCAATGGCATGCATTCACCATGAACCCCGGACCGCGTGCTGACCGCGTATCTTTATAGGCTTGCCTTGACACCCTCTCAAACTGTCGCCGACTTGCTCAACATCACGGTTGCCCAAGCCGACGCCCTCATCAAGACCAAGCAAAGGCTGATCGCTTAGGGTAGAGGGATAGGCGTTCTTTCGTGGGAGCCCATTCATAAACTCGGACGAAATCCGTTTTTATCGTAGTCGGTTACATATATATCAGCGTTATTGCCTGTGATAAGGTCTTGTATATAGGCCCGCTTGGGGCGCCGTTCCGCCTGCTGGAATCCCGACACTTACGTAAGAGTCGGGGTTGTCGAACATCGGTAATGAAATTTACACTTTTCGCCCCGAAGCTAAGGGACCATCAGCCACCAGTTATCGCCAGGCCTGATTGGAACAGGAGTGAGATCGTAGAAATGGTGTTGGAGGTGCCACCGCATGCAAAGTCCATCATTTCGTATCAAGCACTTCTGTTTTGGTGAAGTGGTCCCTGTCCCAAACCTGGAAAGCGAAGTGCTGGGGGCCTTTCGAAGGGATGTTACCAAACACGAAATCATCATGGGTATTCTGGGTTGTGAGCCGGATAGGTTGACCACCAACTTCTCAACCGCAATGGCGAAGTCCGCACCACGATCCCAGCTGGTGGAAGAACGCCGGAGAGCTGGGATGTTATGACATCGGAACTTACCTTTTGGCGAGCGGGAGAAACGCAATCACCCTGTCAAAGACAGTGAAAAACACCATGGCGACGTGGGACCCTAGCATGATGAAGAGAGAGAGAACACCATCCTGGAGAACCGTTCGCATCAGTTAGGACATGTGCACCTACCTGGCCGCGGCCAGCTTTTGGCTTCACGATGAAGACGACAACCCAGGCGAAGGCGGTAGGGTTTGTAGGGTGTCCAGTGCGAGGCAGCCGGGAATAGATACCGGCGAGCACGACCTGCGACCTGTAGGCCTGCGTTGGAGGTACAGGCATGCTAACAAGCCACGAGCCTGTCGCTAGGGACGAAGTGACCAAGATACCAAAACCAGTGAGAATGACTGTCCCTGAATTTGGTTTGAAAAGCGCTGCACCGACCGCGATCCGGGTCCCGTGGATAATGCAGGATAGAGTACAGTTGGACCATGGGGTGTTCGTCGACCACACAAGTCCGACAACTCTGCAGATGCGACCCGCGATAAAGGGCCAGAAGGCTGTGCAATCGTCAAATCCCTTCTGGGGGAAGATCCGGTCGGTCTCACCATGATTTCCCCCTCCACACATATTTTACCTCATCAGAGGACGGTATCAGGTGGTCCCAGGCGACTGCCGCCAATGCTGCATGGATGAAATACTGGAACAGGCCAGGTTAAGCAGCGGGATTCTAGGCGTGGATTGTGGCCCATGATGACCAAGTATGGGGAACCCAAGGTTGAAACGCGGGCCAAGGCCATTCCGCGCAGGATGTGTAGCATCGTAGCTTCACCCTCCGGAGGCTTGGCGATGTCGGCCCTCCGACGCCCGGCCTATCCGCCCCTCCGACCTCCATCTGGGTTCTGTGAAAGTCGAGGAGTATGAAGTATAGAGAGGCAATAGTGATGGCTCGTAACATGCGCAACAGTATGCTGGTCTCTCCGAGGACCAAGGCCCGAACCACGGAATCTATGTCCATCGTCGTGTGATCCCCTTAGATTCGTGTACACGCAGGGCCACCGCGAGAGAATCCCACCAGTCCCTGAACGGTCTCTGCATCGAAGCCCTGCTCTGCTTCTTGTGCTGGCCGTCGAGACTGCTCCTTGGGCACGCATACTTCAAACTCATGCCCCTTGAATATGCGTTCTGGAGTGTCATCCCAGGTTCACGCGCAGTAGTGGCGTTGGGTGTATAATGTAGGCCACTGGCTGACCACGGAGGTCGACGGGCTCAATCAAGTTTCCGCGAATGGCGCATATATAAGCGGGGCACCTGTTATTACGACGTCTTACATCGCTGCCACTACTTACCAGACGCAACCTACTTACCATCACCTCCCACACCACCACCAGAACATCTTCTCAGGATTCCCACGTTTACCACCGCGATCGCCCTTCTGTTCTAACTCGCGCCGGGTGACATGGAAGCCGTATTCATCCTGTTCGACCGTGCGCAGTGGTGGCCGTCTCTGCCACGAATCTATCCCGTTGCGACATGTGGGGTGTTTTGCTTTCCTAGACCACAAATCCTTGATATTCCCTCCGTGTAAACGCCATGGAGAGCACGCGGTGTGGACGGCGGTGGAATATTCCAACCTGAGGGTGTGGTCTAAGCGCGAATTGTAGCCGCCATGACAGTCGGCGGTCATTGAAATGTATGGCCCGGCTCCAATTGCGCATTCTCCCCCCTCCTCCACGATTCTTAGACGGTGAACACTGTGCTGTAGAATCATGGATCGCCCCCACAAAAAGACTCCCTCACTCTTTACCATATCCGCATATGGCCTTGGCAGAAAACAGCACCCAGCAATCGGTCGATCTCCCGCGCCCCAAACCAGCCTCAGTATGAGCTCTCCCGTCGACGCCTCCCGTCGAACACTGACCTACCCCATCCCATCTTTGCAGTTTTCGAATTCCCGGACGAGCTTATTCTCTCCCTTCTCTCTCACGTCGCCCCAGAACCTCAGCTTACTGGCCACTATGCACGGTTCCGCGAACAGTATTGCATGGAGATCAACGATGACCATGAGGAGCGGGCGCAGTTTCTACGACCGTTGAGTATGACTTGTCGGGCGATGCGGTTACGGCTGCTGCCATGGATCTGGGACCTCCTCGAGCCGTCAAGCTGCAGGTATGGTAACGAGAACTTCGAGCCGAACCTCGTCGCCATCGCGAACGCTTCACGTGCAGACACGTTTCTGGCCGCTAGCGTAAAGTACTCCTGTGCTCTTCTTTATCCCTGCGCCGGGGCTGATTCGTATCCACTCAAGGTTCATGACAGTGCACTTCCTGTGGGATAGCGAACCTACGTTCGTTAAATGCCTAGAGTCCCTCCCAAATCTCCACACCATAGAGATAGGCATAGGGTTGATGTATGGCAGACCACGTACGGCGCTGCTCAGGGAGGCGCTTCAGCGCGTCAAACTCCCCCAGATTAAAACTCTGACCCTACCCCCTGCTGCTCATCCTCTCCTCAAACACTGTCCCAACGCTGAGGATGTTGACTGGCTGATTGGGGATGACGTTAAGGTCTCTGATGAAATCCTTGGATCTCTCCCAAATCGGGATTCAAAGATCAAACGGTTGACAATCCCCCTGGTTTTGTCGGAGAATCCATCCCGTAAGTGGTCCAGTACTCTGTGGGATCACACGACGATAATGGTGACTGACTCCCCCCGGTCCCAGGATTTGTGGCCAAGTGTCCAAAGCTCATCGAACTCACCGTCCTCTACCCACACCCCCACCGCCACTTACACCCATACCGTCATGGCCCACGTGACTGGGAAGAAATAGCGAGAGGATGTTCGCATTACCCGGTCGAGAATACACATTTCGCAATATCAGAACTGGTCAACGCGTGCAAAGCACTTCCAGATTTCAATACACTCGAGGTCGTACATCTAGCCCTTACCACATCTCCCCCGGAGTGCTGGTGTGGGCGGGAGGGGTGCGGTAGCCAGGGGCCGTACACGGAAGGACGGAAACGGGAGATGAGGGAGGAAATGAAGGGTGTGAAAGGTTGGGCGATGGACTGTTTGAAGAAGCCGAAAACGGTATGTCAGGAGGGAGGGAGGACAACGTTCGGGGAGCAGATGAAAGGCGTGAAGGATTGGGCGGTAAACTGTCTAAAGCAGCCAAAAGCAGGAGACCACAAGGGAGAGGAAAGGAAGAAGATCACGTTGAGGGCCATCGAGCTGGGCTCGGTCTGCGTCCTTCCGTTCGACGAAAGGATCCCCCCGAGGTTCCATCTGGCTTCTGTGAAAGTCGAGGAGCACGAAGTGTGGGGAGCCGATAGTAATGGTCCATAGCGTGGACGGTGGAGAACTAGTATACCCAAGGACAAGAGAGCGAGTTACGGAATCTATGTCCATCGTCGTATGATGCCCTTGTAGACCCGTCAACCCAAACGCCCTAACCACTGCTTATTGGTCTCCTTGATCAAAACCCGCTTCTCATCCGCTCCATCAACCGGCCACCGGCCTAAATGTGTCACTCCCTAAGCACATACATTCCAAACTCGTGCCCTTGAGTATGCGTAGGATCACGCCGGGCACTGCGGTAGAGGCATTGGGTGTATAATGCACACCATGTTGACCACAGATGGTCAACAGGTTCAATCGAGTTTCCACTATAGGCGTATAAGTGGGAGGTACCTGTTGTTACAACGTTTCACATCACCGCCGCTACCAGCCACAACCCATTCACCGTCGTCTTCCTCCACCACCACCCAGCACAACCATCTTCTGATTCCGACGTCTACCACCACGATTACTGCTCTGCTCCAACTCGTGCCAAGCGGCGTCGAAGTCATAGTCATCCTGTTCGACCGTGTGCGGTGGTTGTTGTTGTCTCTGTTGTGGGTGATTAGTCGCCGGAGGATGCAACGTAGACGCAAAACTACGATTCCCCCACGCCCCGGATGGCGTTGGGACGTTGGCGGGAGGTGCGGGTGTGGGAGACTCCTCAGGTCCGGAAGGGAAATCTGCAAGTGATACCGGTGGTTCGAGACGAACCTGGGAGTCAAGGGTATCATGACCGAGAGTCTGGGCGAGTCTCTCTTTGTCCCTCTCCTCGGCCTTCACCTTCGCCTTGTCGTCCTTCTTCCCCTTCTCCCTGCGACGAGACCTCCTTTGTTTCAGCGCACCCTCAAAGTTAGCGAGGCCCTCCACCCCAACCACCGCTTCTAAATCCGCCTCGATGAACACGACGTCCGCGCCTTCCGGGAAGTGGGCGAGGTACTTCCACCGTTTCCGTAGGTCGTCGTTAACCGTCCCCTCTGCATGTGCCTCCACCCGGACGGTGATTTCGTCCGGGAAAGCGGGGTAGCTTTTGAAGTGGGACAGGAGGATCCTGATGTCCAAAGGATGTAGGAAAATTGGCAACCCCGACGCTGCCTGGTAGTAATAGTATGATTGCGTGGAAGGGGGTGGAGGGTTCACATTTCTTCGCTGGCGCGGGTTACGACCTGCTGTCTGCGGGGAATTTTGTTGTCCACTCTGCGGCGGAACGGTATTCGAGGTTTGTGACGACAAGAAGGCGGCGGGGACCTCCTCCTGACCTTCCGACGTGTTGTTCTCCCTCCGTTGGGGGGCGGTCCTCCGTGATTTGTCCTGTTCCTGCTTCCGTTGCGTCATCATGGCCTTCTCTATAGTTTCCCTCAGAAAGATATTCTCAAGGGCGGCGGCTTTTGCAAGCTGGTGTCGTACTTTCTCTTCTGCATCGTCTAAAAAATAGAGGCCAAGTTCATCTTTAAGACTGAGAAGGAGACGCCTTTCAGATTCGATCTCTTCCAAGTCATGTGACAGATCCGCCATAAGCTGGTCCGGTGTTGCCAACATGAATTTCGCAAATTCGAAGACGTCCGGTAGGAAGTGGAAGGGGGCCTGGTGTGGCGGTAAAAGGTCCGATGGCCAGGTTACAGACCGAGGCAGCGCCAGTGTCGTTATTTGTGGTCGTTGCATCAGTCGCATCCGAAGTGTGGATCCAGGGCTGAAGGCGTCCGATTCATGTGCCGCCGCAGATGAAGAACTTCCTGCGACTGCCTCCCCCGCTTCACCAACGAAAGACGGCTCGTCAAGCCATTTAACAGCTTTCAGGTGCTTCTCGTTGACGGAATCGAAGCACACAGGGCAACGAACCCATTTGTTCTCCGCGGTCCCAAGGAGATGGAGAATACATGGGAAGCAAAACACCTACGCGAACTGTCAGACGATAGACGGGCTTCAGCGCCCAAGTACGCACATGTCCGCATTTTGTCATTCTCGGCGCGGTGGGTGTAGCAAGGCAGATCGGGCACGTCGTCAATCCCTCCTCTTGAGACGCAGGTTCACCCTTTGAACTGGCGGAGGCCATCGCGGAGGTGCGGGGTACGATAATTTGAAGAACGTCATACCATTGGGGGAAGCTTTACCGATCCGCATCAACTTGCATCCGATAAGAGAGCGAGTTTAAGAACGTACATATCCGGGTCGGCAAAATGTACAGTGTAATCCCCAGCCGGACGCACGACAAAACGATACTGTGCGTTCACAAATCCTGTAAACCCAAAACGATGAGACGATGTCGGCTCCGTCACACAGCAGCACACTCACGTTCCTTATTCCACACCGGGTTGGAACCGTTAGTCCTTCGGGTCCGCCTGGGGAGGCTCTGCGGACTCTGTCTGGGTGGCAGGGTAAAGTTGAGGAGATGGTTGAGTGACTGGGTGGAGGACATCCTGGTCGAAGACCGCTTGGGGGTTGAAGACGGGGTGATCAGCCCAAATCTGTGGGTTGTATTTGCAGTTTGTTGAAGGGGCATCTGGCAGAGTGCCAGTCTGAGAGTCGCCGGCAACAACGACCAGCAAGTGGGAATTGCTGGTCGTAAATTGTTGGAGGGTTTCCCTCTGAGGTTCCGCTCGCTTGCTTTCCACCTGACTCGGAGGCACGTGACCTACTCCCGTTCCGGCGAGCGCCCGGTTGTTGGGATCGGCACTCAGCGTTTCCTTTCGTCATGGCCAAGGGCAAGAGCGCAAATCCAGCGGACGCGTACCGTGAGCGACACTTTATCTGGTTTTCCACGTGCCGCTCATTCCGCTTTCAGGCAAGGCTCAGCGAAAGAAAGAAGTCAAGAAGGCATGCTCTTTCCTGCGGCGGGGCGACTCGTGTGCTCATGACCCCAAACAGTAGAACAAGGCAGAGAGACAGAAGACTCGTGACTTTGCTTTGGTCAAGAAGGACACAGCCGGTGCGTACGGTCACTCCGCGCCTCGTCCGGTTTTGATTCAGCTCCTCCAGAGATCGAGGAGGAGATCGAGCAGTTGGAAAAGAAGGAAACCCCTTCAGCCACCGAACAGGCTCGCCTCAAAGAACTCAAGGCAGACCTTGAGAGGGTAAACAAGAAGAAGGAAGAATGGGTTGAAGAGCATCCCGAACATCGGAAACTCGTCTTCAAGGCCAAACGGCGCCCTCAGGATGAGGAGACAAGACAACCACCACCGACTGGCCCGACCAGCAGGAACCTTTTCAAAAAGAACGGTCTACCGAGGCATCCAGAGCGCAGCATCTACTATGATCCCGTTATGAATCCGTATGGCCTGCCACCCCCAGGAATGCCGTACATGGAGAAACGTGAGCAAGTTCTCAAGTGTAGGCCTCACGAGACACTCAGAAGTTGCAGCATTACCTCCTGAAGGGAGTAAAGCACGAGAGCAGGATGGTTCAGGCACGCTTGTTTTCCTTCTTCTCACTCCGTCGACTTACCTCTGGTTTGACCCCAGATTCTGACGATGATATCGTAATGCCTGAAGGCCCGCCTCCTGGCGTAGAGGAAGAACATGTGGATAGCGATGACGACATCCCAATGCCAGAAGGTCCTCCTCCCGGTAAAGAACAAGGTGTGTATGTTCCAACCGAGCGATAACTCTCGCCTCATGCACGACTAGTCGTCCTACAACCTCAGCCTCCATTCCCCCCCAGGATACCGTCCTACCCAATGCCTCCAATGCTCCCGGTGCTCCCACTACCCGCCACAGGGTTTGTTCCGCCACCGCCACCCGCAGGGTTCGTTCTGCCACCACCACCCTCCAACTTTATTCCTCCCCCGCCCCCAGGGTTCCCAGGCATCCCCCCACCACCTCCAGGGTTCGCCCTCCCACCTTATCCCACCCCTGGACTCCCACCTCTCCCTCTCGGGTTCCCCATCCCTCCAGCCCCCTACAGTAACGTGCCGTTTCCTATGCCCCCACCCCCACCCGGGTTCTTCCCCAGGAAACGTCCTGGATCTAATCAAGATCCCCTCTCAAACATACCGCATCGGACATTACAAGGGCATCCATCACTGCCACCGAAGCCTGGTTCTGTGAAGAGCGATGTGATTTCTTCCGCGACCATATCCGCCGAACCAGAACTTCGCAATCTGAAGAAGGAGAGCACCGCGTTCATGCCCACATCCGTGAAGAGGAAGAGAGCCACAGCGGCCCCGAAGGTCAACGCTGCCCCTTCTGTCGAAACCGCCGACGAGGTTGAGCCCGTCGCTCCTCGACCTGACCTACTCAGCGCGCTGCACGAACAGTTCGGACCCGCACCTCCAGAGTCTGTCGCGAAGAAATCTAGAACGGGAACGAAAGACGACTATGCTAAGTTTGTCGAGGAGATGGGAGATATTCTATAAGTAGGTAGATAGATATACTTGAAACCTTTGGGTAATGCGAGCGGGCGCAAGCGCTCTCGACTGAGCTGGAGCCATAGAACCGGGATGTTGGGGATTAAATATTAAATACTGATATCCGGTTCATCTCGGCCTCAGACTAGGACAAGAGCTAGAACATGGTACCTATCGTAATGGGTCAGCTCAGCTTATAGGCCGCAGCCCAGGCTTCCCTGCAGACGACCATCATCCAATGGTGTGGGGAACGACTCTGCCACCTCAGCCGGTCATCCTCCAACCCCGTCCTCTCCAACTAAACGCGGGCTCGATTCTTCTCGTCCCCCTGCTCCCGTACCGAAAGACGTCGACGCCTCTGCCCACAGAGATATGGACCAAAATCTTTAGCCACGTCTATTACGGTGATGAAAACGTGGACCCCACCCCGAACGTCCGCCACCGCACAGAAGGGTACCGACGTGACCTGCTGTTGATCTGTAAAGCACTCACCGTGCGTTGAATTACATACCTCCCCTGATGTCGTTTAAACGCGTTTATTGATGGGTCACCGATCTTCCCCTCCGCCTCCAGAACATCGCCCTTCCCGTGTTTTACTCCTGCGTGTGGATCCGGTCGGTTTGGCAACTTGATACGTTCACGGCGACACTTCATGCTGCCGACAAACAGTGGGATTCACTCCGGAGGATACCTTACTCCGTTCCAGGGCGATGGGTTCAAGATCTTGACCTGTCTGGCTTGGACTGTCGTCGGATAAGCTTATCCGTGGACGAGCTTCTGACGAAGTTGTTCCCTCTTCTCCCGTTCATGACCACCTTCACCCTGAACACCACCATGACGCTGAGCAGGAGGGCTCTTGCCGCGTTGACCTTCAGAGACGGATGCCAACAACTAAAAGCGCTCAAGGGTATCAAGGCGCCCATGACGCACCTTATCGACCAGGTTCACTACTCCGCACCGGTAGTGGAAAGTGACCCGCTCGTCCAGCTTATCAGGGACTCAAGCCACCTCGAGGAGATAGAAATCCATGGCCCGGGTTTCGACTCCCTCGAAGTGGACCTCGCCTTCGCAGATGTCCTACCCCCCGATGATGTGGTGGAAGGGGAACCTGTTCTCCAAACGGATGATCCCCTGAAACTCCCCAACCTCAAAAGTCTATCCATACTCTCCACTCACGCCTCACCTCTCATGTTTGTCCTCCTCTCGTCCGAACTCCCTTCATTACAGCGTCTGGCTGTAACACCATTCGACGACCTGCCATACCCCACATCACTCGTCTCCAAGTTCATCCAGATTCACGGGTCCACCCTCCGCTCTTTACACTTCTATACCCCCGGGGATACATGGCCGACAACCTCCCACCCTTCTCCACCGGATATATTACTCACGTGTCCCAACCTAACCCACCTCTCACTCGAGTTCCCCCTTCCAGAACTGAGGATCCCCACATTCAGCCACCCGGACGAATCCCACCCCTTACAAATACTTTCCATACCCCGGCCCAACCAACGTTGCTACCAAATCGTCAGTGCCGTGATCTCCTCACTCAGGAACCTCAAGGTTGTGCGCACGCGTGATGTCAGGTGGTTACGACGGGGAATCACCTCTCAGGCGACGGAGACCGGTACACAAGGCGAAATGCGAGAGTGGAAGCGTAAGTTGGCTTTGCGGGGTGTGAGCCTCCTGGACGCGGATATGAATCGTTATCATGACAGCTCGTAATCGTAAGTACGTATGTCCCGACCCCTCGCTTTCCATATGTTTCTGCTATAGCCCCCTTGCCTCTCGCATGTCCGCTTGATTCGTTTGTTCCCCCGCCCCCCCGATATGTTCACGATCTAGTAATTTGTCCCATCATAGGTTCTAATGTAGTCCCTCTCCTCCGCAGAACCCTTTGTGTGGCGTCTGATGAGGTCCCGGGTGAGAAAGCGCTTCTGCACAACCACTGCTGATTCATCCTCCCACACGGGGGTGGGAGTTCCCCAAAACTCGTGATATACGACGCAAAAGCGCATGAGTCATGGATCAGTGTGCTTCCCAGGGACCCGGGAAATCATAAATACCCCCCTCCCAACACTGGAAGGATTCAGGACCTTTCGCGTGCTCGTCCCCAGTACCTTCCATGTCGACCCCGAGATCGTATCCATTCGCGATCGCCAACGCGTTCAGCCAAGACGCATTCGGAGGGAACCCAGCAACGATCGTCTTCTTCGACCCATCGCCCGGCAACGAACTTACCCAAGAGGAGCGTCTAAAGTTCGCAAAAGGCTTCAACCAACCCATCGTCGTCTTCCTCACCCCCACTTCGGCCGCGGCCGGAAACCCGGGTGTGGTCTCATTCGACGTTCGGTACTTCGCTCCGTCATCCGAGGTCAGCTTATGCGGTCACGGTACCGTCGCAGCAATGGAGGTCATCCTTGATTCCGCGACGAACTTACCCGGGTTCGGGCCGGGAAGCCAATTCCCTGTCTTTTCGTCTCCAGAAACTCACACGGTGGAGTTTACCACGGGGAGCGGGGTGATCGTCTCTGCTCGCAAGGTAGCAATACCCGATGAGATGAGCGGGGAAGACGAGGACTGGTTCGAGATCGTCCTTCCGGCCGGGAAACTTAAGAAGTTACCCGCTAAAGAGGAAGAGAGGGTCCTTGGCCTATTCGCTCGCGCGGTAGGGAGGGAACCGAAAGTCAAGTACATCGGGCCCGGAGAACCTCCCTTCCAACGCGACCTTCTCATCGTCTTAGACGAGAGCGAGAACATCGAACAACTCAAAGTCGATGCGAAAGTATTGGTGAGTTAAAACTCGAGCTTCAATGAGCTCACCGGGACCGACGTCGCTTGTAAAAAAACAACAACGCAGAAACCAACCGGCTTCGAGAAGCACATCGTCACCACAGATTCAACGAGTGGGAAGTTTCCAGAAGATTATCTCGTCAGGATGTTTGCCCCCGCCGCAGGCCTCGATGAAGACCACGTCTGCGGTTCCGCGAACTGCACGATGGGTCCCTACTGGGCAACCCAGAAAGGTATCACGGAGCTGAAGGTCAGGCAGGTCAGTGAGAGGGGTGGCAGGTTGAGGGTGGGGATAGATGGAGATAAGATAAAGCTGCGCGGCCAGGCGAGGGTTACAAGTGTCGGGCGGCTCCTCCTGTAGGATAACACCGGAGCTCACGTTTCAACATGGGTACCCCTCGGGTACCCCAGTCAATGTGCGTGATCTCCGTAGTGAGTGGGGTTGATAGAGGTGCTTTATAATGTACCCGGAGCACGAAACCCCGTGAGACGATCAAAGGCTCTTATTAATGGCGGGTTGGTGATTGAACTAGCCTTTGCTATTATGGATTCAAACGTGGTGTACGTAGCAAACTACCTAAGAAATCGTTCGTCAGACCTCTGACAATGAAAGGGAAGAACGAGTGGTAGCGCCTGTTGGTAACTTACAGGGTTGAGTATAAGCAGAGGGCGCATGTGCGTAGTATATCAATAGGATAGCGGAAAGCGGCTTACGGATAACGTAGAAAGAAGAAAACGACTGGAACCTATGGTTGATATCGTGGTAGTGGCTCCTGTCTTGAGGAACCTGGTCCGGCAGCATCGACCGATTGTTCGCCCATTTCCTCAGACAAATCGTCGTCAATCGGGGCCGTGGGGTCTTCACCGGGGTTGGCCATTTCCGGTGGGGCAGATGATGGGAGGGGCAGTGCCTCACCCTGGGGTGGAGCGCTCGGTACGGTAGGATTCTCTGCCTCGAAAGGAGGAGCGGAGGGTTGAAGATCTGGTTCAACGTTCAAGTCATCATAGTCGTAGTACTCAAGGGCAGCGGCCTTGCCCTTGGACGAGGAAAGCAACGTCGGCGGTAGGGGGAAGCCGGGAGACGGGAAGAGTTCAGAAGCATCCTCGCATTCGAGCGGCCCCACGTCATCCTCGTAGAGGACAGGCGCAGAACCATGAACATCGCACGAACACCCGGGTTCCGTTGGTGGTTGGCTGCTCAGAACTTCCATCTGCCGAAGAACAGACTTGTCATCAGTTGCAACGTGAGCGGCATGGAGGTTGAATGGGGTCGTATCGCTTTCAAGGGGGGAGGGTGGTGGTGAGTCGGAACAAGTGGAATCGATGTGAGCGTCAAAAGGCGAGCTTCCTGGAGAAAATTGTACTGGGTCTCTGGATGGCGGGAGGGGGGATGTCGAAAGGGATCTGCCTTGATACGCTGGAGGCAGGGGGTGTGTGGAAGGCGCGGACGGCGATGGCGGCTCGATGTCCGTGTGTGGTTCATGATCGGTCCTGCTTGGCGGGTAAGGAACAGAATGAGCGATCGAAACGGTCGGTGTAGGCGATGAGACACGGGACGGCGAGAGTGATGATGATCTCGAGTGAGAGGACGGGGTGGTTGATGCGGTTGACCGAGACAAACTGACGGCGGAGTTGTTCGGTACGTAGGAGGATGAGGTGGATAGCCTGGCGTTTCGTCGCCTCCGCGCGGACTGTCGGACGTTTTCCCTCCAGCGCGTGGTCGCCATCGCCCACAGTTTCGACTTGGTTCGAGACTCCTTCTCGGAATCGACGGTTTGCGGAAGTCCCTTCCTTTTCACCAACTTCCGCTCCACATCCTTCTCGTCCTTCCGCTTCCTTCTCCATAGACGGAAGACAACAATAAAAACGGCGATGACTGCGGCGAGTACGAGCGACAGTGAGAGTATGACGGTCGTCCGGAACGCACTTTTTTCAGAAGTTCTTGACCAGCCAGGAGGGAGCAGGTCTATTTCATTAGTCGGAGACGGCGTAGGAGTGGTCGCAAGGTCGTCCACCGGAGTAAGACTGGTCGGACCAGAAGTGTCATGACACTAGTAACAATGAGTGCGTGGGGACAAGAATGGGAGATCTAAATGCCACGTACGACGCATATAGTCGAGCCGTAAAGAGACCAAGTCGATAGCTTTCTCCACCGCCCGTCGTCGCCTTGGGTATAACCGGGTGCGAGATTCCTCCCGAAACGTCTCATGGGGTGCGTCGGGACATCTGTGGGAACGAGACTGCTGGGACCCGGCACGGGGAAAGACGGGGGCGGGGTTTGATAAGGAAGGGTAATCCCTCGTGCGTCTGGTTCGCCTCGGGGTTCGAGAGAGGGGCAGAGGAAGGATGGAGGGTGACCATTCGGGTCGTGGCAACCGACGGGGAAGGGATGGACAGAAGCCACGAGACCAGCCAAGACGGCAAGGATGGCAGGGGATGGAACCGATGCACGAGAAATGGCTGTGAGATTCTTGGAGGACCGTGTCGGGGAGGGTGGAGGGGTAGTCGATGGATTAAGCTTGGCCATCCAAGCGCCAAGCACTGACGAGAGCAAGGGTCGGGCAGCCGGGAATCGGGGTCACCTGGGGCGGCGAATGGAGTGCTCGCCGTCGCAGACGATGGGCGGGGGATGGCGGGCGACGCGGAGGTCGATGAGGTCGAAGGGGGACGTGTGCACAGCAACAGCTGGGACGAGAAGAGAAATAGTTGACTGGCGGAAAAACACGAATCGCTTTCTGATGTCCTCCTTATTAGCACATACATCTATTAATAGATTCCACTATCTATACACTGTCCACTGCTTCATTCCAGCCACCGACTCTGTCCCCGCTCCTCTCGTCGCTGTCGAGCCTTCTGCTCCAGCTGCGCCAGCTCAGCCGCACCCACCACCCGCCGCAGCGTATGTTCCGTCCCCGCCTCGTACAGCATCTTGTATTTCCCGGGCACGATTCGCAGCGCAAGATCGCCGTCGCTCTCGATCCTCACATCCTCCTCGCGGGAAACAAGGTTCCTAATAATAGCTCTCAGGATTCTAATCGCAAAGGCGCGGCCACGACCACGTACCTGGATAAAAACGGCTCGCCCCCGTTCATGTTCTTCCCATCCAGCGTTGATATCCACTCCGTGGGGTGTTTCGTTACGTAGCTTGCAACGTACTCCCGCCAGCGTCCCATCCCCCCGTCGTCCTCGTCGACACTCGGGTCCTCCTCGCTAATCAACTGAATCTTCAGGGCTTTCAGCTGGCCGTCCTGTAACCACAGGTTAAATGTAGCCACCATGAAACTCCCATGTCCACGGAAATAAAACATACCCATTCAATTCGGTACAGGTTCTCGTCCGATCCAACGTGCTGCCCCGCTTCTCGCCGATACGCAATTACATCGCGGACCGTCGTGTTCTCCTGTCTCCGCGTCCATTGCAGCAACTCCCACAGTTCCTGGCATTTGCTGTCCGCCTCGATAGTTTGGACCTGCGGAGAGGACAAAAGTCGGAATCCGGATCTGCTGCGATCACGGGATTTGCTTACCTGTTTAATTATAGCCACCACGACCTTATCCAGAGTGAACAAATAGTAAGCCTAGGCGTGATCACAGTCAGCGACCCGCAGACAATCGTTATCGCGGCGATACCTTCGTCCCAAAGAACCATCGCATGTGTTCCTCAAAAGTCGCCTGGTCGAGTTCATTCTCGAACACCTTCTCACACGCGTCCAGCAGGTACAGATAAAGCACATTTTCTTCGGTTTGTCCCCGGCCGAAGGTTTCAGCAGCCTGTTTGAGCACCCCAGGAGGTCCAAGGGGCTCATCTAGACCCAGCTGGACTGCAACGGGATTTGACGCTAGCTCCTTATGATTGCTGGCGGTGAGCTTCGTGCCAATTTCCTTGCACGAGTTTAACCTGAAGTACAGTATCTAACACGTGCCAATGTGATCACGGGCGGGGTTGTCGATCAGGGGGATGGTGGCACGTACCTGGATCAGTCTGAGCAACGTGTAAAAAGTAGTGTTGGCAAAGAACGGACGCCTAGAGACGGCCGTCTTCCCAGCCTCCTGCCCTCCAGGACCACTCTGCACAGACTCCCGGATCCACCCCTCACACGGAGGGACCTTCACCGGTTGCTTATTCTCTGCTGGTTTCTCGTTGGCGGAAGTCTTCTTGCTCGGTGGTGATTTGTTGTCGCCGGCTTCCTGTGGCACTTCTCCCACCGTCCTCCCTTCTCCGTCGCTCGACCCGAGGCACAGTGGTGGGTCTTCGTCCATCGGCTCAAACCCATGGCTGAACTCCGTCACGGGCAAATAACAAAAGGCGGGGATGAACGACTGGAGGAATCTCTCAACGCTCCTCCTCTCCTGAAAGCTGTACTGTGATGGATTGTGGTCCAAGTAGGAGTAGACGAGTTTCAGGCAGTCGTGAAGCACGGCAGTGTCCGCGAACGAGTAATCCAGTTGGAATCCCAGTGACTTGAACACGCCCTGAGTCCGTTTTCGTTGTTGGCGATCCCTGCGGGACCTACGGCCCTTTGCGCGACGGCTGCGGTTGCGCCGAGCGCCTCGCTCCCCTTCGCCCTCTCCATCCAGCTCCGCCTCTAGTCTCTCCTTCTGTTCCAGCTTTACTGTTTCAACGTCGTTCACGAAGTGTTTCGCAGTTATCCCCTTCTTGTCGCTCGATTTGAAGACCAGGCCCTGGTGATCAAGAGACTTGTAGAAGTTCTTCGCGTCGACTTCCTTCCACATCCTTCCCCACTCCCTCATCGCCCTCCTCCAGTCATCCTCCTTCTGCTTCAGCCGATGAAGAACGACGGGAACCGCAACACCGGGGCAATCTTGCAGAGCCTGGATGACCTCTGCCCCAGAGTCCCTCCCATAAATCTTCCTGATCGTCTTGTGGTAGATCCATTTACTGGGACCACCAAAGTCGGCCTTGAGTCTCCACGAGTTCCTCTCCTCGTTCGCCATCTCTTCCACCCGTGCATTTAGCGGTTCGAGGATGGAGATCGTGCGGACGAGGCTATCGAGGTGTACTTGGTATTCGTGTCGCTCCTCTTCGGATTTGTGCAGAGCCTCCTCATACGTGTTCTTCTTGTGAGCAACGAAGCCGGATTCTTCAGAGGCCCAGGTAGGATGGGAGACCCACTCGTCGTTGAGCACGGACCTGCATAGTTCATCACGTCCAGAACAAGCGAGTCTCAGCTCCTACACATCGAGCGATGGTCAGGGTTATGATTTGGGATCGGAAGGTAGAATGCTTACGCTATCAGGGCAACGTCGGTAGGACGGCCCCAACCCATCATCTACGGGAGCAGCCGAAAGAGCCTCGGGGGGACCCATCCTCAAACTTCCTGGCGGACCACGTTCAATGTTGCCCATGCCTTGACCATCCCGATCGTCGTCCCACTCAATCAACACCCTAAATTGCGTGCATAGATCCGGGTCACCGCCGAAGAGGTCATCCACCTTGATCACAAGGTCTTTAATCCCCAGGATGTCCTTCGTGTAGAGGCTTAGTAACTTCAGGAAATCGTCGTACGCTTCGCGTTGGTCGAGGAATTTCTTAGCTCGATCAAAGAATACCAGCTCCTCCTGCGCTGCAGGCGGGACACCGTTAGAGATGTACGTAGCCATGGAAGGTTGGATAGCGTGTGTTGATAAGGGGTGTGGTTGTTGGTGTTGATGCGGGTGAACGTGTTGTGATTGTTGTGCTGACGGGTGAAGGACGGTATATGCGGGGTGGTGCACGTTCATGCTGGACATTTGCGGGGATGGGGGAACTTGGTATTGGGCAAATGATGGCGATTGCGGTTCCGATTTGTGAGTGTGTTTCGGCTTCTTGGTTGCCTAGAATCACCCTGTGTTCAGCTCCACAACCCAGGTTGTGCACAACTTCTCGACGTACCCTTGAGGGAGCAGCTTTATTTGGGACTTCTTTCTCCGCTGCACGTTTCTTCCTCCGGTTGACGCTCTTGGCAGGCTTATCGGGTGGCTGGGTGTCCGGAGGTGGGTTCCACGACCCGTTTTGCTGGGATATGACGCCGACGAGACCCGCGGGAGGTAATTGAGTGCTCAAGACTTCAGGCAAGAAGTCCTTGAACTCTTCTAACAGATCTGGCGCGTCTTTAAACAAAACCTGCACTTGCGCGTAAACTGGGTTCTAGAACACGCTCGGTTAGAGGATCTGGACCAAGGACGGTGTGGACACCAAACGTACGTCATGGGAATGCCTCTGTTCTTTCTGATATGCCTGTAGGATCTCCAGAAAGGTCTTGTACGTAGCTTGATCATCGGAATAGCGCAACTTGATCTTCTTCAGGTATTGAATCGCGTGGTTAAACTCTCCCGCTTGCCCAGAGCTGCCTACAAGGAGGAAATTGTTTGATGAGGATTGTGGATGTTCCTTGCCTGCCCGACCAGACATGTTTCCAAGGATAGAAACCGCGGCATCGTTCGGCGTTTGTGCAGGGACGCGAAGTCCGGAGGGGGAATAAGGTGAGGCCGCCATAGGATTCGGGGATGGCGACATATCGTGAAACGGGGGTAGCGGGAGTTGTTGCTGTGGTGGGATCCGGGCCGGGGTCACAGATTGTGGGGTGATCGGACGCAGATTGGAAGCGTTCACGGAGAGCGACTGGAGGTTGGAGGGGGGAGTCGGTGAGGGGATGGCTACGGGCGGTGGCTGGAGGGGAAGAGGGTTGGAGGGCAGCCTCCCGATCGAACCGTCGGGCATCTGCGTCAGGACGCCCATGGGGGTGGTGACGGTAATAACGTCTTGGCGGGGATCCGACGAGATTTCGATGCGGTAGCCGGGCGGTAGAAACGTGTTGAACCCTCCGATTAGTTCAGAATGTCCGTGGAAGAGCATCGACACCCGCTGGATCACTCCAGGCGTATCAATGCTGTTCGTCTTCAGCCACCGGGAAGGTTTTCAAGCAACAAATGACGCACGTTTGGCCCTTGAACTCCTTCATGATATCCAAAAACTGGTTGTAGACTTCTGGTCTTTCCCGAAACCGGTTCTTGACGAGATCCAGGTAGGTGAGGGCGTCGGTGACGTTGAGCGGTCGAGCTGCGCTGTCTGTCATTGTCGCGGTTTGGGACAGCATGGCCAGTTGGGGGTCCTGGCCGACGCTTTGGACGTTCATGGCCGCGTGAAAAGGCGAATGGGTTGGCTTGAGACGACCAAAGCTCTGGAAACGGGTCGATCAGAGGCGCGTGACGTGTGTGTGACGCTGTTCACGGATAAGTATGTCAGGTCCGGACCGCGTTCTCCGCCTCAGGTAATCTCTCGATATCACTCCTTTCTTCAGCCACCACCCACTTGCGATGCAACTTCAGTCTGATTTGCCCCCACCTTCGGGTGATCTTCTCGTTCGCCTCGGCTCTGTTGTGGCTGCACTCGCCAAACTAAACGTCAAGGTTTCAACCGAGGAACTTCTCAAGGCCATACACGAAGAGGAGGCCAACCATGCCAAATCTACCGTTGAGCCAATCCAAAAGCGTAAGTCAGCTCTCCCAATCCCTGACGGTCAATCTGTTCAACAAACCCAGTTGCTTTCCACAATCCCCCTCCCATCGACCCCGATTCCATTAAGTCCCATACTTCCAGTCGGTCGACAATGAAAAACCTTCGTCTTCTCCTCGAAGAAGCTGAACGGATCTTTCCCGGCGGCAAGGTTCCAGACCGATCCACAGCGCAGCCTGGTTTTCCCCAGATATCACGGCCAGTCGTCCCGCCGCCCGGCTTCACCAAGAGGTAATAAATCTTGGAGTCCCCCCTGAGCCGCGGCCGGTGCCAGGGTCATGACGCTCTGGTCCCCCTTTCGTGCACACACGGTCTGTACAAATTATCTCAATGCCCCAGTATTCGCTGTCGTGCATGTACGACATTTTATCTTAGGAGCCATCGGGGAAAGGCGGGCTATTTCTCAAACCCCAAATTTCATGTAATGTATCACCTGCTCCAAGTTTCTTAGGACTTATGCGTGAGCGAGGGATGGGGCCAGGGACTCAAGTACCTCAAGCACACGGCCAGTTCTTCGACTGATGACCCCCCAAAGGTCATACGGGAAGCGGATGAAGCCAGGGGCGGCACCAAACCGACCGTACTATTTGGGCGTAAGCCAGCCCCAATTCATCCGATCTCCGAAGGCCTGGCAATGAGCCCGTTCAACACCCCCTCCCCAACCAAACCAACTGCCGTCTTCACCTTCTATTCGAACTCACCGAACGGACTTTCCCAGACGGCAAGGTACCGCATCCATTCGCGTCGCTTTCGTGGCTCGGCCTATCCCTGGACTCCGCTGCCAATAAGCTCTCCTTCATGTACCGTCGTAGCGAGCGCCACGGACGGATCTGCGAATCCGATTCAAATTGTCTTGAACGATGTCTACTGCCTCTGGGACACTGGCACCAAAACTTCCTTCATCCCCACCATCTTCCCCTCGCTCTGAGGGAGAATCGAAACGAAGGCGGTGAATTGAGTACGATCCGCTCACTTATTTGTGACTTCCAGCTGTGTCTGTGGTTGCCCCCGGCGTACACCATCAGCTTCGAGGGCGCAACACCACCATAGTGTCCATCGTTCATTTCCGGCCTCATAGATCTCCCCAAGATCATCGGCCAGTTCGTAAGCTGTGTTCGGGGTTCTGCGGGGGTTTTCTACCACCACATCGCAGGATCTGCCCCACAGCTGGAGACCGGGGATGGGCTCGGGGCCACTCTAAATCCCCCGGACCAACAGATTTGGACAATGAATGACCATGAGCGAGCTTGAGTTGTTCCGGTCTTGGCTTTTGATGGCCTTCGGGCCGGAGCGGGACCCGATAAGTGGTAACTTTGGTTCACGTAAAACCTGTTGGTGACCCAGTGATGAAATCGATAAACTGCGCCGCGTGCTCTGTCGCAGCCAACGTGGGAGGGACTGGACGAGTGAACTCCCCAGACAATAATCCGACAACGGTCTGCACGGTTCCGAAGATTCTGGGCAGAGTAGTAGTTGATCGGATCGATCTGCATTGCTCGGGTGTCAGGACCGCGGTATACTTAGACACCCATGGAAGGCATGGTCGACCTTCGAGGTCGGGTTCCCGCGTGAAGCCCGACCACCACCTCTTCTCCACCCGCAACCATCTGACAGACTTTGTTGGGATGCCCTCCGGAGACTTATAATAACCAGACCGCATATACCCTCGGCTTGCTGCAACTCTGTTCAGCCAGCCACACCCATTCCACCCACCCACTCGCTCTCGTGAGTCCTGGCGTAATAGTCAATGACCAACCGACCACCGGTCGCCGTAACTTACTTAACGCTTGTGTCCTAGCACTTTATTCCTCTCATCCGCCTTCACCGCCCTCCCCGCTTTCTCGTCTCAGTGGCTCTCGCTGGTTCATGCTCCGTCGGTCACATGCCTCCAAAGTTCGAAATTCGTCTCAGAGGTGTTCTGGTAACATGTGTCGGATTCCTGGCTAGCTCTTTGGGCGTGTTCGCCGTGCGTCGCCTCCGATTTCCTTCTTTTCACGTCCCCCTGACATCCAAGCGGTTTTGTAGAGCATACTTTCCGTCATCGTCTCGCCACTATTCTCCTTGATCTCACCGCCCAAACCCATCCTTATCGGAGACGGAAAGACAGGCCCGACACCAAGGCTGCAACACCCGTCGCAAAAGATCCGTCCTCGCCTTGTCCGCCAGCTGTCGTCTGATCAACCCTCATCCCACTCGTCGAATACCCTCTTGAGCGACAGCACGACCAGTACCACTTCCTCTAATCGGACGACCGGCGAGGTGCCCCGACGGAGCCCATCCCCCAACGGAACAAAGCCCCAAAATGACACCTACAAAACCTCCGAACCACCAATCCCTTCTCAACCTTCAACCCCCAAGCCAAGGTCAGGGTCCCCATCTTCCTCACTACCATCTTCTCCAAAAAACAACCTCCGGACGTACTTGGACATGCGTAAACATTCAACACTCCACGATGAGACCACTCTCGTGGAAAGCCCTACAACCGGGGACGCCGGCGACCTTGATCGGGCCGAGATAATCGTCTCACCTCCCACCCCTTCGTCGTCCGTTTTCCCTCATTCGGCTCCAGGGCCCTCCGAAGGGCGGTTTGGTGATGTCAGCACGACCGGTAAGCCAGCGTCCAGATTTGTAAAGAGCCACTCGAAACGACACAGTCTGTCACTTGCATGCCCTCGTGAGTCATCACCCATTGGTCATCCGATCACCGTACAGAAACCTGAGCGCGGATTACGCGTCCGGCAGGCAAACGAAGGTCAGGTAAACGGTCTTCAAACACACCCACTCCCAAATCCGCATCACCTGCAATGACTCCCGTGGTCGAGTCGAAATGGCGCATCGCCACGCGCGGATCGCAGCGGAAGAAACGAAAATCGTTACGAATCGACCCACCTCCCCGGAGCGCCACGCCCCTGGTGCTTACAGAGAACGGGGTCGATGTGGGTGGTGAAACGGCTTACGATGAGCGTGTCGGCATCACACGGCCTCCAGTTCTTCGGTCACCTCTTCCTCCGGCTCGTCAGGGTCCAGTCAGGACGCGGCCATACGAAGCGCCATACTTCTTCCCCGCTCCGGGTAGCCCGGAAGCATTCGGTTATGCGGACCGGGTTCGCGAGGAGCGAAGATCGGTGCTCGTCCAGCCCGATACGATGCTCACGAGAAACAAGAAGGACTTGAAAAAGAAGTCATCCACCATTTCCAGTTTCGAAAAGGAGGGGACAGTGGGTATTCCGAAACCCCGTGGCGAAGGTGGCCATGATCAGGTCACCGAAGGCAATGCTGGGAAGCAACCGAAGTGCTCTAGGAAGGGGTCCGGGGACAGGGATTTCAGCCATTCTCCTCCCACCACTGTCGACGAGTTTGGCACTCAAGTTGGAGGTCCTGCGAAACTTCGTAAATCGAGCGCCCCGCCCCAGCTTCCATCCTCTGATGATACCGCACCGACACTGAGCGCACCACCCCGCCCTCAGGTGCGACGGCAGGGGAGTTTAGGGATCATGAGGATCCTCGGGAAACATTAACAACACCCTTTCACACCTAATCACCCACCCCGGGTTGCCCGATTCATATTCTCACATCCGCACTGCATTGCATTCGCCTTTACATAACTTACGAGGATCCCGTCCTCCAATCCGCCCTTCGTCGTGCAATTCCGTCAAACCAATACTTACCTTTGTATTACCCCCGCACGCCGCCTTCCATCCCCTCATCAAGTTTTGGTTGCTCTCATTTCGTTCCCCTCCCCCTCACTCGTTTGTTTTATGTTCTCCGCCTCTTTCTGGCGGATTAGGGCATTCCGGATACCACCCCCTCCCTCCCGGCCATCTAACTAATCTTGGTTCTATCTCTAGGGCGTTCATGTTGGGCACGCCACTGCACGTATTCCTTCATCGATTCTAACAGCATGATCTTGTTGGTACATACAATGCACACAATTGAACGATACTTGCAATCCCACACGATTTCGTCACGGTGCTGCTGCGCGATTCAGAGTTAAGCATGGGGCGGAACCGCGTGGGGGCGTATCGCAGGGTTTCCCAGGGTTGCTGCGTCTCCCGAAATGGCCGCGGAACCCGGGACGGCTAAATTTGGCAATTGTGGTGTAAGATCTCCTGTGTTATCGGGATCCGGTCGCTTCGTGGCGCGTGACGAGAAAAGGCAAATCACCCAGAAGTCGCGCCAACCGTGCCGAGTCAGCAACGTGGGCGATTCCATCAAGCGCCACTTCTTTCCCACACTTGCTACGCCTCTCCACCTGGGCAGCGAAAGGCTGGAGTCGGATATCGCCTCGAGCACACCGAACCAAGGGCCACGCGGAACGGTCGGACTTCCAAAGAACGAAGAACTTGAAATCATGTTAGGCTGGTCATATATTCTTATCATAGGTAGTACATCAGGGAACAGTAAGACATGGACAAAGAGGACGAAAGAGGGCGACTAGGACCGATGTAGAATACTGCAGGGAGGGCAAAGGGATCAGAAGTCTATGGTCCAGACGAAAACGGGCAAACTCACAAGGTGACTTAGGCACCGAAACCGTAGAGGGTTCTGCCCGACCTTTTCAAGGCGTAGACGACATCGAGGGCGGTGACGGTCTTGCGCTTGGCATGCTCAGTGTAGGTAACAGAGTCACGAATGACCTAACGAGGCAAAGACCGATGTTATAGGGAGTACGCGACACGGGGTTTGTGAATGACGACATACGTTCTCCAAGAAGATCTTGAGAACACCACGGGTCTCTTCGTATATCAAACCAGAGATACGCTTGACACCACCACGACGAGCGAGACGACGGATGGCAGGCTTGGTGATACCTGAGGGATTAAATAAGTGTTAGAAAACAGCTCCTAATGGAAAGTCACGTCGCGACGCGTCTGTGTGGCACGTGCATACGCGCCGAAAACGACGACATCCACGCGATTTTTCGACTCACCCTGAATGTTATCACGCAGAATCTTACGGTGACGCTTGGCACCGCCCTTTCCGAGACCCTAATGAGACAAGTTGGTCGTGAGTGAACGTGAAAGAGTCTCAAGTGCAGAAAATCTCACCTTTCCACCTTTACCGCGGCCAGACATCGTTAGTTAGTTGAGGTTGGGGGTTCGTTCGGTTTGGTGGAGTGTGTGGATGGTGGTGGTTAGAGAGCAAGAGTGAGTTGCTCGTTACCGCATGCGGTCCATATATATAAATGGAAACTGTCACGTGATGAGGCGGTCTTGGCCACTCGAGATGTTGATCGTCTGGGAACCTCGTCCGTGTCTTCCACCGTTTGTTGCACTTTGAACCGATCCAATGGCGAAACCACCGAACTTCCTCACCGCAGTCTTCGGGGAGGATATCGGGATCAAAGAAGGACGGCCCAAGGTTACCTTGACGTTTGCACAATCTCTGGATGCGAAGATCGCAGGAGTCGGAGGAAAACAGCTGATATTGAGCGGTAGAGAGAGCATGGTAATGACACACTGGTGAGCCAGAGACTCGGGGAAAGGTTAGTTGGCTGGGGCGGGAACAATGACATCTAACGCCGGGCGCCCTCGATTTAGGATGCGAACCATGCACGATGGGATCCTTGTTGGAGTTGGGACGGCGTTGAATGACGATCCGCAGCTGAACAGTAAGGGGCTAGACCATTTTGCACCTGGCGCGGAACGTTTACCACATGAGGCCTGGGTGTGCAGCGCGCCACCTGCCTGCTGGAGCAGTGCAGTCACTCCCAATACCGATTGTGATGGATCGGAGGTGTCGACTTGCGATTGACTGCAAGTTGATCAAAAACTATGCGGCGGGCACAGGGAAACAACCATGGGTGATATACTCTAGGACGGATGATGGTGAAGTCCTGGCGAGGAAGGAAAGGCTAGAATCTGCAGGGGCAAGGACAATCGCAAGCGACGGCAATGGTGAATGGCCGCGCTTGTGTCAAGTTATTACGAGCACAACTAAAGAAAATTCCCAGCGGTGGCCGGAGTGTTGCACACGTTACACTCGTTGGGTATCCGGAGTCTGATGGTCGAGGGGGGTGCCCAGATCATCGATGCGTTCGCCCGCAGTGGCCTGGTGGATCGTCTGGTGGTGACCGTCGCCCCCGTGGTCGTTGGCTCTGAGGGGATTGGATACACGCTCGACCCAGCCGCTCTTACCGGTCTTTCGTTCCAAGCGAGCGAGGGAATGGGGATAGATCACGTAATCAGCTTCCTGGCTAAATAAGGCAATCTTCCCTGGCGCTGATCACGCTTTCCGTTACCCGGGCGTCTTCTCTCATCCTCAGCCACAGCCATGGGTGACCGACAGGGAGGACGGCATAGGCGCAAGTTATATAAACTTCCGCCGCCCCCTGCTGGGTTCCCCTTCCCCCAAACCCCCCTCCTCGACGACGAAGCCGCTTCCTCGACAGACCTTGCGAGGATCAGCGCGTACATGAATCACATCCATCGCCCCGGTCCCCCCCTCGCAGAAAACCCAAGGAAGCTCGCTATCTCTCAGCCTTTTATCAGATCTTCATCTCCAGAGCAAATCCCTTTCAATCCTTCTCTAGTCACCGTCGCCCCCAGCCAACCGCCAGTCCAGCCTTTTTATCCCACACCTTTGGATGGATACGCAGGGTATGGCTACGGCGCGCACAACGCGTTGTACGACTCGTACATGAGGACAGCTGCCGACCCAACCCACGTGCCTGACCCTTCCCTCTCCTGTCCGAATAGCAATTCATCTGCAGAGTCGTCTACCATGGCACGTTCCCCAACCAACCTTCACGCACGATCGAAAAAATCTGTATCCGGCTCGGCCTCAACTTCCCACATCATCCGCCGCTGGACCATGTTACACGTGCCCGACGAGACCCTCTCCGTCGAGTTGGAGCACCTTCGCCGTATCACCCGAATAAAGCAGCGCAGAAAGTCCGACAAGGCCAAACCTACATTCACTCACTGCGATACACTCGGCGCTTCGCCCTTCGATGCCGTTCAGGATCAACTTTGGTTCCCCACCAAAGAGGATCACTTTACCTACGATGAAACGCACGCCGACGCTACCCTCTCCGGGGCCTTCGTCTATGGGGGTCCCGGTCTCCGCCAAAGGTTCTGGTTAGCGGATGATGATGATGAAGAAGCCCGATCTGATGAATACGACATCTCCGACGCGTCCGATGACGACTCAGATATACCCGAGGATGAGCTCCAAACGCCACCGGATACCGACGACCATCAGGAGCAGGCCTGGAAGGTTGCACGTAAGGCGCTCTTTTGCTGCCGTGAGCTTGTCCAAACAGAGAAGACGTATTTCTCCAAGCTCGTGCAATTCAAGGACGGTCAGGTAAATATTTTCGCTTCCCATCACTCTTTCCGATTTGTCTCACTCTCGGTTCGTTGCGAAGACTCTAACAGCACCACCGTCGCTCCTCACATCATATCTTCCTGCCCTCATCCTTGCTTCCAACACACTCCTGGAGCACTGTTCCCAGGACCCCACCGCCTATGGAATTAGCGTCGCTTTCCTCGAATCGTCTGCCCAATTGGAAAACGCGCTCGTCGCGTACTGTGGCATCATTGGCGATGTCTTCGCCACGGAACGCGCACGTAAACGAAAACTGACGAGGAGTAGGAGGAGTTCGGCCGCTGTGGACGAACCAAAACGGTCCCCGCCTCCCACCGACAGATACGCTTCACGGAGCTTTAAGCGCAGGAGTCTCAATCACCCATCGTCTTCACAGGTCTCCTCCTTTGCCTTTTCTGATAGACGCGGGACGGTGCCACCTATGGGCGAATCAAGTTTCGACGTTTCGCGACCATTCCCTTCCCCACCCGCACCCCCTCCTCCCGCAGAAATCGCGTCCCCACAGGATCAGAAGTCTACACACAGGCGTTCCTTCAGTCTCTTCAAACGGAAGACTTCCAGTCAGACGAGCTCCCCTGTCCCATCAACTCCCAAGTCAGCGAAATCTCCATGGCGTTCATTCCGTTCTCCGAGCAAGATTTGGGGTCATGCCCCCACCCATTCAAACGAAGTCGCTGAACCCACACTGCAAGCGCCCCCTCGACCCACGAGACCTGTTCCCCCCGTTCCTCAGGAATCTCTGCTCCAGTCCGTGTCAGGCGAACAAGGGAAGTCTTCCAATACTTTCCGGCATCATAACCGGAGCGCTTCATTGCGGGAGGCGCACATGCCCCCCGTAGAACCTCCGTCGATCGCTTGGAACTCACTCAACCCCACGAAAAGGGGAGGTATGAGCCTTGATACGAATCACCCCATCGGTAGCATCGAAACTTCGACCCGTTCCAGTCATAACCTCTCAGGATCAGGGGAGAGGCGGGAGAGAATGCCGGCAGTTAGGGATTTAGCAATCTTACCGACTCAAAGGGTGATGAGATACGTTTTGTTGTTCAAAGGTTCGTAACCCCTTTTATTTTCGCGAATTCACTGTGTGTTCACGCTGTATGGCCGTTCATCGTCCAGATCTTTTGGACCATACTCCCACAGAGGTTCCGACCCGACCCCTGATCGCCCGAGCTCTTGATGCAGCACTTCGAATCGCCGAGAAGTGTGATAGAGCCCAGGGTAATGCCGCATTCCTCAGGAGGGCGCAATGATTCTCTCTATTTTTTCCACACTCACGCCTTTTCTATCACCCCTCTCACTGATACCCTAGGCATCCGCCACGACGAAAATGAGCAACACACCATTTGTACACCACATCACACAAACTATATTCTATACTCCCGCGCGTGCTGCGCAACATCCAAAACACGACACCCCATGTAGATGTCCCGTCCTTTCCTTCCTCCAGCTTCCCACACTTCCCTTCCCTCCCCTTCCCCTTCTTCCTTTGAATCACTATACCTCCCCCCCCCTCAATGGTGCTTCCGTACATATATGTACACGCCTTTGTCCTCGTCTTCGGCATATTCCTGTATTTGCTCGCTCCCCTCTCGACCTGTTTTGTGCCTGCTACTCCCCCTTCTTGTGTGTAAAAGTATATCATTCCTTCACGTTCATTCGTTTTCACGTTTCTCCGCGAAAGCCACTCCCTCCGTTCGTCCTGTATGCTATTGTAAATAATGTATTACACTATCTCCAACTCCACCTCGGCATCTTCATTGTATCCGTCCTACATTGCACCCGTCCTTATCGTACCGGGGGTTCCTCCGTATTTCATTCAGAAATCCCATTTTAAGTTATCGCCTTCCATCAATCAGTCTCGAGTCGGTATAGTGCAAACGTTTATCCAAAAGAAGGGACATCGACAGTTAGCTTGAGGCCGTTTCACCCGAGCGCTCGGGCGCTGTTGATGCAGAACTAAGCCCCAGTTGGACTGTGTTGTTTACGAGCAATCGCGAGGGTCCCGTCCGCTCAACATTACCACTTACTTGTGCGTTGAACGCCCGACGTTCGCATTCGATCTCCATTCCGGCGGGATTCCTTTCGTTTTTGGGACATTGACAACGGTTTACGTGGAACTGGGCGCACTGCTTTGAGTCATGTGGTGGCGCGGACGGACTAACAGGCGAGATCAAAGTCCCACGTTCGGGGAGCGTATGCCAAATGTCTGTCGAACACAGGGGTACTGAATTGTCGACCCAGCCCAAGTTACGTTCCTTTGAGACAGTAGGCTGATGGGAAAGGAGACGAAGAGGAAACTTTGGTCCAAAACACTGATTGGACTTGCGCTGAACGTAAGACCTATTATCTGCCATGCATCCATGGTTCGTTGACAGAAGGCCTTGTCCAGCGTTCACCAGGTGACTGGTGACTACAGCCGTGTGTTGTCGTGTTGTCTGTTGAATGACCCCACCCCAGGCGGAGCGGATCTGGGAACGGATCAAGTTTCTTGGACGTTCCCTGGGCGGCGGGGCGGCTATGGGTCGTATTGTGATTTTGGGGCTGTGGGGTTCCCAACTATCCACGCCTGTAAGGGTTCATTTGACAGTTGGTCGGGGGATTACCGCATTGCGCCCTCTTTCACATGACGCGGTTACACATATTCCATCGACAATCACTCACCCCATTATTCCGTTTTCACAACGAACTGAACTGAACAAGCCGCGAGGCATTATTCAAGCTCTAATAAGTGCGGCGTCCACAAATACATGGACCGGACCCGGTCGTCCTATCTATAAAACAAAACTTTCTGTCAATCATGAGAAGAGGAACAGTTGGCAGCAATCAATACCGAGGCATGAATTCGAGGTGGGCAGCACGTTCGGGTCTGACGAACGCGAGGCTTCCCTGCATATCATCGCCCAGACCTTCGCTATCTTCGAACTACATAGAGAAAGAGAGATCAGCACGAATCCAAAGCAGGATCCAAGAAAACTTGTGGTCGACCCACTTTCTGGATTTCTACGCCGGATCAGATCTGCACGATGCGCAAAATTTGATCAGCACGCCGCGTATCCGCTTCCACTCTTTCACCGAACACCAACAGTCAAATGGGTCTCAAACGCCTCCATTGACGCGCACTTCCACGGGATTCACAGAGCTCCTGTGAACGGGTTTGGTCAAGACGCGATATAGAAAAAATCAAGTAAATTAGATAACACTTTGAAGACACGCGTCCACTGTGCCTTATTCAGGCTCGCAGGAAGAATTGAGTCTTATGCTAATCCGCGGGTGGGGCAGCCACAACCGCGGCAGAAATGACGCAAAGATTTGACCGGTACCGGCAATTTGCGCCGGGTCCCTTCCATAGTCCAACACAGGGGAGGTGGATGCGTGAATTGCGATCTTCGTTATCGTCTTTCCTGGGCACCGGGTGCGCCGCGGTGTGGAGTGTGCGATGAGCAAGGTGAGCTAAAAACCTACCCCCCAGGTGCATCAAGACCCCTGCGACCGTCTAATAACGACGACAACGTACGTGAGTTATGTTGAATTCCTGTCACCGCTCTTGCCTGGTTCTGTCGGCGCGGCCTTGAGGAGGTTTGGTGTCCGTTCCAGGAAGATCATGTACGGACAAATCCGAAGCGAATCCCACAGTCAGATTCGATCGTCATCGATCTCCCACAACTTGGATTCATGAAGTCGGTTCCCTGCTTGGGAGCCTCGGGGACGTCACCGCTGGTCTTAATGAATCTAACACCAATTTTACAGTTTCCAACTCTATCCCTTTTATAACCTCGGAACGTAAAACTCATGCAGATGCCTGCGCATATACCCTACTTACCTCCCCCCCCTCCGGTTTCACCGACCTGGACCTTCTGTTTGGGGCTTGGCCTGCAACGGACGACACAGAGCACCCCTTTCACCATGCAGGGTTCACCATCACGTTCTCCGGCGATTCCTTCTTCCGAAAGAACGTGCCGAGGGAACTGTGTACAGCTTCTTGGTGAGCAACTCAAATACGGGTACACACTGCGGGTCGAGTGGCATATGGGATGGAAGGTGTACATCTCCACCAAAGTGCCAGTCCGGTTCCAGAGGACGCCGGGTCCGAGGACTCGTGGGCCGGTGAGGTCTCATCCATTCGCTATGACCCATCAGAAGATGTCGGTTGTTCCCACCGGCATGAGCGGTAAGTGAGGTATACAGTGATCGAGATCGAGCACTGTACATACCCTCCGGTGTTCCCTGAAGGCGCTACCCTGGCCGCCGGGTGCGACTCATATCTATCAGTGACCACACTCCTGACCTGTTGAGCGGAGATACTGTGTTAGAGCATCTACTGAATGGGTCACGAATCCGGAGAGAAATCACAGTAAATGTCCACCATAGGAGGGGAAGAGACGAAGAGGCGACAACCGGAGGGGTCCTCGCCCGAAGGTGATACCAAAAACGGTAACAAGTTCCACCCAACGAGCACCGTACCAGACGCTTGGGAGTTTCTCAATTGAGGGGGAGTGGGTACCGGCGGAAAGCTAGGTGAAAGGGATAAGGCGGCCGTCCGTGAATATCAAGATCCGGCTTACCCCATATCAGAAGCGACCGCCAGCTGAGCATCACAGTTGGTACTGATTCGTCCGAGAAACGGGGCCTTGTCGGCCCACGAGCCAATGGTCAGGCCACTCAGCGGGCCGCCATTGGCCGGTGATCGAAGGTATGCATTGTCTGACGAGGGCTTGATAGGCTCCCCACGCGTGGTGCTTACACGGACGCGGTAGTGGCGGGCTAGTCCGGTCCGGCACCAGTCGGAGCGGGTGCCACTGAACGGTGCCGCTAATGGGTGAGCGAGTGGTGGCGAGAACGTAAGGCCATGGCGAAAATTCGCGTCCTGATCGATCGGGCGGTGGCGAGGGTCTGACGGTTAGCATGATTCAAGTGAGTACAAGCCCCGTCACCATTGCCGGGGGGTGTTAGGACGTGCCCACGACAACTTACGATATGTGGCCAGGTGTGATGGAGGGCCTGAAGGGCCCCTGTACATGGCGGGCCACCCACTTTGACCGGCTCCGTCCACGGCGACAAAGGGATATACGGCATCGCCAGCCATGGGTTCAGCAGGATGTACCGTGGGCTGCAAGTATAAAACCCCGGTAGCAGGGGTTTCATGACGCACCAGTACTCACTGCACCCTCTCCCGCAAGCATGTCTTCATTCCTCAAGATCGACTTCTACGGTCAACACCCCATCGACCTTAAACGCCTCGACCAGATGCGACCCATGGATCTCGGTGATGGCCCAGAGCAGCTCAGACTAAGGGTTGCGACTCCAAAGGACGCTTCCGAGACGACAGGGAACCCGCTCTTTGGGACCCGAACACTCTACACCGGCTACCTCGAAGACGAGAACACTTGCCGGCCTGTTTTCATTAAGTGGGCAAGGTCAAAGCAAGCGATAGAAAAGCTGAAGAGGGAGGGAGATTTTTACTGCTCAGCGTTGAGAAAGCTCCAAGGCGTCGTGGTGCCAAACTTCTATGGGTATTATACAGCCACGGACCCTAGGCTGCAAGGACTTGGTTGCATGATCCTTGAGCAGATGGACGGGGGGGACACCTCGAGCGGCGACATTAACGAGTGAGCGAGGACAACATCGCAGGCCCTTCCAACACCGAAACTGACTGTTAAACCCATTTGTAGTCGCTTGAAGCTCGAAGCTGCCTACCGCCTACACAAAGCTGGAATTTTTCACTTCGGGCTCCACGACAAAGAGAGCTTCGTTACTCACGGAGATAAGGTGTATATTGTCGGCTTTTCAGAAGCCAAGGCGCGATGCGGCTGCGAAATGACCAGGGATCGAGTCAAACTGTGCCCAGAACTGGCTTGGGTCGAACAGCAGTTTGGAGATGGGGAGACCAATGGTGTGCTCAATGAGATTGGAGTGCCCCCTGGGTGGAGAGGGTGTTTCGCGGAGGCTACCAGGGTGGCTGGGGGGGAGTATGAGAGGTCGATCCTCGTGTGCACGCTCTAGCCGGCCTAGGGGGGCTCAGAACACGCAGCGCAGGCCGTTGTAGCACAAGTAAATATCGTCGAGCAATACTCAAAGAGCGTTGATCGCAGAGGAGGCCGGCCCCTCTGAACTCGATGTTGGATTCCAACCCAAGGCTGGTCGTTTACGACCGCTTGATCGCGGGAGTTGGGACGGAAGTTGACACGTGTTCGACCAGCCAAGTCGCATTTTCTGACGCGACCATGTCCGCCTCTGCCGATACGTCATGCTACACCGTCGTGTTCGAAGACTCGTCAGAGTCGCCGTCCATCCAAGAACTCAGGTCTGGTCTCGAGAAGGGCTCCGATGAAGTCAAGTTCGACACTCTGCGGAAGATCATCGTCTCGACCATCAACGGAAATACTACGGTATACTGGCCTGCCTGATCAATGCCAACGAAAACTCATCGAGCCCTTCTCAACAGCCCCAGCTCTTAATGCCAATCATCCAGTATGTGCTCCCGTCCAAAAACAAGGCGTTGAAAAAGCTTCTCCACTTCTACTGGGAAGTGTGCCCAAAGTATGATGATAACGGGAAGCTGAAGCAGGAAATGATTCTTGTCGTGTGCGTTGCTACAGTTCTCGTGTTTACTATGCCCCGCTCATATTCTCTCTAGCAATGCAATTCGTAACGATCTGGTCAGTACGTTCGTGATCCATTTGGTCAAGGCCTTAAATGCAACCCGATTTGAAGCAACACCCAAACGAGTACATACGCGGCGCCACCCTACGCTTCCTCCAGAAGATCGCAAAAGACGCTGAGCTCCTCGAACCCCTCATCCCAATCTGCCGTTCATGTCTGGAACACCGGCATTCGTACGTTCGCAAAAACGCAGTCTTCGCCATTTACGCTATCTACCGCGAGTTCGAGAACCTCATCCCGGACGCCCCAGAGCTAATCCAAACGTTCCTTGCCGCCGAGTCGGATGCCACTTGCAAGCGAAACGCCTTCGTGTTCCTGTCGAACTGTGCAATGCCCAAAGCCGTGGAGTACATCCTGCAACACTTTGAACAAATTCCAAACATGGACGAGTTGCTTCAAATGAGCATCATCGAAGTTATTAAACTGGACTGCAAACGGGACTCGGTACACAGGGTTCGCCAACCGAGCTTTTTGGTCGGACTTATACTGATCCCACCACTACAGCCGCGATTCATCCTCCTGGTATCTGAATTACTGAACTCTTCGTCCCATGCCGTGAAATACGAGGCAGCTGGTATTCTCACCTCTCTAACTCAGAATCCAGCCGCCGTAAAGGGTCCGTTTATTTATTTAATTTTTCCTGTTGTTCGCCTGCCTCACGCTCCCTTGGTAGCTGCCGCATCCACCTACATTAACCTCGCCATCAAGGAATCCGACAACAATGTCAAGTTGATTGTTTTGGATCGCCTTGATAACCTGCGCGCGAAGCACGGTCATGCCCTCGACAGCCTGATCATGGACATTCTCCAAGTGCTGTCTAGTCCGGATTTAGAGGTCCGAAGAAAGGCCATCGCCATCGTACTCAGCCTTACCTCAAGCCGCAACGTGGAGGAAGTTGTCCTGTTCCTGAAGAAGCAGTTACAGAAAACCCAGGACCAGGCCCACGAGAAGGCACCGGAATATCGTCAGCTCCTCATCCAATCGATCCATGTTTGTGCCGTCAAGTTTTCCGAAGTTGCCGCTAGCGTCGTGCATGCCCTCATGGATTTCCTTGGAGACTCAAACAACCCCTCCGCTCTCGACGTTGTCGCCTTTGTAAGGGAGGTAGTCGAGAAGTTCCCTCCCCTGAGGAGATCGATCGTTTCCCACATCGTCTCGACTCTCCCCGAGATCAAGTCTGGTAAAGTTTACCGAGGGGTGTTGTGGATCATCGGAGAGTACTCCGAAGATGTTCCTGATATCCTGAGGGCCTTCAAGGAGATCCGCAAGGTGATTGGCGAGATCCCCATTCTTGCTTCGGAACAACGGTTGTTGGACGAGGCGAGCAGGGACGACGAAGAGGAGAAGGAAGCGGTCCCCGCAACTGGCGGCAGCAAACCGAGGGTTCTCGCTGACGGAACATATGCCACCGAAACCGCTTTCACCAGCGCCAGCAACGCCAGGCTGGAGGCCGTCAAGGCTGCTGCCAAACCGCCTTTGAGAAGTAACCCAATCCCGCGTTGAGCTCACCACCCGTCGTACTGACGGGCGTTTCCAGCACTGATCCTAGGAGGTGATTTCTACACCGGCTCGGTCCTTTCTTCCGCGATTACCAAGCTCGTTATTCGTTGTGCCGAGATCTCCCAAGACAAACAAGAGGTAAACTCTCTCAAGGCTGAGGCCATGCTGATTATGGTTTCGGTCATCCGCGTTGGCCAATCGAAGTTCGTGACCGCACCGATCGACGAAGACTCCAACGAGCGGATTATGAACTGCATCCAAACCTTGAGTGACCTCGGCAAGCAACAAGCAGTCCAGGAAATCTTCCTGAAGGATACCAAGGCTGCTTACTCCAAGATGATAGTCGCGCAAGAGGTTTGCGTTTCTCATTGATCACATTCCCTATGCTGAGCAGCTGATCCTGGGTTCACCCGCAGAAAAAGGCAGCAGAGAAGAAAGCAGCGGAGGCGGCGAAGAAGACTGTGATCCAGGTCGACGACTTGTTGACCTTCCGTCAGTTCTCGAAAAAGGCGGCTGACGATATAATCGACGTAGGTGGCTGTCCCCTTGTACACTTGTGCTGCTTCCTTGACCCACCACCAGGAACTCGAAGACGTTAGCAAGGCTACTGGTGCCGGGGAGGTCCACGAGGACTTCATTTCGAACCTCAGCAGGATCTCTCAGCTTACTGGTTTCTCGGATCCCATTTACGCCGAGGCTTATGTCAAGGTCCATGGCTTCGATATCCTCCTTGGTACGGGTTCAGCTGCGGGTACGATAATCGGCACTGAGTCCTCAACGCAGATGTGCTTCTGGTTAACCAAACCTCGGATACTCTACAAAGCCTATGTCTAGATTTCGCGACCCTGGGCGATCTGAAGCTCGTGGAGCGACCTTCTGTCTATACCATTGCTCCACATAGCTTCCAGAGCATCAAGGCGACTATCAAAGTTTCCTCGACGGAAACCGGTGTTATTTTTGGAAGCATCCTGTGGGAGGGGCCGGGGATGGCTGAGCAATGCGTCATATTGAACGACATCCACATCGATATCATGGACTACATCAAGCCTGCATATTGCACCGAGGCTCAGGTAAGTCTCAGCTCCGATGAGTCGGTGTCTGCGCGCTGACCACCCACGCCAGTTCCGAAGTATGTGGACTGAGTTCGAATGGGAGAATAGGGTTAACGTGACGACCTCCGTGACGTACGCTCACTGTACCTTTGACCCAGGTTCCCCCGATATGCTGAGGTTTTTTTATAGGAATCCACGGGAGTACCTCTCACATGTAATGAAGGTCACAAACATGTCCTGCCTGACCCCAGAAGGTGCGCTGTCAGGAGACTGCGACTTCCTGTCTGCGAACATGTATGCTCGCAGTCTTTTTGGTGTGTTTTACCTGGCAATGGTCTTGAGATCTGTCTCTCAAATATGGTGTTATAGGCGAGGACGCGTTAGCCAACTTGAGTATCGAGAAGACCGAACCTGGGAATATCATTGGTCATGTGCGGATACGAAGCAAAACACAGGGTATTGCTTTATCTTTGGGAGACCGTATCACAACATCTCAAAAGGACGGAAAGCCTCCTGTCTGATGGAATGTGTCGATACATACGAGTACTACACTATAGACCAAATGGACACGTTTTTCACGACACGCTCGCCCTCGGGGTGTCCTCCCGCGGGATTGCAGCCCCAGGGTAGCCTCGAATCAGGTCCCATTGAGCTGTCGTCTCGGCAACGATCGAGCGTTCCGCTTCTCCATCGTGATCGCGTACTGCTGTGTGGTGGCAAAAGAAGCTCAAATAACAATCCTCTGCTCTTGACGAGCACTCAACGCTCAGCAGTTACTTTGAGAGTAGCTTCCAAGCAATAGCCTCTCTTCGCCAGATGACTTCCATCCCTTTGAAGGCCTTCAGCTCAGCCCGCCCCGATCTGGATGGCCTGGTACCTCGGACACCTCATTCCCGGGCTGGTCAGTTCGACGAAGCCGACTTAGGAGTACCAACGGGCACCAGTGACGACGCAGATAGTGACGGGCAATCCGATTCGGACCCCCTCTTGGGGAACGACAATGGCGCGGATGAACCGCCCGATTCGCCCCTCCAACCTTCCACGCCCGACCCGCTCACCTGCGGCGTGCGCTTCTCGATTGTCGGCACGGTTGTCATTGTATTCCTCCTCTTCCTCGTCGGTGCCGCGTATCGGAAATTCGAAGCAGAGGAAGCGACGTACGACCACGTCGTGCACGATGGACATTCAAACTTTGGCTTGATTTCGTACGAAAACTATACCAAGTTTCCGTTGACCCAGGAGCAATACCGGGCGGAGTGTAGGAAGATGCATGAGGCGGGGATGCGGCATATGGCGTATTGGGCGGATATGATGATGGATGTTCCGCACCCTCCTTTCGCTCCGGGCTCGGATTCGGGGGTTTGCACCAGGACGGTCACGTATATGTTGGGATCGGAGGTTGGGTTGATGGGAGATTTGGCATTGTTGGCTCAGGTGGCTGCTCTTGCGGATTCGGTGAGTCCTTTGATGTCGTAGGGTTCAGAAACCGGTCTGAGGGGTGTTTCATTGTGGACCAGCAACAACGGACGTTTTTCATCGACGATTCCCAATGGAACCGTGGCAAGTAAGTGTGTTGTGTGTGTGCTTGGTCTGTGCGTTTGGTTTGTTGAGATCTTTGTGTTGCAGGTGGTCAGACTACTTCTCTGATATTCGGGTACTGCGTCCTGGGCCGGAGCCAGGGTGTAAACCTCCTCCGCCTGAGGGTAGGTTTCATTTCGCTCTGTGTGCTTCAGCGGTGTTGATTCCGGAACAGAGCTTGCCGCCTGTCCAAGATCCGCAAGGTAATAGATTGTCACCTTCTGAATACACGAAAGCTTACAACGATCCCGCAGGCATTGGGTGGGTAGACATGTTGGAATGTTGTTGTCCGACTTATCTGCTTTTAGGTTGTGAATTCACAAACCGCACACTACCACTTAGGGCATCCGTTCTTCGAAGAATTTGAGGACCCGTAGGCCCCCAGTGTTTTGCAACTTCCGCCGGGGATGCTGACCTTTCACTAGTTATTCAATTGGACTGGGACGCCTGAAACCAATTTACGCGATGGCACTCTCATCTTTCCTGCTGATCATCATGCCATCTCCTACAATATCCACCCTCATTCACAGGGCTCGAGAAGGATTTGTGTTGGATGCAGGGAACGAGTCCGTCGAGTACTTGAGCGTACACATTCGGCGTGGGGATCGACTGGGCATGACATGGAAGTACCACAGCACACACTTGCCGACCAGCCTCTACGTCGACGCCGCGCTCAAATCGTGGCGACGGCTAAACCCGACGAACCAGGATCGCCCGGTGTTCTATGTCGCATCGGATTCGCCTGCGGCGTCGGAGGATTTTGTCGACCAGCTCCCGACCAACGCCCGCGGGTTCTCGTTGGTATGGAGCAGCGACGAAGAACTCAGAGCAATTGCCAGCCCTCGCTCCTACGTGCAGAAGGAGTTTAATACGCTGAGCGAGGAGGAGAGGATCCGGTTGACGAAGGGGATGGTGGTGGATTTTGCTTTGCTCTCAGGTCTCTGGAAGAATGAGGGGGACCCAGATGTGCGACCGTCTGCCACTGTCTGTGGTTTAAGGTGCGGGGTTGGGTTGGTTCGTTGGTCGAGATACTGATTGGCGGTGTGCAGTTCCACTGTCTGTAGGTTATCTGCCCTTGGGTTCGGTTGGGATGGGGCATTTGGGAGCCTAACGACTGAGATCGATAATGGGTCGAAACGCTGGGTAGAGATTGATAATGGAGGTACCATAGCGCCACCATGGGAGGCTTTCGAGCTCTTCGATTGAGAGTGGCCTGTAACCGTCTATATACTGTACCGCACTCTGGTGTCATTCCTAGGTTAATACTACGCGAAGTCTCCCTCGAGTCGCAAATCATAGATCGTGATCCGACCAAAGAAGTCAGAACTCTCTTCGAACGCCAGCTTCAGTTTTCCGACACCGCCGTCTAAGGTACCCG
>Ga0307516_10000823_pt1 | contig 42453 bp, 43 predicted proteins | sample 19_EM_MG_FD_203310 | JGI IMG/M metagenome (GOLD analysis project Ga0307516, IMG submission 203310) | Populus trichocarpa ectomycorrhiza microbial communities from riparian zone in the Pacific Northwest, United States - 19_EM | ecosystem: Host-associated > Plants > Roots > Unclassified | place... | reverse complement strand
GAAGGTTGTATGAGTTGCGTGGTTATGAGCACATATGTGAGTATGAGTACATATGTGAGTTGCGCGGGTATGAGTAGGAGGACGTATGGGAGTTGTGAGAACTGTGTATATAAGGAGGGCTGTCTCCCGTGTTTTGTCTTCTTCTTCTCTTCATGCAACCTCTTGTATTCTATTCAGAATATCAACCTCGTCTCCATTTCCTCCGTTTCCTCCGTTTCCGTATCTCCGTATCGGCGACACTCGTCTAGCGCTGCCCATCTCTGTCCGATATGTCCGTCCGACGCTGTCCGTCTCTCTGTTCGACACGTCTGTCTGACGTTGTCCGTTCCTGTCCGACACATGCGTCCGACACTGTCCGTCTCTCTGTTCGATACGTCCGTCCGACGTTGCCCGTTCCTGTCCGACACGTCCGTCCGACGCTATCCGTCTCTCTGTCCGACACGTCCGTCCGACGCTGTCCGTCTTCCTGTCCGACACGTCCGTCTGACGTTGTCCGTTCTGGTCCGACACGTCCGTCTGACGCTGTCCGTCTCTGTCTCCCGTTCCCGTTCCCATTCCCGTTCCCGTTCCCGTTCCATTCCCGTTCCCGTTCCCGTTTCCCCCCCCCCCCCCCCCGTTTCCGCACCCGCTCCCGCTTGCGTCACCAGAACTCACTCAAGTACCTTGGAGAACCGCCGCCGTTACAGTTTCTTTGATACAGCAGTCCTTCTCTGACTTCCAGAATTCCTTCCTTGGCCTTTCAGTCTTTCGGCGCTGCTTCTTCCAACACCGCTTCCTTTTTTGCCTTCTGGTAGGCTTCGTCCTTTTTCCCTTCTTCTTCAATCTTTGCTAGAAATTCCTTTAACCATTTCCTAGCAGGAAGCGATGCTAACCTGGCCAACGAACAGATGAATGAGCACGATAGTCGTTCTTCAAAGTGATTTTTTCCTAAAACTGATGTTATCGGCTGGTTTTCAACCCCCCCTTTTTCAGGGCGGTACTCCGAACGTCTGGATAGTGCATCTGGTTTTCTGTTTTTGGTCGCTGGTCGGTAAAATATCTTGAAGTCAATGTTGGCCAGTTGTTGGACCCATCGTGCCTGTCGTCGGTTTAGCACTTTGGTTGTTGTGAAGTACTCCAGATTCTGGTGATCCAAGAAAACCTGAACCGGGTGGGTTGCTCCTTGGCAATAATGCTGTTATACCTGAAAAATCTTGTCGTGCGTAACTAAGCCAGAAAGGAGGGCGTAAGGATGACGGAACGCACCCAGAGAGTCTAGGAGGGAGATATGGTCAGGAGATGAGCTTACGGCCGAGACGGACCTGAGACACGTATCTCCGGAGGTGAGGGGAAGATTGCAAACGACGAGATGTTTGGGCTATGACCCCTCCCCCGAAAAGGAGGGGATGCCACGTCGCCTGCTGACGGCGCACGGACCGCCACACTTGGGCTATGACCCCTCCCCCGAAAGCAGGGGATGCCACGTCGCCTGCTGATGGTGCACGGAAGAGAGTCCGGTAGGGAAAGCACGCCACCCGCTTGCATGAAATCTTATCTCCCCTTATCTACATCCTGCCAGGGCCAATGAGTCACCCACAGGGTTCATGCACCTCTGGGGAATCCAAATCCGAGTCACCATTTCTCACACCGGCGCCGCTGAGATATAAGACCCAGGTTTTCCGCCCGACGGAAGGGAAAATCAGCACGAACATCCTCACCAACACTACCACCGAACCGACACACAAGATCTAAGATTATTCCGCTGTGAATTATCGAAAGTAGCCTGATTACCTTTGATTCTCTCTACACTCTGGTTATGACCCAACCCCAGTGTTACACTATAATCTTGATCTCAAAATCACCCTACTTTCATGACTTGCTTCGACGACACCTACTTCAAAGACCACCTCTACCTACTCGAACTATCTACCTTGTTGCATCCTAAGTCTCAGTACTCCTTTGACTACACATTCCAATCAATCGATCGCGAGTTAGCCAGCTACGAACAGTGGGATTCACTTATCGACGGAACTATCCCCACTCCATACCAAGAAGGCGACCACAAGCCCTGGAACTGGTATACGCAATATTGGTTCAACTGCGCCTACAGTCACAAGAACGCCGAGTTTACAGAAGACGAGCTTCGGCATCTCTGTGACTATTACTTCACCGACGACGAAACCATCTACACAGGACACTTCCTGGACCTCTATTAAGCCATGACGACCTCTTCGGACTTCAACATGCTCCGGCTCGAAGCCCCCCATGACCTGCTTCAAATCACCGACGGATCACCAAGACCGGAGCAAGCAGTGGAAACAGCCAATCCCGCAGTCTGGGTTAGAACTCTGGTGCGCCAGCAACAGCAGGCCGATAGTGACTTACAATGGCTTACGGAGCTTTGCGGAGATGCCTACGACAGAACCGACCAACGAACGAATGAGATCGAGCAAGCCTACCAGACCTTAGCGCAAGGCACTAGGTACGTATTTGACGGAGTCAACGCTAACGAGAAAATAGCAGAGGAATGGATACGCAGCGAGCTGTCAAGTGCAGCAAATGCGTACCAATCCCTTGCCAGAAACATCTGGCAAGCCATTATCGAGCGCACCAATGAGGCCAACGAGCGACAAATATGTCAGGCCACTCAGCTGGCTCGGGTAAACGATGCCCTGTCCTTCCTGGTGGAAGCCAACACGGCCCGAAATCAACACCTGGCCAACTTTCAAGGGAACGTGGAACTATGGGGGGCTGCACACCAGAACCGGGTAGTCACCCTGGAAAACCAACTCCGGGAGGCAAGAGCAGAAATCCAACACATTGCGACCAGGATCCCGCTACCCACAACGCCACCAATGCCAGTGGGGCCACCTGCATGGAGAAGCCCCACCCGGCAGACCAGCACCAGTGCCCCATCAGTCCACTCGCAACCAGTGCTGGGAAGCCCGCTGCGCCTAAACCCGGGACCGATGCGCCGACAACAAAGGCCCCCAGCATTACCCACAACGCCGGAGATAAGGCAACGGCTGGAGCAACTCAGGCGCCATTTGTCCCCAAGACCACCAGCACCTGAGCCCACGGCAGGGCAAGGAGGAAATCCCCCCTCAACGCCACCCGGATTGTCAGTAGGACCCGCTTCGGGACCACCGTCCGAACCACCCAGACCGCCTTTCCAGCACCACCACTCTCCTTCGCCACCTAGGAACCCTGCGCCTACAATTACTACGCAGGACCTCGTATGGCTAGTCGCCGAAGGAGTCAAAAGGGCTCGGCAAGACCGACCGACGCGGCCCAAACAGGGCAATATCAGCTGATTAAAAATAAAGAACCCGGAAGCCTTTGACGGAAAGAGCTCGACCGCCTTCAATCAGTGGTGGGAAGCAGTCACCATGTTCCTGGGGTTCTACCCGGAAACAGGGGATCAACAGAAAATTGCCTGGGTAGGGACCATACTTTCAGATACGGCTCTGGTATGGCACCTACAGTGCTTCTGCGAGCTAAAGGGAAATGACACCTGGGTCAATTATGTGGCAGCCATTCAAGCAGAATATCGCAATGAACGGGAAGCGGCCGACACCCAACTTAAACTAGGGCAGCTAAAGTACCAAGGATCGATCCGTACTTACCTCACCGAGTTCCGGGCCCTGAACAACTTCGCAAAAGCAACAGGGGAAGGCCTGCGAGAAAAAATCGACCTAGCAATGCCGGACAGCATCCTGGACATGCGGTTCAACCAGAACCCGGACAAGCCCACGGACGATGAAGGCTTCATGAGCGCCACCTACCGAGCGGGAATCCAGGTGGAAAAGAACAAGGCGCTCAAAGCAGCTAGAGAAGCTTCGAAAGGAGGACCCGCTCCAAGGCAAGAAGGAAAGAAGGATGATAAATGAAAGAAGGAAGCGAAAAAGAACAACCCGGGCAAAAAAGGACCGGAACAAAGCACCGAAAAAACCCGGGAATGGTGGGGAGGAAGGAACCACTGGGGCTCAAAGGAGGAAGCCCTGAGAGGAGTCCGGCAAAAAGAACAAGAAGCATACTTCCAAAACCGCGACGATTGCTGGCGATGTGGATGACCTGGGCACAGAACCTTCGAATGCTTCTCGTTCAACACGTTGCAAGGAACCGCGCTACCAAAAGCCCCTTGGAAGGTAGCGGCAGCCGGACAAAAACGGGGAAGAGAAGATGAAAATGGCGGGGAGGCCACCGCAACCAAACCACAAAAAGTCACGGCAGTGGAGACCATGGAACGGATGCGGTAGCACCATTGTGGGAAGAATCCGACTCGGATTTTTAAGAGGTCGGGAACAGCTGCAGCCTAAGACCTCGACGATAATATGTGGACTATCTAGGAAACGGAAAAATGGGGAACCAAGCGCTGGAACTCCAGCAAAAAAAAGAACAGTCCATGGTGGTACACGACCAATCATCACCATGATACTACATGTGAGGGAGAAAGGACACCAGATCTGGGTACTACTGGACACCAGTTGCTGCGTTGCGCTCCTCAATCAGCAGACAGGGGAGAAGCTCGGGACCAAGAAGAAGGCGCATCAGCAACCTCACAGCATAGAGAACTATACCGGAGAGAGGGTTAAAGGAGCAGGGCAGTTCCATACGGAACCCATGCTACTCCAACACCGAAAACATTACTCCAAGGAGAGATTCGAAATCTCACCAATGGAACCGGGAATCGATGCCTTCCTCCCTTTTGACTGGATAACGACACATCCACCACAAGGCGCCTGGACAAACCAGGAAATAAGGTTCAACAGTGCCCGGTGCCTGGCCAGCTGCACCAGGTTCGAAACCGGTGAGTTCTCCCTGGTATGGGATGAAGAGGTGGCAAGAAACCCCCAAGCCCAGATCATCGGTTATGTATCGGCCGTCGACAAAGACGCAAGGGAACGAGTCCCTATGGAATTCCGACAGTACCTGGGAATAATGGGGAAGGAGGCGGCGGACACCCTCCCCCAGCATCGACCCTACAACTGCAAGATCAACCTCAAACAAGGCGAGACAGCACCCTGGGGACCCATCTACCCACTATCAGAAGAGGAACTCCAAACGCTTCGGGAATGGCTAAAGGAGATGGAGCTAACTGGAAAAATCAAACGCTCGATATCCCCCACCGGTTCACCAATACTCTTTGTCCCCAAACCGCACGGAAGAGGGCTATGCTTGTGCGTCGACTACCGAGCACTGAACAAGATAACGATCCCTAACCGATACCCGCTACCACTCATGCAGGAGCTACAGGACCGAGTCCAAGGAGCGTAGTGGTTCACAAAACTGGACCTGAAAAACGGATTCCATCTCATTCGAGTCAAGGAAGGGGACGAATGGAAGACAGCTTTCAGAACCCGATATGGATTATTTGAGTTCCAAGTAATGCCCTTCGGCTTAACCAACACCCCATCTACCTTCCAAGACTTGATGAATCACATCCTATCGGATCTACTAGACGTCGGAGTTCTGGCATACATGGACGACATATTAATCTACACCAAAACCGAGGAAGAACACGACCGCCTAGTTAAGGAAGTCTTGGGAAGACTGCAGGCCCAGGGGTTAGCAGTCTCCCCAGAAAAATGCATCTGGAAAGCCCAGGAAGTGGAATTCCTGGGTTATGTCATTGGGAGAAATGGAATCGCAATGTCTCAAGAAAAGGTGGAAGCAGTACTCAGTTGGGAAGAACCCAAATCTCTGAGCGAGACCCAGTCCTTCCTAGGGTTCGCCAACTTCTACCGACGATTTATCAAGGACTACTCAAGAGTGGCGCGACCCCTGACGGAATTAACAAAGAAAACGGAAAGATGGTCATGGAACCCCGAGGCAGGAAGAGACTTCAACGAGCTAAAAAAGCGGTTCACGACAGCACCGATCCTGGCCCACTTCGACACCCAATGACCAGTCATTATCGAAACCGATGCCTCAGACTTTGCGTTGGGAGGAGTCCTATGAGAAAAGGACGAGGAAAACCGACTACACCCAGTGGTGTTCCACTCAAGGAAGTTCCAGCCCGCGGAAATCAATTACGAAATCCACGACAAGGAACTCTTAGCAATAGTGGATGCCTTCAAACATTGGAGGCGCTATTGTGAAGGAGCAACACACCAAGTCCAGGTGTATTTGGATCATCAAAACTTAGAATACTTCACAACAACCAAAGTCTTGAATCGACGTCAGGCACGATGGGCGCAGGAACTAGCCGGTATCGACTTCAGAATCTATTACCGACCAGGCACACAAAACGGGAAGCCAGATGCGTTGTCAAGGCGTTCGGAGTACCGCCCTGAAAAGGGGGGGTAGAAAACTGTCAAAAAATATTCGAGTGATAGGGTGTGTAGGAACTCCGTTGCTTGATCCTTTTTCCTGAGCGAGACAGAAGGAACGCTCTCACTATATACATGCATATCCAAGCTCGCGCTCCGCCCCCAGTCACCGGTGGGGACTTGACTCATCGCCGGTGGGTGGCAACTTGACTCATCGCCGGTGGCGGCTTGAGTCATGGCCGGTGGCGATTTGCCACCTCCGCCACCCGATGCCTTCCGGACGCATCTGAGCACAGCGGCCTCGGTCTATACATCTGACACTTCCCCTCGTACGGAAGGGCGGCAGAGAATGAAAGAAAAAACCAAAAGGAAAAACCAAGATGCAACGTGCAGCAGCAGGAAAAGGGAATAACGGGGAACCAACGCCAAAAGATCCTCGGATGCCTCGTTAAAATTCATAACCGTGTAAAAAACCCCCGCAGGGAAAACCACGGACATAGGAGAAAGAGTGCATCCTCCAAAGAAAGACATAGGAGAAAGAGTGGACACTATTTGGACCGCTTCAACTGCTTTCCACCACCATCCTCTAACTCGCCGGATGCTTCCCCTGAGTTCCGGCATGTTAGACCTAGCCCATGCGTGTGCTTCCAGTGTGTCTCCCTGGGAAGATTCTTCATCATAATGTCGGCGAGCATGTCGAGTGTTGGTAGATATGTCGTCTTGATGGCCTTCCTCTTGCAGGCATCTCGGATGAAGTGGAACCGGACACTGATGTGCTTGGTACGCTCGTGGAACTTCGGGTTCTTTGCCAGTTGAATGGCACCTTGGTTGTCGACCAAGATTTCTTGAGGTGCATTGGCGTGGGAGTTCTCGTCAGAACACAGACAGTGTGGGCAGTGGTCGGCATGCTTGTATAGCATCTGCCCATATAGAACTCTGGAGTATAGGGATTGGATCCAGATGGCCTCCTTCGCAGCATCGGATGCACCTATGTACTCAGCCTCCACAGTGGAGAAGGCAACCAGGGGCTGTTTCCGAGCGCGCCAGGAGACCGCTCCACCAGCTAGCATAAAGACGTAGCCGGATGTTGACTTTCGGTCATCGGGATCCCCAGCAAAGTCTGAGTCGGTGTAGCCGACAGGCATGTCCGAGTTCTGTGCGCTGTACTGGATAGCGAGGTTTGCTGTATTGCGTAGATATCGTAGCGTGTAGGTGGCAGCCGCTAAGTGCTCTGTAGTGGGTCTATCGTTGAATTTGCTGAGCATGGAGACGGTAAATGCAAGGTCCGGTCGTGTGCACAGCATGAGCCACATCAGGCTCCCGACTATTGACTGATATCGTCGTTTACCATCCGAATCGAGTGGGTTTCCCATCCTGGTGGGGCGACTGGCTTCGGGGAATGTCTCTGAGTCTGAGTCTGGATCCAATCTCCGTAGTTTGCTCCCCATCGGCTGTGGAGTCCAGTGGCCATTGCATTGTGAGAACCCATAAGTCGCTAGCAGCTTGCGAACAGCTCGCTGTTGGTGGATCTGCAGGGTCCGTCTTGGCCGATCGCGCTCAATCTCAATACCGAGAAAACATCGAACTGGTCCAAGATCCGTCATCTTGTACTTTGCGCGGAGAAGGTTTTTGAGCGTGGTTACTCGGTCGGCCGATGGAGAGAAAAGCAGCATGTCGTCGACATATAGTAGCAGAATGATTGGAGTATCGGCTGACTTCTTGGATCTCCAGATGGCCAACGGAGTGTCGGTTCGATTTGCAAGGGCGATGCGCGCTGAGAGGTAGATATTTGGATCATACTCGTATCGTTTGAGGCCGAGAGATCTGAGGAACTTGTCAATATGCTCATACCAAAGATGGGGGGCCTGCTTAAGTCCATAAAGTGACTTTCTTAACTTGCAGGCTTGGGAGGCACCAGATTCAACACCCTGCGGCAGTGCCATGTAGACATCTCCGTCAACTTTGGGGTTCAAGAACGCGGTGACAACGTCCATCTGGTCGATTTCCCAGTCGTGGATGGCAGCAAGAGCTAGCATCATCCGTAAACTTTGCAGCTTGGCTACCGGAGCGAAGGTCTCATCAAAATCAACTCCAGGCTGTTGTTCAAAACCTCAGATGACGAGTCTGGCCTTATACTGAGTACCGCCTCCGGGCAACTCCTTGGTCTTGAAGACCCACTTGGAGCTAATGGATATGACGCCAGCTGGAACATCTTCCAGCCTGACGTAGTCCCAGGTCGAGTTTTCAGCCAGAGATCTGAGTTCCTCGCCAACAGCATCTGACCATTGCTGGCCAAGCCTCGGGTGCTCAATGGCCTCCCGGTAGGACACCGGATCTGTAGAATCCATTGGTTCCTCTTCCACCCGGATCTGGTGGGCGACCACTCTGGGTCTTTTCCGAAGATCATATCGGCTTGAAGTTTCTGCCGGGACGAGTCCACGTCCATTCTGATCGGCGAGCCCATTCTGGACGAGTCCACGTCCATTCGGGTCATCGAGTCCGCTCGGGGTGACGAATCCACATCCACCCTCATTGCCAAGACTTCCCCTCGAGACGCCGAGTCCACCTGCCAAGGCGTCGACTGCGGGCCCGTCTGAGGTATCGAGTCCATGGCGATTCGGGGCGACAAATTCACGTCCACCCACTATATTGTCAGGACTTTCCCTCGAGACGCTGAGTTCACACGCCGCCGTATCGACTGCAGGCCCGTCTGAGGTATCGAGTCCATTCGGGACGAGTCCACGTCCATTCTCTGTATTGCCATGCTCGAGTTCCTGGGCAGAATAGACAAAGGTGATGTTCGACGCCTGGATTACCTGCCTCCGGCGAGGATCCCAGAAGCGCCAGATAGTCGTACTATCATGCACATAGCCAAGCATGAATAGTGTATCAGTGCGTGTGCCGAACTTGCTTCGGTGGATGGCCGGCAGTGTTTTGTAGGCTTTGCATCTGAAGTTTCGTAGGTGGCTAACTTCTGGTTTTCTTCCAAAGAGTTTCTCGTACAGAGTTATGCCATTATTTGATGAAGTCGGGCTTCGAGCGTGCAAGTAGTTTGCCGTTGAGATGGCTTCAGCCCACATACTCGGTGGGAGAGTAGAGTCTAGCAGCATTGCACAGGCCTTTGCGTTGTGTGTCTGTATCATCCTTTCGGATACACCGTTCTTATGCTGTGTGTATACCGGTGACGGTTCAAAGGTGATACCGTACTCCGTAAGGATCGCTCTGAAGGTTTCGTTATCGTATTCTCCTTTGCCGTTGTCGCATCGGAACCGAGTAATGCGATGCTTTAGTTGCCGCTCAACTAAGATCTTGAAGTCTTTGAATACTGTACAGACCTCCGATGAGGACTTTCCGCGAAGGAAGCATACCCAGGTATACCGGCTGAAATCGTCGATGTAGAGTATGTAGTATCGGCGTCCAGATTGAGATGCAGGGCTGATGGGACCGCACAGGTCTGAGTGGATCAGTTCCAAGGGCTTGCTCACTCGTCGAGCTGGTATCCTTCTTTGAAATTTTTCCTTGGCCTTCGCTTTGATGCAGATATCACATGTATTGCGTTTGGTTTCCTTCTCAGAATATGATCCCTTTGGCAGTAGCTTCCGGATATCACTGAAGTTGAGATGACCAAGACGTCGGTGCCAGGTTTCTATATCTTCTCGGCCCGTTGATTGACATGCCAATATTGGCTCCGAGTCCATCCGGGATGAGTCCACATCCAACTGGGGGGATGAGTCCACATCTGTCCGCGATGTCGTCTCCGAGTCTGTCCGACATGATGGGAAATTCGCTTGATATTCAGTAACACTTGTGGGTTTGGAGACTGCTTTGCCGAGGAGGACAAAGGACATGGAGCCGGGTGTACATCTACCAGGAGGTTGTTCCGTGAAACCCACTGATGTGATGTAGGCAGTATGTGAATCGGAGCGGAAACTGACATCAATGCCTTCCTTAATCAACTGGGGTACCGAAAGAAACAAGGCCCCGAAGTCCGGTACATATAAGGCTTCCACCCTGAGATGTATCCCACACTCGAGATGAAGGTTGATACTGCCCGCAGCCGTTGCGAGACTGACGGAGTCGGCTGACTCAACTTCAATGAACTCCTCGAGTGGGTGATAATCTTGGAAATCCGTCAGGTTTGGTGAGATGTGGTGGGTCGCACCTGAGTCAATTATCCAATCGTTGGTATTGGGAGTATTTCCAGCTGTTCTTGCCATTGCCGTAAGGCCGTGTACTATGGTGTCTTCGGTTGCGACTCGATGAGCAGATACCGACTTTCCACGCTTCTCTTCCCTTCCCTTTTTCATTTCGGTGGCCCTCTTCTTGACTAGACAGTCACTCGCCTTGTGGCCTTTCCTCGTACAGTAGTAGCATATAATATCACTGGTATTTGAGGACTATTGCTTTTGATTGTACGGTTTTTGTTGGAATTTACGTTTTCCACCGGTTCGTCGGTACTTGCCACTGTTGGCATTGGCTGTCAGAGCATTACTAGAGGTTCCAGCAAGATTCAAGTTGGAGCCAGTAGTGGCGTTGCGTAGAGCTCGTGCCGTTTCGTGTTCGATCAGAATTGTACTGACGGAGTTCAGGGTCTGTTCTTCGATCGGTCGGTTTTTAAGAATTTCCACGATGTTGGCGAATTCTTCTGGAAGGGTTGCGAGGATGCGCATGATCAGGTACCGCTCCGTGACCTCGTCTGGAGTCCCTTCCAGCTCCTGACTGATGTCCGACAGTGAGGAAATGTAGTTTGACACTGAAGTTCCAGGCTTCATGACGGCAGAATGTAGGCGGGCAAGAGTGGCGACACGTGCGGACTGAGATGCAGCGGCATCATATCGCTCTCGTAGGGCCTCCCACGCTATATGCGGATCGCGATGTCCAAGACGGTTAAGAAAGGTTCGAATGCTATGTTCGGTTGACGACCAAATCATTCCAAAGGCTCGCTGCGATCGTTTGCAGAAGTCTCGACCCTGTGCATTTGCATTGGCTGCAGGGGCAAGCTCAGTACCGAGGACAATATCGAGAGAGTCGTCCATAGCCAGGAGGTTCGAGATGTTATTCTTCCATGAGTGATAGTTGCTGGCACTGAGGAAGGGCGTTGAGCCGTACTTGCAGGTGTAGATGGTGGAATCGGTCATGATGTTGGCTCGAGGTCGTGTGGAACGCTCGAAGGTATGAAGGCGATCGGTCAGGTTCGGCGGTGCAGAAAAACGATAGGCTATGGGTTGAGAAAGCGTCAACCCGGGCTCATAACCTGTCAAAAAATATTCGAGTGATAGGGTGTATAGGAACTCCGTTGCTTGATCCTTTTTCCTGAGCGAGACAGAAGGAACGCTCTCACTATATACATGCATATCCAAGCTCGCGCTCCGCCCCCAGTCACCGGTGGGGACTTGACTCATCGCCGGTGGGTGGCAACTTGACTCATCGCCGGTGGCGGCTTGAGTCATGGCCGGTGGCGATTTGCCACCTCCGCCACCCAATGCCTTCCGGATGCATCTGAGCGCAGCGGCCTCGGTCTATACATCTGACAAAAACCAGCCGATCACGACGGTTTTGGGAAAAAATAACTTCGAGGACCATCTAACGCGATCATTCATCTGTTCCTCGGCACGACTGTCATCACTCCTGGAAAGAAAGTGGACAAAGGAATTCCTGGCAGACGTCAGGGAAGAAGGGAAGAAGGACGAAGCCTACGAACAGGCCAAGAAACAGGAAGCGGCATCGGAGGAACCGTCGCCGAAGGACCGAAGGGTCAAGGAAGTACGTTGTGAAAACAACCTACTGTACCGACGAAACCTACTCTGGATACCGAAGGGCCTGGTGCAGAGGATTATGGAATCAGAACACGACACAAAGGTGGCCGGACACATGGGGCAGGATAAGACCATCGAACTAATCCGACGAAACTTCTGGTGGCCAAAAATCAACGAACGGATCATCGACTTTGTCAGAAGCTGCCCGGAATGCCAGAAAAACAAGGCATCCCGACACCAACCCTATGGGCTGTCCTCCCCGCTAGAACAACCGTACGCCCCATGGCAATCCATAGCAATGGACTTCATTACGGAACTCCCAGTCTCGGAAGATTGCGACCAGCTATGGGTAATCATCGATCGGTTTACCAAGATGGCGCACTTTCTCCCCTTGAAAAAAGAGGGAAAAACAGCGGCAGATCTGGCCGTCATCTTTGCCCGAGAAATATGGAAGTATCACGGCCTCCCCGCTGATATTGTGTCAGACCGTGACTCCAGGTTTACCTCGGAAACCTGGAAGGAGTCCCTACGACTCTCGGGAATCCGGCCCCGGATGTCAACCGCGTTCCATCCGCAGACCGACGGACAGACAGAGCGGCTCAACCAGACGATCGAAGCCTACCTCCGGGCATTCGTCAGCAAGGAACAGGACGACTGGGTACGCCTGCTGCCGATGGCCAAGTTCGCCTACAACAACTCGACCACCATGGGCAATGGTATGTCTCCGTTCTATGCTAACTATGGCTTCCACCCAGCGGCCATGAACCCAGCGTCAACGGAACCTTTGAACCCAGCGAGCAAAGTCTATGCCCACTGGATGCACGCCGTACACGACGAGTCCCGAAAAGGGCTGGAAGACGCGCAGGAGCGAATGCGCCGATACACCGACCCGGCGCGAAAAGAACCCCCGGCATGCCAAGTAGGAGACTTGGTAATGCTCAACGGACGCAACTTCAAAACGCGCCGCCCCTCGAAGAAACTGGACCACAAGAACCATGGTCCCTTTCAGATTGAGAAAATCGTCTCCCCCCTGGCCGTCCGCCTCACGCTGCCCCGGAAATGGAAGATCCACAACGTCTTCCACGTCTCGCTGCTTGAACCTTACCAAACCAGCGAGCACCGAGCAACACCGGACCCGTCAAAGGTACTCCGAGAGGCTGACGACATCGAACAGTCAGAGGAATATGACGTCGACGAAGTTATGTCCTCGGTCGAACGCGGCCGAGGAAATAACAAAAGAATCCTATACCTCGTCAAGTGGCTCGACTATCCGGAACGCAAAGACTGGACGGAAGAACTATTCGACAACTTTTCAGCAGGTGGCCTAGAGAAACTCTGAGAGTTTCACCAACGAAATCCAGACGCGCAGAGGGACTATCGACTCGCCGACGCCTAGATGGGATGTCCGTAAAAGGGCCCTTGAAGCACGAGCGGTAGTGAGGAATGAAGGGGCTGGAAGACTCCCTCTCACACGCGCACACACAAACGAAGAAAGACCCGCATCTCGGGCACCGAACGAAGAAAGACCCGCTTCTCGGACTCAGACATGACTACCCGTCAAAAGGATATGTCGGACTCGATTGGACGAGAGCCGTAGGTGTTCGGTACGACACACCTCTGTATGTACACCTACGAGGGGCGAGAAGCGCACCCGGGCACGAACCCTGAGTCGAGAAGGTCACTCGTTCCACGTGTCCCACGCCCGGAAAAACATCATATGCTCCTCGTCCGCGAGCGACCGATCTAGCCAGAGACGGCCGGAACGACCCCACGCCGGGGTAATTGCCGAGGAGAATGAAACCACCAACAGGCGGCGGATCCTGGTGGCAGACGGACACCTCTGTGTGCACACCATTGGCTCATCCGGCTTGTTCGGGCTTGGTCACTCCTTCCACGTACCCCAGCCGAAGGTTGACAGGATCCGCACTGGGAAAACTGGTGCTTTCGTCTCTACGAACGCGGCTGCCTGGCAGGAGTCATCGATGTAGGAGCACGCACCGGCCTACTCCGAGGGCCCAACCACCGGATTACAGAGAATGATGCACTGATCCAGTGACTGGGAGGGCTGCAGGGGAGGAGGACTGCAGTCACGGGATCCCACCAAAGATTCCCAAAGAAAAATATATATAAATAAATAAAATACTGAGAAAGAGACGGGCTACCTAGATAGAGAAGTGTTAAGCGCTCGGGACGAGGCTAAGGGAGAGGAAAGGTAGTATTACACCTGAAAAATCTCGTCGTGCGTAGCTAAGCCAGAAAGGAGGGCGTAAGGATGACGGAACGCACCCAGAGAGTCTAGGAGGGAGATAAGGTCCGGAGATGAGGTTACGGCCAAGACGGACCTAAGACACGTATCTCCGCAGGTGAGGGGAAGATTGCAAACGACGAGATATTTGGGCTATAACCCCTCCCCCGAAAAGGAGGGGATGCCACGTCGCCTGCTGATGGCGCACGGACTGCCAGACTTGGGCTATGACCCCTCCCCCGAAAGGAGGAGATGCCACGTCGCCTGCTGATGGCGCACGGAAGAGAGTCCGGTAGGGAAAGCACCCTGCCCGCTTGCACGAAACCTCATCTCCCCTTCTCTACACCCTGCCAGGGCCAATGAGTTGCCCACGGGGTCCATGCACCGTGGGGGAATCCAAATCCGAGTCATCATTTCTCACACCGGCGCCGCTCCGATATAAGACACAGGTTTTCCGCCCGACGGAAGGGAAAATCAGCACGAACATCCTCACCAACACTACCACCGAACCCACACACAAGATCTAAGATTATTCCGCTGTGAATTATCGAAAGTAGCCTGATTACCTTTGATTCCCTCTACACTCTGGTTACAACCCAACCCCAGTGTCACAAACGCCTCCAGTGCTTGAAGGCATCCACTACGGCCAGAAGTTCTTTGTTGTGGATTTCGTAGTTGATTTCCGTGGGTTGGAATTTCCTTGAATGGAAGGCAACTGGGTGCAGGCAGTTTCCCTCATCCCGTTGTGATAGGACAGTGCATATCGCGAAGTCGGAGGTATCTGTTTCAATCATGACCAGTTTCGCTGGGTCGAATTGGGCCAGAATTGCGGCCGAGATGAATCGCTGCTAGAGTTCCACAATGACAGCTTCCGCTTCTGGGTTTCAGGTCCATCCCTTTCCTTGTTCCTTTTTTGTTAACTCCGTGAGGGGCCTTGCTACTCTTGAGTAATCCTGGATGAACCGTCGGTAGAAGTTGGCTAAGCCAAAGAAGGATTGGACTTCTGTTAGTGTTTCCGGTGACCTCCACTTCAGAACCACCTTCACCTTTTCCTCTGACATTTTTATCCGATTCCTGCTGATGATGTAGCCTAGGAATTCGACTTTCTGGACCCTCCAGACGCATTTTTCTGGGGAGATTGTTAGGCTGTTGTCCTGTAATCTTCTGAGGACTTCCTTAACCATGTTGTCGTGTCTTTCTTCGGTATCAGCGTAGACTAGTATGTCATCCATGTAAGCTAGTACTCTGACATCCAACATATCCGAGAACATGGGGTTCATCATATCCTGGAAGGTGGATGGGGCATTGGTTAGTCCGAACAGTATCACCTGGAACTCGAATAGTCCATATCGGGTTTGAAATGCGCTTTTCCATTCGTCGCCTTTGCTCATCCGGATGAGGTGGAACCCGTACTTGAGGTCCATTTTTGTGAACCATTGGGCCCCCAGGACCCGGTCTTGTAGCTCTTGCATCAGCAGCAGCGGGTATCGGTTGGGGATCATGATGCGGTTTAAAGCCTGGTAGTCAACACATAGGCGGAGTCCCCATCCATGGAGTTTGGGTACGAAGAGGATCAGTGATTCGGCGGGTGATGTGGAGCGCTTGATCCTCCCTGTTCGTTCCATACCCTTCAGCCATTCCTGGAGAGTCTGGAGTTCTTCTTCTGACAGCGGGTATATAGGTCCCCATGGCACCATGCTTCCTTCTTGGAGATTGATTTTGCAGTCGTAGGGTCAGTATTCTGGCAGGGCGTCTGCGGCTTCTTTCCTCATTATCCCTAGGTATTGGCGGAACTTTACTGGTACTGTTTCCAGGGGGTCTGCATCTGTTACCTCTGAGGCATAACCGATAACATGGGCTGTCGGGTCTGTGGCCACTGTGTCATCTCAAGTCAGGGTGAACCAGCCTGTCTCATGCTGGGTGCACTTTTCCAGGCATGGCAGGTTGTTGAACCGGATTTTCTGGTTCGTCGAGGTGCTCTGTAGTGGGTGCTCCGATATCCAGCTAAAGGGGAGGAAGATGTCAATATCGGGATCCATCTGGGATACTTCGAATCTTTCCCTCGTGTAGTGCCTTCAATGTTGCAGTTGTAGGGTCTCTGTGTAGAACTGTCCTGCCTCGGGGATGCTATTACCTGTATAGTCTTTGATACTATACAGCTACCACTTGCAGGTTTCCTCGATTTTTTGGGCAGGGTTCCGGCACTTCATTCCTCATTCTCCTGTTTTTGAGTTATTCCACAAGCTATGGCCTTGGGTTACGGCACCCCTTGGCCTCCTAAAAATCCGATTTAGAGTCTTCCCACAGTGGTGCCACAGTGCCGGTATCCATTGTCTCCACCGCCGCTATTTTCTGTTGTTATTTTGCAGGCTGTGTCTTGGGTTCCTTCGAATGCTTCCTCTTCCCCTAAGTTACAGCTGTTGCCTTCCACAGAGCTGGGTGTAGGGTGGTTCCCTTTCTGGTGTTGAACGAGAAGCATTCGTAAGTCCTGTGTCTGCTTCTGCCACACCTCCAGCAATCCTCCTGGCTTCGACCATATTCTTCCCTTTCTCTGGCCAGTACGCCCGTCAATGCTGCTTCTTTGGACGTCCATCTGTCGGAGCGGCTGTACTGGCTTTTCTTTTCGGTCTCCTGGGGCTTGTCGTTCCTTGGTTCCTTCGTGGTTTCCTTACCCTTTCAGGTAGTGTCAGAACTCCCCCGGTTCTGACCGTCCTTTTTCCAGTCATCCTTGGGTGGCTGTGTTGCCCGTACTGCATCTCTTGCTCCTTTTAGGGCCTTCTTCTTTTCGACCTGTTTGCCAGCTCGGTAGGTGGCATGAAGGATCTGCTTATCCTCAATGAGGTCCTTCGGGTTCTGATTAAAACGCATATGCAGGATGCTATCCGGCATTACCACGTCGATCTTCTTCCTTAGACTTTCCCCTGAAGCCCACGCGAAGTTGTTAAGGACACGAAACTCCATCATGTACATCCTGATTGATCCTTGGAATTTCAGTTGCCCCAACTTCAACTGAGCATCTGCTGCTTCTCTTTCGTTATGATACTCAGTCCAGATGGCTGCCGAGTAGTTGACCCAGGTATTGTTATCCCATAGTTCCCTCTACCCGTGTAGATGCCAGACCAGGGTCGTATTGGTTAGAAGTATTCTGACCCTGGCGATCTTCTGTCGGTTCACAGTTTCTGGGTAGATTCCTAGATACATGGTGACCGACTCCCACAATTGGTTGAAGGCCGTCATATTTTTCCCATCAAATTTTTCCGGGTTTTCCATTTTCAGACAGGAGGTATGGGTCCTTCTGGGCCTTGGTTCTGCGTATTGTTGGGCTCTGGCCATGCCTTCTGCCACTAGTTGTACCAGTTCCTGTGGTGTGAACGTTGGTCGCTGGTTCCTTGGTGGGGACTGTAGAGGCGACGGTGTTGGTGGCAGCAGTGGGGACGGGGGTTCCGATGGTGGGCTTGAAGGAGGTCTGCCTTTGCCTGCTCCATGCGGGTTTCTCCAACCTGGGGGTGTGACCTGGCCCACTGGGATGGCTGGAATGGCTGGTGGCCATGTTCTCCTCATAGGCGGAAAGAAGGGTAGCCAAATGGGACTCCGCAATGGCGGGCAGGTTGGCAGTGGATGTGGCACGTTTGGAGCTGTGGGAGCACTGGTGCTAGAGGGTCTGGCTGGACTGCGCCAGAGCTGCAGGTGTTCCGGTGTTGGGGCCCTTGGGTTTGGAGACCCAGGTAGGGGAATTCGGGTTGCAATTTGCCCGATTTCTTCGCGTGCTTGCCGTAATTCTCACTCCACCTTGGTCATCTTCCTTCGGTGGCCTGCTGCCCATAGCTCTACGTTGCCTTGGAAGGTGGCCAGGTGTTGTCCTCTGGTGGTGTTGGCTTCTCCCAGGAAGGCCAGCGTGTCGTTTACTCAGGTGAGCTGGGTAGCTTGATATATCTGGCGCTGGTCGGCTTCGGTCCTTCACTTGACAATTACCTGCCCGACGTTTTGGGCCAGCATTTGGTATGCGTTCACTGCATGGGCCAACTCGCTGCGGATCCATTCTTCTGCGATTTTCTCGTTAGCGTTTACTCGGTCATATACATATCTGGTGCCTTCCGCCAGCACGTAGTAATCCTGTTCGATAGGTTGTATGCGCTGGTCAGTTCGGTTGATGGTGTTGCCGTATAGCTCAGTGAGCTGTTTCAGATCGAATTCTGCCTGTCGCTGCTGCCTCACCATGGTTCAGACCCAAACCACTGAGTTAGCCATTTCCACGACTTGTTCTGTCATGGGTGTTCTTTCGGTGATCTGGAGTAGGTCCCTGGGGGCTTTGAGGCGGAGCATATTGAAGTCCGATGAGGTAGTCATTTTTAGTAAAGGTCCAGGAAGTGTCCTGTGTAGATCGTTTCATTGTTGTAAATGGTGTAGTCACAGATTTCGCGGAATTCGTATCCGTCGAGCTCCGTACCTATATTATTGAGCACGCAGTTGCTCCAGTACTGAGTATACCAGTTTTCAGGGGTACAGGCAATTGTTTCGAGAGGAATGGGTCCATCGATGAATTCTTCTTACAGTTCGTAATTTGCAATTTCTTTGTCGATCGCGTAGAAGATGTGATCGAGTGTGTATTTCTCTTTTGGTTTGAGTACATTGGATAGTTCAAGTAAGAAGTGATGATCTTGCTCAAACGAGGGCATCCGTTTTCAAGTAGGTTGATTATTGGATCAGACCATTATAGTGTGACACTAGGGTTGTCTCGTTACCGGAGTGCCGCGAGAATCAAAGGTAATCAGGCTACTTTCGATCATTCACAACGGAATAATCTTAGATCTTGTGTGTGGGTTTCGGCGGTAGTGTTTTTGGTGAGGATGTTCGTGCTGCAGTTTTGTCGACCTGGGCTGGAAACTTCTTCCCTTTGATCATTTGGGCGACATGAGTGAGAGGCGGTGACTTGGACTTGGATTCCAGCGAAGTACTTTTGTACCTTGGAGGGGTGTGGGAGGGTTCATTGGTTCTAGCTGGGGTGTAGATAGAGGAGATGAGGTTTCGTTTGCTTTTGCTGCATGAGGGCCATGCGGCTGAGTGGGGTATCATGGCCTAGAGCTGTGACGGGGCTACCTCTTTAATCTCTGTGGAGGGGGGCCCTGCGATCTCAAAGGCCTGGTGCCGTTAGCTCTACCGGGTCCCTCTCGTTTGCACAAACTTAATCCCTCCTCCCAGAGTTTAAACTCTTATGGCTGGTGTCTCGGCCAAGAGTTTAACTCTGTTCCCTTATCTCCCACCTAGAGCCTCCGATCTTCCTCCGGCCGTGGTTTGAGCCTCTTCGTCCTAGCCACCAGATGCCATTACGTCGCTATCTCCCCACAATGATTTGTTCACATGTAACACCCTTGCCTGCAGTTCCTGCATTAGTGGCATTGGGTAGAGGTTGGGGATTGTGATGTGATTCAAAGCTCGGTAATCCACGCACAGTTGAAGATCTTGCCCATTTGGCTTTGGTACAAATAGAATGGGCAACCCTGCTTGAGAGGTGGATCATTGGATTTTTCCAGTTCTCAGCATTTCTTTTAACCATTCTCGCAACGCATCAGGAAAAAAAATGTGCATCTGGATGCACCAGGCGCTCAGGACGCTCTGGATACACTGTGGCAGTGTATATACCGCTCCCAACGCAAAATGCACAGGCAATGTGAATTCGGACGTAGCTTGCCGTGGCACCTGCTTACTGGACGGAGTGTGGCAGGGCATTTTCCTTCTGGACATAGACGTGTCAGGGTATTTTCCTACGGACACATGGTGTCAGCGCATTTTCCTTCTGGACGCAGCCGTGTCAGGGTATTTTCCTATGGACACACTGTGTTAGGGCATTTTCCTTCTGGATGCTGCTGTGTCAGGGCATTTTCCTTCTGGACACAGCCAGGTCAGGGCAAATGGTGTCCAGACGATACGTGTTATAGCACCACAGTCACGTTGGCTGTCAAGGCACACAACATCGTAGCAAATACTTGCCTCTATTCGCAAATACGCAGCAGGTTCCAGGCATAGTGACTCAGTCCAGTTCTATTCTTTATATCTAATGTACATCTATATATGCTACTACCACACTTCGTGCGGAAACAAAGGAAAGTTGGCAAATAGGACACAACGTCTTGAGCACAACGCGATGAGCACAACGCGATGAGCACAACGCGATGAGCACAACGCGATGAGCACAACGCGATGAGCACAACACGATGAGCGCGACGACTATGAGGAGGATGGCAATGAGGACGCCAGCGGCGAGGACGATAGCAAATAGGACGTGGCAAGTATGATGGCGAGCTTTGTGACATGGGTAGCGCAGCTCTCAGAGTAACAGACTGCGGAAAGTTGTACAATACAACATGACAAGTACGATGTCAATGAGGGTGCCGGCGGCGCGAACGATAGCGAGTAGGCCGCGGCGAGTATGAGTGCGCGTAAGAGGCGGCGAGTATGATGTCAATCAGGGTGCCGGTGGCGAGAACGATAGCGGGTAGGACGCAGTGACTAGGAAGCAGCGAGTATGATGTCCATGAGGGTGCACATGGCAAGAACGATAGCAGGTAGGACGTGGCAAGTGTGGGAGCGAGTAGGACACTGCGGGTATAGGAGTGAGTAAGACGCGGCGAGTATGAGAGCGAGTAAGTTGCAGCAAGTATGGTGGCGAGAAAGACGCCACGAGTATGATGGCGAGCTTTGTGAAATGTTTAGCACACCTCTCAGAGTGACAGGAACAGCAGTGGGAAGTGGTACAATACGAGGTGACGAGTACAATGTCGATGAGGAGGATGACGGCAAGTAACATTGCGAGAAAGGCGCGATGAGTAAAATGTTGATGAGGAAAATGTCGACGAGTAGGGCGAGGTGCAAGGAGAAGAAAAGAGGGGTCTATGAGTGATGAGCGAGCCAAACGTTGCGAAAGCGCAAGCATTAGTAATGGCTTGGCGCTTTCCATTGCCATCGTACTCGCCACGTTGTACTTGCTGTTATACTCGCCGCATCTTACTAGCTCTCATACTCGCCGCCTCCTACTCGCTATCGTTCTCGCCGCCGGCACCCTCATTGACATCGTACTCATCGCGTTGTATGGTACAACTTCCAGCTGTCTGTCACTCTAAGAGCTGCACTAACCATGTCACGAAGCTCGCCATCATACTCGTCGTGTCTTACTCGCCATTATACTTGCCACGTCTTACTCGCTCGCATACTCGCCACGTCCTACTCACTATCGTCCTTGCCGCCGGTACTCTCATTGACATCGTACTCGTCACTGTGTATTGTACAACTTCCCGGTGTCTCTGTCACTCTGAGAGCTGCACTAACCTTGTCACAAAGCTCGCCATCATACTCGTCGCATCTTACTCGCTCCCATACCCGCCGCGTCTTACTCGCTCCCACACTCGCCACGTCCTACCAGCTATTGTTCTCGCCGCTGGCACCCTGATTGACATCATACTCGCCGCCTCTTACACGCGCTCATACTCGCCGCGGCCTACTCGCTATCATTCTTGCCGCCAGCACCCTCATTGACATCGCACTCGTCACGTTGTATTGTACAACTTCCCGCTGTCTGTCACTCTGAGAGTTGCGCTAACCATGTCACAAAGCTCACCATCATACTCACCGCATCTTACTTACAATTATACTCGCCGCGTCCTACTTGCTATCGTCCTCACCGCCAGTGTCCTTATTGCCATCCTCCTCATAGTCGTCATGCTCATCGCGTCGTGCTTATCGCGTCGTGTTCATCGCGCGTGCTTATCGAGTCGTGCTCAACGCGTCGTGTCGTATTTGCCAACTTTCCTTTGTTTCCGCGCGAAGTGTGGTAGTAGCATATATAGATATACATTAGATATAAAGAATAGAACTGGACTGAGTCACTATGCCTGGAATCCACTACGTGTTTGCGAACGTGACGAGAGTACTTGCTGCGATGTTCTGTGCCTTGACAGCCAGCGTGACCGCAGTGCCATGATACGCGTCATCCGGTCGCCATTTGCCCTGACACGGCTGCGTCCAGAAGGAAATGCACTGATACAGCTGCGTCCAGAAGGAAAATGCCCTGACATGGCTGCGTCCAGAAGGGAAATGCCCTAACACGGCTGCGTCCAGTAGGAAATGCCTTGACGCAGCTGCGTCCAGAAGGAAAATGCCCTGACACGGCTGCGTTCAGTAGGAAATGCCCTGACACAGCTGCATCCAGAAGGATAATGCCCTGACATGGCTCTGTCCAGTAGGAAATGCCCTGACACGGCTGCATTCAGAAGGAAAATGCTCTGACACGCTCCGTCCAGAAGGAAATGCCCTGACACGGCTGTGTCCAGAAAAAAAATACCCTGACATGCGTCATCCGGTAAGCAGATGCCATGCCAACTGCGTCCGGATGCACGATGCTGTGGCGAGCTACGTCCGGACGTACGGCGCCCTGGCATACGGCGTCCGAATGCACAGTGCCATGGTATCCTGCGTCCAAATTCACATTGTCTTTGCGTTTCGCATTGGGAGCGGCATGTGCCATGCCAGAGTACGTCCAGAGCGTCCCGAGTGCCTGGTGCGTCCGGACGCAGCCTGTGCATCCGGACGCAGATTTTTTTTCCTGATGCAGTGTTACACCCTTAGCCAACACCCAGTGTCACACCCTTAGCCAACACCCAGTGTCACACCCTTAGCCAACACCCAGTGTCACACCCTTAACCAACACCCAGTGTCACACCCTTAGCCAACACCCAGTGTCACACCCTTAGCCAACACCCAGTGTCACACCCTTAGCCAACACCCAGTGTCACACCCTTAGCCAACACCCAGTGTCACACCCTTAGCCAACACCCAGTGTCACACCCTTAGCCAACACCCAGTGTCACACCCATCGCCGTGATCATCACTTGTAGTAATGCCGGTTTAATGTGCAGAGCATTGCTCTGCGTGTCGGAATCGAAGGAAAGTTGGCAACTACGACACGACGCAATCAGCAGGACGCAATGAGCACAATGTGATGAGTACAACGCAATGAGCAAAACGCAATGAACACAACGTGATGAGTACAACCACTATGAGGAGGATGGTGATGAGGCCAGCAGCAAGGATGATAGCGAATAGGACATGGCGAGTATGATGGCGAGTATGATGACGAGCTTTGGGACATGTTAGCACAGCTCTCAGAGTGACAGAGACAGGGCCCGGAAGATGCATATATACAGTAATGAGTATGATGTCAAGGAAGGTGTCAGCTGTGAGGACGATAGCGAGTAGGATGCGGCGAGTATGTTGGCAACAAAGACATGATAAGCATGATGGTGAGCTTTGTGACATAGTAAGCGCAGCTCTCGGAGTGACAGACAGCGCGAAGTTGTGCAATACAACATGACGAGTACAATGTGGATACAAAGTGCCAAGCCATTACTAACACTTGCGCTCAAGGTTCAGCTCGCTCATCGCTCCTAAAGAGACCCCTGTTTTCTTCTCCTTTCACCTCGTCCTATCAGTCGTCATCGTTCTTTGCGTTGCCATCATACTCGCCGCCATCATACTCGCCGCCACCATACTCGCCGCCATCACACTCATCATGTCTTACTCGTCAACATTTTTCTCATTGACATCTTACTCTCCTCATTGACATCTTACTCTCCTTATTGACATCGTACTCGTCACATTGTATTGTACAACTTCCTGCTGTCCGTCACTCCGAGAGCTGCGCTTACTATGTCACAAAGCTCGCCATCATGCTCGTCGGGTCTTTCTCGCGATTATACTCACTGCGTCCTACTTGCTATCGTCCTCGCTGCTGGCACCTTCCTTGATATGGTACTTGTCACTGTGTATGTACATCTTTCTGGCCCTATCTCTGTCACTCTGAGAGCTGCGCTAACATGTCACAAAGCTCGCCATCATACTCACCATCATACTCGCTGCATCCTATTCGCTATCATCCCCGCCACCAGCCTGATTGCCATCCTCCTTATAGGCATTGTGCTTATCGCGTTGTTCTCCTCATGTTGAACTCATCGTGTTGTCCTCGAGTCCTGCAGATCGCGTCGTGTTGTAGTTGCCAACTTTCCTTCGTTTCTGACACGTAGATCAATACTACGCACGTCAAAACAGCATTACTACCTGTGATGATCGCGGCGATGGGTGTGACGCTGGGTGTTCGCACTGAGACCGCGAAGTGTGGTACTAGCATATATAGATGTACATTAGATATAAAGAATAGAATGGGACTGAGCCACTATGCCTGGAACCCGGTGCATGTTTGCAAATGCGATACGAGTATTTGCTGCAATATTCTGAGCCTTGACAGCTAGCTTGACTGTGGTACTATGACACGTGTTGTCCGGACACCATTTGCCCTGACACGGCAGTATCCAGAAGGAAAATGCCCTGACATGGCTGCATCCAGAAGGAAAATGCCCTAACATGGCTGTGTTAAGAAGGAAAATGCCTTCACACAGCTGCGTCCATAAAAAAAATGCCCTGATACGGCTTCGTCCAGAAGGGAAATGCCCTGACACCGTGCGTCCAGAAGGAAAATGCCCTGCCACATTCCATCCGGTAAGCAGATACCATAGCGTGCTGTGTCCGGACACACAGTGCTGTGGCGATCTGCGTCCGAATTATGCAGGTTGCGTCCGAAATCTCTAGAGCGGCTAGTGTGTTCAGACACTAAGAACGCACTTGTTTTTTTCCTGATGTGTTTCTAGCTCTTTTTCTGACATGGGGTAAATTGGACCCCAGTGGGCTTTTTCTCCAGTTTTGAATTATATATTGCAGTTGTATTCCTTGTGACTGGGCAAAGCGTCGGCTGCCTTTTTGCCCATGATGGCAAGGTGTTCTCGGAATTCTTTTGGGACATTACTTATTGGGTCCATTATATCCATGGCTATGGCAAATATTCGTCCTAGTGTTTGTGCCGCCGCGTCCATAGCATCCGTTTCGTACCAGCTCAGTGAAAAGTCACCTTTCTCGTACCGCGTACATTGCTCCTGACATTGGATACTGTCCAATCTTAACTCAGGAGAGTTCCATTTCCCTTGTGGTGGGTGCTGGGCTATCCATCAAAATGGGAGGAATTTGACTATCCTGGGTTCCATTGCCGAGACCTCAAAAGCTTCCCAGGTGTAATGCTTCCGGTGTTGTAGAAGAATTGGCTGTGTATAGTATTTGCCAGCTTCAGGGATGGTCTGCCCAGTATAGCTTTTGATAGATCTCTTCTGCTCGCGTTTTAGCAGTTGGATCTGTGCTTTTCGTGCCCATTCCCGGCTCATATTTGGAATCGAGCACTCGGTATCCAGTAACATCTGAATGGTGTGACTTTGACTTCTCTCGTGTAGTCGCATAGCTACCACAGGCCAGGGGCCTCCATGAGGGGTGTTTGGTTTCCTTCTGGTGGCTGGCCTCTCTTCTGTCCCTGGGTTTTTTCTTTTTCAGCTGATTGCACTTATCAAATAAGTCCTGAGGCTCGGCCTGGTACCCTGACTTTTCAAAAATCCGAGTCTTCCTCGTCGTTCCAGAGGGTAGGTTGTTCCACCTCCATGGTTTCGACTGCTGCTACCTTCTGTTGCTTTCGTGTAGCCTCGGGTTCTTCTTCCTCATTACGCTGTTGTTTCCTGATGGAGGTGTCAGTGACCTTCCATAGTGCTGGGGGAAGGCTGGTTCCTGCCTTGGTGCTTCCTGCGTAGCACCAAGTAGCTCGGTGACCCGTTTGGCCACTGCGGAAACAGACTTTGTTCGCTCAGTGACTTTGCCATTCTTCCTGGGGAACTACCTCCATTGCTGCTATCTCAGATTCCTAATTTCCCGGAGTATTCCATTCGCCATCCCATTCATTTTTTAGATCCCTGGGACATGACATCTGCCTTGGTTCCTTCTCATTCTCTTTGTTCCTTTGGGTGGTGTCGGAATTTTTATTCCGTTCATCATTTTTCCCTCTTGGGCTGACGCTCTGGCCCTTATAGCCTCCTTGGCTTGTTTGAGCACCTTCAATTTTTCCACCTGTAGGCTGGCTCAGTAGGTGGCGTGTAGGAAAGGCTCATCGTCGATGAAGTCGTCAGGGTTCTGGTTGAACCACATGCTCAGAATGTTGTCTGTTATAGCCAGGTCCATTTTTTCTGACAGGCTTTCTTGCGTTGCTTGGGCGAAGTTGTTCAGTGCTTGAAATTCTGTCAAATAGGCCCAGATCAACCCCTGGTATTTGAGCTGCCATAGCTTGAGTTGGGCGTCAGTCGCCTCTCGCTCATTGCAGTATTTGGCCTGGATTGCTGCCGAATAGTGAGCCCAGGTGTCTTGGTTGTTTAGTACCCTATAACGGTGTAGGTGCCATCCCAGTGCCATATCCGTCAACAGCATTCCCACCCAGGCAATTTTCAGTCAGTCTACCATTTCGGGGTAGAATCCTAGGTACATGGAGACAGATCCCCACCACTGATTAAAACCAGTGGTGGTTTTTCCGTCGAACAACTCGGGTTTCTTCGTTTTGAGACGTGAGGTGTTGACCTGTTCGGTCTCAGGTTGACATGCTGCCACAATCCCTTCTCCTACCAGCCTACCTATTTTGCTGGGGGTGAGCATGGTTGCCAGTATTTGTTCCGTTGGTTCCCTCACATTTGGAGGAGGTCGACCCATAGGGAGATTTTTATCGTATAGGTCATCGTCTTTGTCACTTCCACTGTGGATGTGTGGTGGCAAGGATGACGGGGGTAACGCTGATCTTCACAGGTTGTGAGGTGGTGGTCCTCCTCCTGTTCCTCCGGCCGCCATTGCTGTGTGTCTTCTCGGTGATCGTAAGCCCAGTATTTGATTTGTCACCGGTGCTGGTGTCCCAGACGGATGTGGGAAGTGCAGTATAATTGGAGGGCAGGTTGTTCTTTGCAGGAAGAAAGGCTTCATAAGCGTCTGGGGTAATGGGTTCACTACGGCTACTTTTTGGATTTCCTCCCGTACGTTGGCTAGTTGTTCTTCCAGCCTTGCCACCCACTCCTGGTCCTCCTCCCTCTTCTTCTCAAGATTGTTCACCTTGCTCTGGTGATCAGCATTACATTTCTCCACATTACCTTGGAAAACCACCAGGTGTTGGTTTCGGGCTAGGTTCACTTCCCCCAGAAATGCAATGGTATCGTGCATTCGATCTACCTAGGGTGGCTGGTGCAGTTGTTGTACCTCGTCTTTCTTTGTTCAGTCCATAATGACCTTCAATCCTTGTCGAGCAAATATCTGGTATGCATTAGCCACTACCATAAGTTTACTCCTTACCCAAGCTTTCGCTATTTCTTCCTTTACTTCCATTCGTTCGTAGATGTATTGAGTTCCCTGCCATAATTTGTGGTAGGCTCCTTCTATTTCCCGGATGCACCAGTCCGTTCGGTCCACTGTATTCCTGCATACACCTATTAGCTGGTGCAACTCTTGTTCGGCTTGATGCTGCTTGTTGGAGATCACTCACATCCCGTCTACCGGTTTGGCTATGTCCATAGCTTCTACCTCCCGTTCGTCATTATTGGATATCTGCAAAAGTGCATGGGGTGCTTCCAACTGGAGCATGTTAAAATCGGATGTGGCAGACATTTCAGTAGAGATCTAGAAAGTGTCCGGTATAGATGGTTTCGTTGTCCTAGAAGGTATAGTCGCAGATTTCTCGGAATTCGTATCCATCAAGATCGGGGCTTAAGTGCTGAACGGCGCAATTGAACCAGTACTGGCTATACATGTTTTCAGGGGTTGCGTCAATGATTTGGGAGGGAATGGATTCGTTGATCAGTTCCTCCAACAGCTTGTAGTTTGCAACTTTGCTGTTGATTGCAGAGAATCTGTACTCGAGTGAGTATTGGGATGTTGGTTTGAATACTTCCCAGAGTTCAAGAAGATATTGATGATCCTGTTCGAAGGAGGGTATTCGTTAGTCTCTTTTCTGAGAAAGTAGGGTGCTTTTTGGATGGAAGATTATAGTGGGACACTGGGGTTGTCTCGTAACCGGAGTGGGTAGAATCAAAGGTAATCATACTACTTTCAATAATTCACAACAGCATCATCTTAGATCTTGTTTGCGGGTTTTTTTGTTCAGTGTGCATTCGGTACTTTCCTCTCTTCTTTCAATACGGGAGAATTCTGTTGGATATATATGTAGCGATGGGTGTCATGTGATTCCTCTAGGGAATCAAACCAACTTGTACTTTTTTCCTTAGGGAGAGGTATGGCTCGTCATGACTTTACTGTGCTATTTCTTTTCTTTTTCTCCATGTGTTTCCCGTTGAGGTGTAACAAATGGCCAGTAATTCTTTGTGGTGGATTTCGTAGTTAATTTCGACAGGGGAAAAAAATTTCAAGTAAAAGGTGACTGTGTGTAGGCAATTTTCATCACGTTCCAATAGCACCTCACCTGGGGTGAAGTCTGACAACTCAGTTTCCACAATTACTAGCCGTTGGGGATCGAAGAAAGCCAAAATCGGAGCACAGGTAAATCGGTTCTGATTCAGTTCGGTGAATGCGCTGTCCACCTTGTGAGTCCATTTCCACTCCTTTGATGTCACCTTCATGAGTACTGTGATCGGGCAAGCCTCTTGGGAATAACATCAGCAAAAAATTTGAGAATTCTCCCAGTACTCCCTTAGCTCCTGTAGCTCCTGTCAGTTTCTGTAAGCTACTGTAAGCGCAAAGATTTATTTTGCTCCTGTAAGAATTTGGAGAAAAATAATTGCTTTTATTTAATCTGAAACCTCGAGAAAAGTAATTTAAAATTTGTGTCTCAGATGTAAAAAAAGCAATATACTTCAACTTTTCATTTTTTTGCTGATGACTCCTTGATGAATTGCAGATAGAAATTTACAAAGCCGACAAACACTTGCATTTCCACCAACGAGGTGGGGGACTTCTATTCTAAAACTCTCTTCACTTTTTCCTCAAATATTTTGATTCCTTCCCTTCCGATTATATATACCAGAAATTCCACTTCCAGTTGCTTGCATGTGCATTTTTCTGCTCACATGGCTAACCAATTTGCCTGCACTTTCATAGTACTTCCTTGACAATTTCGTCGTTCTCCCTCGGTTTTGGGTAGATGTGGAGGTCGTTCATGTATTCTAGGAGGCCGAGATTGATTGTGTCCTGGAAGATGTAGTTGATCATATCCAGGAAAGTTGCTTGTGCATTGATTAACCTGAAGGGTATAACTAGAAATTCGTCGAGCCCATAATGGATGCGGAAGGCAGTTTTCCATTCCTCACCTTCCTTCATTCAGACTAGATCATATACATTTTTTAGACTGATTTTGGTGAAGAATTGCACTCCCTGGATTCTGTGCTGGAGTTCCTGCATTAGGGGCAGTGGGTATCAATTGGGCACTGTGATTCCGTTGATGCCTCAGTAGTTGATACACAATCTGAGACCACACCCATGAGGTTTCGGAAAGAAGAGGATAGGGGCACCTGCGCTCAATGTCGACCGACGGATGTTGCCTGTTTTCAACATTTCCTTGAGGTATTCTCAGCGTGTTTCTAGCTTGGTCTTAGAGTGTGGGTAGATGGGTCCCCATGGAGTTTTCTCCCCTTCCTTCCAGCAGATCTCATGGTCATATCCACTGTGTTTTGGTAGTGCATCTGCTGCTGCTTTTCCCGTAATGTCAAGGAACTTCCTGAATTCCTCTGGTACTAAATTGAGTGCATTATCCATGGTTAACCCTGCTGCGACATATCCGATAATGCGTGCCTTGGGGTGGGTTAGTATGGACTGGTTGAGGTTTAGGGAACACTTTGTGATTATGAGTCTGGTGAAGTTCTCCATGCATTCTGGGGTGTCAAAGTGCAATTCCTTGGAGTCCCATGCTCTCTGTGGTGGATGTTTGATGATCCACCAGAAAGGCTAGAAAATGTCAATGTCTGGCTCTAGTGGCATTACTTCAAAAACTTTGTGGGTATATCGCTTCTAGTGCTGCAGGAGTACAGGGCAGGTATATTCCCTGCCCGCCTCTGATACGAGTTCACCAGTGAAGTTCCAGATGGCTCTTTCTTGTTCGTGCTGTAGGTATATGAGTGAGGGTTTCTTAACAAGTTGCTTGCCAATAAGAGGTGTCAAGCAGCCAGTGTCAAGTAGTATCTGTACTCGATATTTTCTTTGGTCCTTTCACTGTATTATCATTTCCACAATGGGTCGTTTGCCGCCAAAGGGTACTGGCCACTGTTGCTTCTTCCTCTGTTCCTGGGTTTCCACTTCGTACTTTGTATCTTAGTGATGCTGTATTTTAACACTTAGGCCCTGGGCTGCAGCAATTCCCAGCCTCTTAAAATCCTCCTTGCTATCCGAGTCCTGGGCCCAGGGTAGTGGCACCTCACTTCGGTCATCTTCTCCTACTGCTGCTGTACCTGTTTGCTCGGTTTCAATGTGTTTTCATTTAGCGGTAGTAGTGGCTCATATCTGTCTGGGTGCTGCTGGCAGTGTGGTTCATTTCTTGGTGGTGTGCGCATAGCATTGGTAGGTGCCATGGTTGTTGCATCTGCACCTCCAGCATCCTTGGACATTCTTCTTGTGCTCATTGATTTTGTCATACAGCACTCCTTGAAATGCTTCTTTTAATCATCTCCTGATTTTCCCTTTTTCTGCTTTTGCTGTTTGGGTATCGTTCTGCTGGAGTTTCTCTTTTCCCTTCCCTCTTTCTTGGTCCCAAGGCCCTTTACTAGCTACCTTCGAACTGGTATTCTGGCTACCCATTCCGGATCCCCACTAGATTCCAGCTTTTTATTTTGCAAGAAGATTCTGATTTCCCAGTGCCTCACCACCTGATAGGTAGCCACTAAGAATGGTTTGTCCTCCATGAATAGGCAGGGGTTCTGGGGAAAGTACATTTCAATAATCTCTATCAAGAGAGCTACATTTACCTTGCACTGGAGTGCTTCCCCTGTTATCCGTGCATGCATATTCAAGGTCCAAAACACTGTCAGGTAGACCTTTATATGACCTTTATAATGAAGGGCCAATAATTGGTTAAAAGCTGTAGCGTCTTTCCATGGGTCCGGATACTCATACTGTAGGGCTTTGGAGTAGGCATTCCAGGAGTCGGCATCCACCAGCAAAGAAATGGAAAGTTGAAGTATATTGCTTTTTTTACAGGTGAGACATAAATTTGAACTAATATTTCTCGAGGTTTCAGCTAAAAATAAAGCACATTTTTTTTTAAATCCTTATGGAAGCAAAATATAACTTCTCCTCTTACAGGAGTTGACAATGCTTATGGATGCTATGGGAGCTACGGGACCTCACTAGGAATTCCCAATTTTTTTGCTGATGTCTCCCACTAACCTTCTTCGTGCTTGATACCATTCCTTAGCTTCATCTATCAAGAGGGTTCCTAGCCATGCAATTCGTTGTATCTCACTTGTTTCTGGATAAAATCTGATGAAGTCTCAGACCAAGTTCCACCAGGTGCGAAATGGAGTTTTTATTTTTCTCTCAAACTTGGTGGCATTTTCTAGCTTGAAGCATGCCACATGGAATGCTCAGAGATCGGTTGGGACACTGGACCTGTTTGCAGTCTGGGCTGTCTGTGCTGCTAGTGTACTGGCTATCATTTGAAGTATAATCCACGTCAGCTGCTCCTCTCTGCATCAGCAAAAAAATGAAAAGTTGAAGTATATTGCTTTTTTTTACAGGTGAGACATAAATTTGAACTAATATTTCTTGAGGTTTCAGCTAAAAATAAGGCACTTTTTTTTTTAAATCCTTATGGAAGCAAACTATAACTTCTCCTCTTACAGGAGTTAGCGATGCTTACGGGAGCTACGGGAGCTACACCAGCTCCCTAGGAATTCCCAAATTTTTTGCTGATGTGGTTCTCATGTTTTCTAGTGGTTCCCCCTATATCCTATCAGGAGCTGAGCTTCCTTTCCATTGGTCTGAGTCCTCAGTGGGGATGGCAGGTAGCCTGATTCTATGGGTAGCTGCAGGCGCTGCTTGTAAGTAGCTCGGTAGATTCCTTCTTTTGGTTTGTCCTGTTCCTGCACCTCGGCACCTGGCTGCTTGGGTAGAGTCAATCTCAGCTCATAGGCATTGTTGCTCCAGCATCAGTTGGTAGGTTGTAGTTTGCTGGCGGTCAGCCCATTTGCTCAGATTTCAACGGAAGATCACTTACTTGTGATTTCGCTATAGATCTGCAGTTTGCAAGAACCAGAGGGTGTCATTGATCCTGGTGATATGCATGGCCTCGTATACTGCTTGTTATCCAGTTTCTTCATTGCAGGTCAGGATTGCTTGCAATCATGAAATGATTGGGGGTTGTTGTAAACAGTGTGGGGGGGCCTGGGGGATTAATCCATAGGGGGGTCCCTTGTTTTAACAAGTTTTCAACAAAACCAGTTGCGAGGTATTGGCAGCAGCCATAGATTCAGTGTGTATCCATTCGTGTTATGCTCCTCCATCTACTTTTGCTTGCTCATATATATATCGTATGTCTTGAAAGAGGATCTCGTAGTTTTGTTTGATCACCCAGATGCTGTGGTCATTCCTGTTAAAATGTCCTCCACAGATTTGCCTGAATTGTGGAAGGTCGTCCTGGGCTAACTGATGTTGATGGGCAAGCTGGCGTAACGAGCTGGCAGGTTCCCAAATCTCGGTGCTGTTGTCGAACAGATTGGTTTTGTTGTAGATGATCTCCACACTTCTTGGGTGCTCAACACGGAGGAGGTTAACAGTTGAGGATACGGCTCCACTTGCCAACATGTTTGCTTTGGAATAAGTGTGGTTTTTTGTCAAAAAGGTGACTTTTTTACTTTAGACTATAGTGTTAGACAGTGGTGCTAACACGTCACTGGAATCACGGTAAAATCAATATATCTGAGTCAGATTTTTGATAATTCACAGCAGAATAGTCGAAGGGGTGTCGTTACAGGTTCTCGCGTCTCCTTCTTTTACGCAGTACGCCGAACACCTATAAGAGCAGAATCATCATATAGTGCTGTAGTTCTCCATCCTTTGACCTTGTCTTCAGGAATGGAGGGGCGCATATACACATATGGATCCCACTCTTTGCCCTCAGTACGTCAAACATCCAATTCCTGCTCTTTTTCCTAAGTGCGTACGTGTCACGAACCTGGTACGACAGGCTCCTTGGCGCCGGCGCCGGTGCCACTCTCACCCTTGTCACCCTGTGGCTCGTCCTCGTTTCTGCTGCCGCAGCCGCGGTCATCCTCCACGCTTAAGCGCCTCGACAAATCTCCGCCATATCGCTCCGATAGCGATATCCCCAACCGCTGGCCCGTCTAGACCTCTCTCCTTCATCTCCAGTATGTTACTTGCACGTCCTTCTCCTGTCATCATTATGTATATCGTTTCCTGTTGATTATGCTTGCGCGTCCTTTCTCCTGTCCGCGACGTTTGTTGTCTCCCATTGATGAAGCTTGCACTTCCTGTTCCCTGTTCCTTACCTTTACTGCTTGCGCGTCCTTTCTCCTGTTGCCACGAGTAGAGTGTTGGCCACGTGGCGGCTGAGTACGATCATGTGTTTTCCTTGGGCGCAGCGATCGAGTCATGATGTTAGACGGAGGAAGTGTGTCAGTCTTGTGGGCAAGCTGTGATCCTGCAGAGGGATGGGAAAAGTATAAAAGGAGAAGTGCGGTAGCTAGTCTGGAGATTCTTCTCCATGCAATCTATTATCTCTCTCCACAGACCAACCTCTCTACCCATGACCGGCGCTGCGACCACCAAACCCCACAAGAACAACGAGCCTACGTAAAGGCGTATGAGAAGACCGCGACGAGACTACGCCGGGCGTGACGGATACTACGAGGACAACGAGCCCACGCAAAGGCATGTGAGGAAACGAGAGACGGCCCGATGAGTCCAGCCTACGTTATCTGCCGAGCAGCACGGAGTAGTCAGGGCAGGATCTTGACAGTACGTGTATATCAATTCTGTATCCTTTGTCCTTGGCGTACAAGCACAAACTGATCTATTCTCTTTGTCCTTAGCAGGCAAGCACAAACCAATTCATTCTATTTTCCTCAGCACGCAAGCGCATGTCAATCCATACTCTTTGTCCTCAGTGTACAAGTGCATACCAATTCTGTCTCTTTTCCTCAGCACACAAGTGCATACAAATTCCTTCTCTTTTCCTCAGCGCACATGTAAGTACCAATTCCTTCTCTTTTTCTCCACGTGCAAGTGTATACAAATTCCTTCTCTTTTCCTCAGCACGCAAGCGTGTGCCAATCCGTACTCTTTCTCCTCAAGAATTCACTCACGAATGTACCAGGCAAAGCCTAGGTGGATGTGGGCAGACAAGAGTGCAGTGCATAGTTGTCCTGCCCGGTACCAACAGCAAGTTTTGGTGCTGCTGCAAACCTTTTTATTCCCCTATCTTCTATGGGTCACACAGGTTCTGCTTTGCTGCCACAGAGTAGTTCCCAGCAAACCACTTTCGCCGCTGAGGTCCTACTTCCACTGTTGCCTAGCATCTAGACTCTCGCCCTCAGTGTGTCATTCGAGAGACCATCGACATCAAAGAGTGTGTTATTCGAGGGACCTTTGACATTGAGGGGTATGATTCGAGAGACCATCGACGTCGAAGAGTATGGCACTCAAGGGACCAATGATGCACCATGTGTTACTCGAGAGACTGTTGACATACAGTGTGTCACTTGACAGACTGTCAACATATATCTCCACCAAATATCTCTTTCATTCTCATTGAGCTGTTAGCCTTTTGTACTAGAGTGTAATAGCTGGCTGGAGTCAAGCCCCTTCCTTCTTGGTTATTCAGTTTCTGTATGCCATCCTAAGACTGTGTAACGAGTTGCAGAGACCTTCCTATCTGGTCGGTATCAGAATTCTGACTCTGTAGTATTTAGCATGTAACACTGATGAAATTACATATAATAGCCTTATTTCCAACCTTCTCCATAACCTTACCAGGATCTTCAAGACTCTAGTGGACATCATTATATACTGACTATCAGGTGGCAACTTCAATACTATCACAGTCGAGACCAAAGAAGACTTGTACCAGAATCCTCAAGTACATTTATTGAATCAATAAGAATAACTGGCTGGATGTATACATTATAATTGAGTAGGTAAACTGCCTGTGGTTACTGCAAGAGTATCATTTAGTAGTACCAAGTGATTAGGTAGTCCCCATAGGTATCGTGAACTCTCATTAGAGAACAAGTTATAATTTGCTCCCAAAACGATTCGGAAAAAAAAATTGGTTCATTTTTAGCTGAATCCTGAAGAAATTTTAGGTCAAAATTATTTCTCATGTAAAAAAAGCAACATACGTCAGCTTTCCATTTTTTTTACAGATGGATATGTGGGATCATTTGAACCATTTGAAGGTATCTAAGTGGAGAACTCTGGGTATCCTTCTTACCTACAGATCTAAAGGATAAACTACTAGATATTCATCACCAAATCTATAAAGACTTGTTTAAGGCAATTGGGTATATGCTTGATGATGCAATTACCCTGTAGGTGATTTCTCCAATTCATCTGTAAGTGATCAGATTTCTCAATTTCTGTGAACACCTATATTATCAATTAAAGTATTATTGTCTACTTGGTTGCCTTCCAGTATTCTATCATATCACCAGTATTACTGACTATCTGGAGATAATTAGTCCTATGTGGTTCCATTCCTAATGGGTTCGAGAGAGACTGTGTAGTGCAATTCTGGTTAGTATACACAATTATTTTACTGGGAATCGAAACCTTGAAGTCAATATTTTGCTTCTAGAGCAATATAATCCTTTTCCCTATTGGATGATCAAAGTTGCATCTTGTTAAGCAAAAACAACGAGATTTACAGTGAGTAGGATCCAGTCCACCTTGAAATGCTACTCTAACAAGATGAAGATAAGGATGGAAATATTAGTCTCTTCCAGTTTTACATAAGCCTCCTAGAGGTAAGCAAGCTGCAAACCTCTTACGAAATACCTACTTAGAATACTAAGCTGAAATTTGATAGTCCCAAACATACATTACAGATAACAAGCACTTTGATATGACCACTAAATGAATATCAACTTAACAACTACTGGGCCAACATGGAATCTTCCTTAACAATTGGGATCTACATTTCTATTTGGAACCGCATCTAAATATTCTACCAATCGAGATTGCAGAAACTTTGAAGTCAAAGCTAAAGTACATCAGCAGGATAATAGTACTAGAAGTGCTTCATGTGTACGATTGTAGGGTGGGAGATTTGGTGAGGTTAAGTTTTTCTTTTTAATTTCAGCTGGTGGGTTCGACCACTATATGGCATATGTGCAGAGTTGGAATGTGGAGCTGGATGGAAATCTCATCTTCAAGTCCAAAGGTGGATATACCCACCTTATCTGTGTCGCATACCAGGATATATTAGAAATGGTTGGGTTGGTCAAAAAAGGGTCAAGAAAATATGTAGTGAGGAAAAGACTTCCTGTAGTTGTTGGGCGGCTAGATACTCCTCCAGTTTTGTGTTTGTACGGCGTTGAGTTTTCTGCAGGCCGGAGATGCAGGGTTGCTAGTGGGTTATTGATAGGTCAGGTGCTTGCTATTTCCTGGGTTCGTTGGTCGGCCGGTGGTGCTCTTGATTTTTTTTTTCTGTTTAATCATTTTTCACATACGACCTAGGTAGATCGTGGCGAAGATATGTACAGTCCGTCTCCTGTCCGCAGTCCGCGTACGGCGGTTCATTGTAAACTCCTTAAGTACGGCGGCGCTCTTGATTGTCGCGTAGTACCAGCCCAACCAGGGCGATGTTTCTGCGAAATAACCTGACGATCACTCTACAAAACCGCACCCATGTCGCGTAATTGGTATTTGAGCGCTGTTGTTGCAGTACGCCACAACAATACAGCAATCCTACCGTTTCACACGAAATTTCCTCTTACTATACACCACAATGCCACAACATGTGGTGGCATATCGGCTTCAACTAAACCACACCCCACCAAGGGCTTGTGCCTTAGGGCACTTCGTAAGTCGACTGGACAGTGTTGCGGCAAGGAAAGCGAGCGGCAAGGAGCGTGCGATGAACAAGTGGGAATCCGAAGTGCGCCACTATCAGAAGAAGCTGGCGAGTTGATACCGAACGCAAAGACGAAGAGACATGTGTGCCCCGGCCTGAAAATTATCTGCAAGAACGAAAATGGCCTGAGTAGTGAAACGATCACTAAGCCGGAGGAAACAAGAAAACCCCTTTACCGGTGGGGCACCAACACGAAGACCAACAGAAAGTATCTCCAAATAGAGTACTCATCCAGAAACGGAAAAAGAAACGTGAAGCACTGCGCCGCGCACCCGAAAACGAACAGAGAAGAAAAGTCCCGACCGGCGCTGATCCGAGAACGACGAAAAGAAATTGATCACTCCCTCAGGGTAGTGGCCGGAAAAATGAACATACCGGACAGTACCTCTCTACTGTTCTACTGTTGCCGCTTGTCATCCCTCGTTGTTTGCGCTTGTCCATGAGAACATACGTCGCAAAAAATTGCGGAACCAAACGCCACACCAGACAATCCCCACTGATCCACCCACGGTACAAACCCGGATGAGTGCGTTGCACAGGCCACGACAGCCGGTTGACATCCTTTCGTCGCAGACGAGGTCCGGCGGGCAAAGTCCTATGCTAATGAGGCCAGAGGAGGTGGCAAACCACGAGGCACAGTAGTATATAATCGGCGGTAAAGAAGGTAACCGCTAAGCATGGGTTAGCATCAGAAAGTTCATCCCCGACATGGGTACCTACCGAATCCGAAGCCTCTTTCGTCTTCAGGCGCGCGGCCTGAATGTAAATTATGAGGCCGACCTCCCCCATAGGGACGAACTGGTCCTCAGTGGCCTCTCGCAGGGATTCTCCGTCCAAATCCCATTCGTTATAGATGCGCGTAATCTGCGCCGCGCGACTTTGAGCAAACCCGTACTTGGCCATGCACATCACATGAAGTGCGAAATCGCGAGTTTCGGCGACCGATGCGGACGCCAGAGGAAGAGCCCGCGGGGGCGTGTGGCGAATCGAAAGATCCTAGGCCAGTACATTAGAGAATGGTCCTGACGCAGGCATGGGTTTTTACCGGTAGTAGGGGTAGCAGAGGCGACTGTTCAGCAACGTCCTGCAAAACGTGAGTTAGATTGTACTCGGTTAAGGCAATTCGGGACTGGTACGGTATGGGCGCCAGTAACGCCATCAGGACTACGCTCACGACTCTCCTCCTGACGATGTTCGCCGCCGACCGGCGTTTCCTAGAGGACCTGGATTAGAATCACCAAGTCGACGCAAGTACGGACATGGGCATCTGGGTACCGGCGGCGGGGCGGACGCAGCTTGCGCCTCGTTTGCCGAACTCTCGTTGGAGGAAGGGCCAGCGAGCAGCGTTTCCTGCGGGACATGCATTAGAAACATCTCGTCGAATTAAACGCGGAGATTGCGATTATTGTGCTGGCTGCATGAGGGGAATACCAACGAGAGGGGCGTTCATTTCGGTAACGTAGGGAGGTGAACGGGAAGTGTATGGAAAGTCGTAACGAGGATGGAGGGAAAGAACAGTAGAAAAATCGGAGACTATTTAAACCACTCGAGCGTCGGACAGAGGATTTGAGGATCCGAGGATCTGAGGATCTCAAAGTCTGGGGGTCTGGCAGTCGATCTGGCGATCTGAGGATCTGAGGATCCGAGGTCTAGCGTGGGCCAAAGGGCGAACTTGATTCGGACAAGTGAGAGTCCTCTTTCGTTCTCTATACACAGAGTCATGACACTCCTACCCGCTCTCATCCACAAGATAGAATAAATGGATTCCCATGGGGACCACACGTTGCGAGATTAATCTCAATTTCGATCTGTGCTACAAAGGCAACGCAATCGTAAATAACAGACGCATCGATTCCCATCCACAGCCTGCAGTCCCATCCCCGCCCCGAATATGCAACCATTCCCGGAGAGGATGGCCGTGGCTTGCAAGCTCGCGACCCTGGACCCCCGACCTAGGCTCAATCATACCGGCCGGGGCGGCCATGGGATAAACATTCTCTCCCCGCGCCCGTGGCCTCCATCTCTATACACAGCCCCCACATTTTTTACCCCTATTCTGCTGCCAGTCAGTATCCGTACCCCTGCCCCTCATTCTCCATCTCTATGCCTGCCCCCCATTCCGTATCTCTATCCCACCTCGCACGCAGAATCATCTCCTGGGTTCCAGACTTGTTCTGGACGGTGTACTTGGGTGAGTGAACGGTGCAGACAACCCACCGTCACTATGGAATACCACAGCCGCTACGGTTGGGCCCTGCTCCAGTCGCCTGGCCTGTCGGGCGTGCCGGCGGGCTCTCACTGACCACAGTTCCCGAATACAATTCCGCTAAAGCAGCCACTATTCCAAGATCCAGCGGATGAGCCTCCGGGCGGCGGTACCAATGAAGGCAGGGAACCGGGTGTGGAAGAACCAAAACCATCGGAGTGAAATTCGAAGGACTTGAGCCGAAACAACCAAGAAATCATTATGTGGACGCATGGGCAGCTGGTGGTGGAGGACGGATGGGACAGAAGGGACTCTTCCCAGGGCGACTGTAGGAGCAGGTATGCGAGTCGTCTTTTGTTTTACGATTGGCCATCTCGCATGGTATCTACCACCACAATGTGGCTCCGATCGACCTCGAGAATGCTGCCGAGCCGGTGAAACGGACGCCGCGACACGTATGACGAACCATCATCGCCTACAACTATGAGGTCTTTGTGCTGTTCATCATCCAGTGGTTATCCCTCAAGGGTTTGCCCTTGAGTGCGATCGAAGGCCCTGAATTCCAATAGTTGCGCCGATATCTCGCCGCCATCGAACCGAATGCAGGTGCCATCGCCGGTTCACTGCCCCCGTCCGGTAACAACGTGTGCGAGTGGGCGCTGGAGCTATCCTCTCATGCAAAATCACAGCTACGATTACTCCTCGACTCCTCGACTTCGGCGTCACGCTTGCCAATTGATCTGCGGACGCGTCCCAACGGACGTGGCTACCATGCGCTTGTCGGGCACTGGATCAGTGGCGAACCCACTACAATCTGTAGCGTTGCTGGATTTACTAAAGTTGGACGGTGACCACACCGGAGAAACCCAAGCGGAGGCCATCTGGCAACTGCTGAAGGGATAAGCATTAATGGTAAGGCACTACCGCCTTGGTTAGAATTCGTATCAGCAACGCTACTAATGGTAATTCAGACGGGCCATACGACCCTTGACCACGATGCGAACAACCGTACGGGATTAATGGAGCTCGGCGAACGGTTTCAACTTCAGCCTGGCGGTCCGTTCAACTCCTCCACACAGTGGTTCTGCTGCCTTGCCCGTGTTGTGAGGTTACCGGTGTAGGTGATGTTTCTTGGGGACGACCGACGGTGAGGCGAGACCAGCAGCACTACAACTGGGTGTGACATTAATGGGTGGAATCCAAGGGACGAGACATTCGAGGAGCGGGAGGCAGCAGCAGAGGAAAAAATGGCTGCAACGCTGGGGGGCTTCAGGCAGGCAATCAACCGGACACGAGTCGTGGAAGTCGGGAGCTCATTCGAGCAGGTAAATGAGGTGGCGGCGGCACTAAGAGATGTTGGAAAAGCCTGTCGCCGCTGAGGCACACCGCCGGCGGAGGATTTGGCAAGGCCAGAATTGGGTGACGCTGTGATGTCGCTAGGATGGCTAAAGTTGTGGGGGGATCCAATTAGGCGGCAGCGTAGGGTAGTTCTGTACTTAGTCCTTCCTTCCCTCTTACATACAACATACGGTAATAACAACAAGAATTGTCACCTCCGCTCCGGCTGTGCCTAGTTTCCCCTGTGACTATTCTTGCTGTGATTATCTCGCCTGCGATCACCTCTACCTCTCTCATAAGCCTCTACAAATCTCTGTTTACACAGTGCTGATCTTCGTTGTGTAGTAGGCTCACTATTCCGCGCTCGTCCCGAATTCTCTACCTCTAAAAGCCCCACGGTCGGTCATAATCCTCAACACGAGAAGCCATGACAGGAACACTGGATGAATTTGCCAAAACGAAGCGGTGGGGTTCCAGTTGGAAATGCTGGTGGTCGAGCGATCTCAAGGAACTACGAAAGGTGAGGAAGGGCGAGACAGGATCGGAGTCCAGCGGGCATTAGCCGCGTCCCCGATGCCAGGTGCAACCTGCGAAGGGGCATCCGGCGGGCCAAGAGGGAGTGCCGGAACCGATTTCAACTGGAGGTGAAAGGAAATGACATGTGGATGGCGACCCGCTATAGGGCGGTGTTTATATCCACCAGGTCCTTGATGAGATGTTCCCCGACGACCCCCGTACCACGTACACGTCGCGGATCAAGGGCGTCCACGGTGAGCCCACGACAACACACCAATCTCGAGCGGAACCGCACCGACGATGCCCGGTACGATCTCGACGTTCCGGGAACATGTCCAGGGCGGGCGTCACAACACACATAGGACACAACCAGGAAGCATTTGATGTGGAGTGCGCCGCCCTTGCGCGGGCATTGGACTTGGCGTCGAGAAGAAAAACGACCCCAGAAAACGGATCACAATCTTCACCGATACGCAAGCGGCCATCAGACGACTGGCATCAGACGAGCTGGGCCCTGGACAGCAGTACGCCCTCCAGGTACGGAAGCACATCGCCACACTGCGAAAGGCGAGGCCGGGTATCATCATCGAGATCCGATGGTGCCCGCCCCACAAGGGTGTAGCTGGCAACGAAAAGGCCGACGAATGGGCAAAGATTGCGGCGCAGGAGCCAGGCGCCCGCCGGGCGGAATGGCGGAGTTTCTCTGACAGGACAGAAGCACGGGTGATGCCTCTCCCACGTTCCCTCACCAACCTCAAGCGGGAGATCTCCGAGAAGAAGTGGGGAGAAGCGCGCCAGTGGGCTGGGAGCCGGACCTCCAAAAAGAAGTACCGCATCCCGGAGAGCCAGAAGCAGGACAGCGCGGTGGCCAACAGCTCCAAGAGGCTCGCCTCTCGGTTCTACCAACTCAAGACGGGGCACTGCCTAACCGGGCAGCATCTCAACTGGACGACGAGCCGATCCACCCCACAATGCTGGTGGTGCCGAGCCCGGACGCAGACCCGGGACCACCTCTTCAAGGAGTGCCCCGAGTGGAAGCCGCAGCAGAAAATCCTGTGGGCGGAGGTAAAGAAGGAGACGGGGAGGTGGAAGGACCGATGGAAGGTGAGGGACCTCCTGGCCGATGGGAGATGCAGCCGGGCGGTACTGGACTTCCTCTC
>Ga0307516_10000822_pt1 | contig 42567 bp, 48 predicted proteins | sample 19_EM_MG_FD_203310 | JGI IMG/M metagenome (GOLD analysis project Ga0307516, IMG submission 203310) | Populus trichocarpa ectomycorrhiza microbial communities from riparian zone in the Pacific Northwest, United States - 19_EM | ecosystem: Host-associated > Plants > Roots > Unclassified | place... | reverse complement strand
GGTTGATGGTGGTGACGACTCATTGATCGCATGCATCCTTGATGGATCATGGCGATATTACACGCAGTCCTTTCCCGTTCGCCGTCCGCCGACGACCTCTCGCAGTCCGCCGGCGGCCCGTGGCAACTCCCCCTGCCCGCCTGGCCTGCCCCGAGCGGAAGAAAGGAAGGGGCTCGCGACCGTAAAGACCGTAGAAACAAGAAAATACCCAAGGAAAAAGATTCCTTCCCCAACCCTCTACTCCTCTTCGCCCCCTCTAGCTCCCTCACCTTCCCCCCGGCCCGGCGCCTTCTAGTTCCGCAGTTCGCTCCTACATCTCTCCTCCGGCCTTGTTGGCGATCCTTTCGGTCCCCACCCTACGTCCCACCTCCGGGTTGAGTGGAGATGGTTATCTAGGAGAATAAATACACTAGTGCCAACAGAGCCGAGCGATGTCAAAAACATTCCCCCGCACGCATACAAATTTTTCCACACAAATTCGTATAGCATCCTCTTTCTCGTGCCACCTCTCCCAGCACTCACCTTCCTGTGGCCCAGCGCTGCTGCGGGGGTGTATTAGTACATTCAAATTGTGTCACCTTTGGATATCTTCTATCCATCTTAATACCCTTCCTGAAGGTATATCTACATACAAACAATACATGAATGCCGTTTGACCATCCCCCCTAATCTATGTTCTTTCACCTGCACCCCATTGCTAAAGAAACTGCCGTAACTCTCCAATCGATACAGGCTTCCACTTGCAGTTCTGCACAAGGCGGCTGGCAACAGCTTCTGTTTGATCCTTGTGTACTGGTCAATGGACTCGACTATTTCTTCCAGGATTTCGTCATCCTAGTACAGCGAGAATATGTCAATTGGTGACAATGGAGCCTTCAGGAATCCTTGCCTCGTTCATATGCTCTAGCTCACGATGTGCGAATGGACGAAAACGGGATCAGGAGAGCCGTCAGAGGTGGTACCATATGACATCTTCTGTCGTTTCGGCTCCAGTTGGTTTCAGAGCCCGTTTGGCTAACGTCGCGGACCCACTACCTACTCTCAATTTCTCACTCGGCTTTGGTTCGGCCACATAATTACTCTAACCCTATAGGTGGCACATGAACTGGACACAGCAAACATGGCAGTCAAGAAAGATTGCTGGTGCATTCACGATGGACGTTAAATCAGCCTTCAACAATGTGAGCCGAAGCCACCTCGTCCGACGTGTGCATATAACCAGATCTGATACGTTGGACCGAATCGTTTATGTGGGATCGGCGGGTGATACTTGTCATCAATCAAGAGGATGATAGGTTGGAGGAAGAGGAGTAGTTATGTTGTTTTGTTTGTTTCTTTTGGTATGCAAAGGCTGCCACAACGTATTAACTAATGGGGGTTTTCTCCTCCACTAGTCAGGGCTGCGAGGAAAACTTGGTGTAATTTGCCGTGATCTAGATAGGTCGGATGCAATAAATGAAGTCTCTCCCCTCCCATAGGTGGCACTGATGCATGTCTTGAGATTTGAGATAAGGCTCAACTAGCAAAGGCATAGCATTTTAGACCCCCCCCCCCGAAACTATGGCATATTAGTTTGCCGTAAAATGAATTCTCTCTACTTATAGGTTCTCGTGTCATTGGCGTACTCTAGAGTAGGTACAGGTAGGTAAGTACATACATTATGTAGGTAAAGGTTGGGGCTTGGAATGGATTTCGAGGCTCCCCGCCCTTTAGAATATACTGACCAATTATTCAATTCGAATTACCATAATCTTATGCTTCACAGGAGAGCGCTCCGTCGATGTGGTCGCCCATAGTTCTGGACCACTAGGCGACTACTTCCCTATATTACCAATAAAAGTGGGCGCCCAGTACTCCCTCTCCTCCGCTTGAGAATCCACCCAGACCAAAGAATCCGATAGCAGATCATCAATCACAGTCTGCACTCTAGCACGATCCCATCCCAAATTGACACGCAGCATCGAGTGCGTGACGAAACCCAGAACCTGACATATATCAGTGGTGCTCTTTATACTGCTAGATGTTCTCGGGAAATGTACTTGAATAGCCTCCATTACTGTGGACTGGTCCGTATTCAGTTCTTTCGGCACAGACCTGATCATTTGTCGTCGTCCTAGCTCAATGACTGTGAAACCGGAACCCAACGGTTTAAGCGACTCGACGGCACGAAGTATATCGTCTCTACAGGCAATGATTGCGTCAACTACCATTGGCATGTTACGAATCCATATGACATACTCGCTGACATCACTGGTGCCTCCGATCTTCTCATCCTGTCTCGAGATCCGGTCTTTGACCTCGGCCACAGTGATCAAACCACCATTCTCTTCCCTGGTGCGCCGGCACACCTCAACGACCCTAATGGCCAGCTCGAAGTAAAAGTCGTTCACACTGGTACCAAGCGTTTCTGCCCAGAACGAACCCTTCTTGTTACTTGAGCTTGCGAGGGGATCCACACCGATCGCCGTACACATCCGCGCAAACTCGGCACGGAAGGCGGGGTTGGATCGGATGTCTTTTGCATGTGTGCGCGAAAACTCGACAAGTGCGGCCTGGAACACTTCGAGTTGCGTGTTCAGCTTGTCGACGTGTGATCGTTGCAGCCGCTCGCCATGGGAGGCGTAAAGCTGTGAGTGTTTGGAGTTGCGACTTAACGCGCCGAGACCAACGCCTTTCTGCATCGTGTGGGTGATTGGTGGTGGATGAGCTGGTGGAATGGAGGCGAGTACGCTCTTGAGGCTCCGCTTATTCACGGACTATGATTATGTAATATTATGTAACTTGTCTAGATACCCTGCCACTGACTAGTCAGCCACGAGTGTGCGTGTGTTTGCCCTAAACCGCAGTCACTAAGTGGAAAAACTCCCCGCACAAACGCCACCCTCTGTTTTCGCCAAAAGTTCTACATTGGAATCTGCAACCGACTTCTCGCCGACAACACCAATCGCCCAGAAATCCACAGTCGTCGCCCATCACCATCAGCAAAATGTCTTCGTATGTATCCTCGCTACAATTCTCGGCTTCTCCTCGGCGCTTCTGAACGGAGTCTCTCCCGCTCAGCCGGGCTCGCAATCGCAGCCAGCTCGATCTTATCTTGGACTTCTTCGCGATGAAGAGTCTGGGGTTTTGAGAATGGAATCGCTCGTTTCGCGTTTCCTTCTTTAAATACAAACTGCCTCGCATATCCACTCAGCGCCCCCAGGCACACGACGTGGATCGCGCGTGCAAGTTCCTCTCGAAGGTGTCTTTGAGGTCTTGTCGGATGGTCTGCCGTTGTTCGAACAGTTTGATCCGACTTCGGATGTGATCTTACCTAGTAGAATACAGACAGTTACACCGATCAAATCTATTCGAGTGGTTTCAGCTACAGAGCAGAAGAGGTTTCCTCTTCATACTCGACGCTATCACTTTACTTCTATCCAGGACTGACGATTGTCACAGCTCTACTCCTACAGCTGAGAAAGTCTTGGTCCCTGAGACCCTTCTCAAGAAGCGCAAGACTTCCGAGAAGACTATTGAGGAGCGCAAGGCTGCCGCTGTCCAGCGCAAGAAGGTTAGCATCCGCTATCCCCCCCCACATTGCAGCCGCACGCACGTCGAAACTGTATGATGCATACAATACCCAACCCGACTAGCCCACAAAGCGATGCTGTCGTAGTTAACCATCTTTCGGGTCTGACAAGACTTCGACGTGCTTCCCCGCAATCGAACTGTTCATAGCGACGAGCCCCAATATTGACTTTTGTGTACAGGCCAACAAGGAGAAGCGTCAGACTATCTTCAAGCGCGCCGAGAAGTACGTCAAGGAGTACCGCGATGCCGAGCGTGAGAAGATCCGTCTCTCCCGTGACGCCAAGAAGGAAGGCTCCTACTATGTTCCCGCTGAGGCCAAGGTTGTCTTCGTTGTTCGCATCAAGGGGTACGTTATTCGTTGCTGCATATGACCCGTGACTCATCCTCTGACAATTTCATAATAGTATCAACAAGATCGCCCCCAAGCCCCGCAAGATTCTTCAGTTGCTTCGTCTCCTCCAGATCAACAACGGTGTCTTTGTCAAGCTTTCCAAGGCCACCACTGAGATGCTCCGCATTGTCGAGCCCTGGGTTGCCTACGGAGAACCTAACCTCAAGTCCGTCCGTGAGCTGATCTACAAGCGCGGTTACGGGAAAATTGAGCGCCAGCGCATCCCCTTGGTATGTTCTCCAATATCTGTAGCTTCTGTCAGACTCAATCTAATACTATCTTAGACCGACAACTCCCTCATCGAGGCGAACCTCGGGAAATACGGTATCATCTCTATTGAAGACTTGATTCACGAGATCTTCACCGTCGGTCCCAACTTCAAGCAGGCCTCCAACTTCCTGTGGCCGTTCAAGCTGTCCTCCCCTACTGGCGGTTTCCGCACCCGCAAGTTCAGGCACTTCATTGAGGGTGGTGACCTTGGTGACCGTGAGCAGTTCATCAACAACCTCATCCGCAAGATGAACTAAGCTGTTTGTGTGGCATGGAAATTGGTGTTAGGTAGCTGAAGAAAATTTCTGATGGGTTCTTTCTGAAACAATAAAGTTTGGCTTGGCGTTATCCGGAGTCGGTAGCGATTATTTTTTACCGTTCAACGCGTGTTGCCTACTATATTGCCTTGCGCTCCTTTTTTATAAAGCGTAGATAATGTGAGGATGGTCGCCGGATTCTGGTGAGGCGAGATCATCTAGTGTCTTTTCATTCCTAGAGTAGTAGGTAAGTTAGTATTAGATGTCGACAGCCCTTCTCGACATGTAATTGCCGCGCTCTTCTGAATTTGTGTAGATTTATCTCCGTTATCTGCTCTGCTTGAAGCCGTCCGTATTCTGTAGCGAGCTGAAGGCATGCGATTGTATACTGTGGCGTAGTGCTTGTGTTGGTGTGGCTTTGCATTCGACCAAAACGTGGATTTGATTGGTTGGGATGACTGGAATCGCTGAATACGCGTAAATTATTCTAGTAGCGTGTCACGGAAGTCACCTTTCCTCAACACTCCTGCTTCTGCTTATCTTCATCTCACCCTTCAACATAACGCGACTCTCACATTCTCACACTTTTTCGGTATACTATCATACCTGCCATGGCCAGTCGTCGCAAAACGAGCGCAAAACAGCACTTCGCGGAGCTCCGCCGATTGCGCGAAGAAGGTAAAACGCGTTTAACCACGTACGAAGTTGAGGAAGACGAAAAACTATACGAAGATGTCGACGAGGACGAGTACAAACAAATCGTACGGAAACGCTTAGACGAGGACGATTTCGTTGTCGATGATGGCGGCGAGGGTTACGTCGACAATGGCATGGATGATTGGGGGGATGAGGGGAAGTATTATTCCGATGAGGACGGCGAAGGTAATGAGAAGCTGTCGAAGAAAGAGCTGAAGAGGAAGAGAGAGGAGGAGAAAGAGCGACGGGATCGGCAAGAGGGTGCCATCACCAAGTACTTCAATAAGTCTGCTACCGCCCCGGCGAAGCCAAAGACCTCGAAGGCCACCATTCAGGATCAGGAGTTTTTGAGAGATCTGTTGGGGGAATTTGATACCTGTGTGGCGAAGACTGGGCAACCGATGAAGAAGGTTAAGACAGAGCCGGCGCATTCGAGGAGGATGCGGAAGCCCTCGCCGCCGAGGAAGGGAGCGAAAAGGTTTGCGATGGCAGACCTGGCGGCTGCAATGCGAAGTTCTCCTCCGATCACCGCCGACGCGGATAACGAGTCGGATTATGGTGATGATATCACGTTCCCACTCACAGCAGACGACGACGATATCTCGATGAGCGATGCGCCAGTTCCTCCGTCATCGCCGGCCGCGAAAGCCGCCCTGAGGAAGGCCCCGGAAAATCGGAACGACGATGACGATGATTTTGCTGTGGCCGAGATCAAGGGTAACAGGAATATCCGTACCGCGAAAGTCAACATCACTTCTTCTCGTCCCACGAAGCCTGCGCTGGATTCCACCAATACACCCGAGAAAGCCGCTCAAGCGATTGATTCCTCGGCATGGACGGATGTCAGTGGGGAGTTAAACGTCGTTCCGAGCTCGCCTGCCATGGATAAAGTATTTATTGGCAAGACTTCGCTACCGGATGCCGTCGAACAAGACGGGAGCATTCGAATGTTTTGGACCGATTACACCGAGGCTGCCGGAAATCTCATTCTCTTCGGAAAGGTGAAGGACAATCGCACCGGCAAATACGTGAGCGCATTTTTGAAGGTTGAGGGAGTCATGAGAAACCTGTTCTTTTTGCCACGGGTGCATAGGAGGCGCAAAAGGGTGGACACAGACGAGGAGGTCAAATTGGAGGATGTATTCCAGGAGGTCAGCGATTTGATGGAGAAGAATGGAATTCCTGGCTTCAAGTTAAAGCCTACCTCGAGAAAGTATGCGTTCGAGCTGCCGGATATTCCCCGGGAAAGCGACTATTTAAAGGTTTTGTACCCATACACGAGTGAGTATTTCATCTGATACCAGCATCGAGTCCCCTCGCTTACATGTACCAGAGGAGCCTTTATCCATGGATTTACAAGGCGAGACTTTCTCGACCGTTTTCGGAACGAATACTTCACTATTCGAGCAATTTGTCCTCTGTAGGAACGTTATGGGGCCTTGTTGGCTCAAAATCGACGGTGCTAGCTCGTCAGGAGTTCAAAACGTAAGTTCCTACATCATGATTATCGTGCCTCAGGGTGTTCTGATCTTGCCTCTAGGCATCCTGGTGCAAACTTGAGATGAAAATCGACAAACCGCAACAAGTCACCCCCATTGGTGATGCCGACTCATCGGAGGCCCCGCCATTGACGCTCATGAGCATAGCCCTACGAACGGTCCACAATGTCAAAGCCAACAAACAAGAAATCATTGCCATCAGTGCCAGAATCTATGAGAATGTATCTCTTGCCGACGCTACCACAGAGATAGAGAAAATGCCGCACCAACTCTTCACCGTTGTGAGACCGATTGAGTCTATCTTCCCAGCGGGATTCGAAAAGCTCGCGGAACGGCACCCTGGGAAGTTGAAGCTCGAGAAAACTGAAAACATGCTTCTTTCTGCGTTCCTTGCCAAGATGTACCAGGCAGATCCAGATGTCTGCATGGGACATTCATTGGATAATGTGGACTGGCCCGTGCTCCTACATCGGCTCAGGGAAAAGAATGTGCCGGGCTGGAGCAAGGTGGGACGTCTGAGAAGAACTGCCTGGCCCAAAGGCGGGAATTTCGCGGGTAGCTTTTTTATGGAGCGTCAGATGGCGGCTGGACGGTTGCTCTGTGATCTCGCGAACGACCTGGGAAAGTCGTTGATGACCAAGTGTCAGTCGTGGAGCTTGACAGAAATGTGTGAGCTTATTCTTGGCAAGAAGCGGCAAGAACTCGACAACGAGGAGGCTCTCAAGAGCTGGAGGACGGCAAAGGGGTGTCTGGATTGCTTGGTTCGCTGCGAGGCTGACACTCATTTTGTTGCTGCGGTCGCCCTCAAGATTCAGATATTGCCTCTCACCAAGATTTTGACCAACCTTGCTGGTAACTCTTGGGCAAGGACATTGAGTGGTACTAGAGCGGAACGGAATGAATATATTCTGCTCCACGAGTTCTACCGGAATAAATACATCTGCCCGGATAAACTGTCCGGAAAACAGCTCGACGTCATGCGCAGAGCCGAAGAGGAAACCCCTGATGACGAAGACGACGCAGTGGCTGGAGGCAAGAAGAAAGACAAGTACAAGGGTGGTCTCGTATTTGATCCCGAGAAAGGCCTCTACGACAAGCATATCTTGGTCATGGACTTCAACTCGCTTTACCCTAGTATCATCCAGGAGTACAACATCTGCTTCACCACAGTAGACCGAAGTTCTTCTGATAGGGATAAAGTCCCAGATGTCCCAGAGGAGCAAGCTCTCGGGGTTCTTCCTCGCTTGATTTCGAAATTGGTCCAAAGGCGACGACAGGTGAAGGGGCTGATGAAGGATAAAAACGCTACGGCTGTCCAGAAGACGCAATGGGACATCAAACAGCAAGCTCTGAAACTCACCGCCAACTCAATGTACGGTTGTCTGGGTTATACGCGATCGAGATTCTACGCCCGACCACTAGCCATGCTCACTACCTTCAAGGGCCGTGAGATTTTACAGAGCACGAAGAATCTGGCCGAATCGATGTCGCTGCAGGTTATCTACGGTGACACCGACTCTGTCATGATCAACACACTTGCCGATAACTATGTAGCCGCAATCAAGATCGGTAATGACTTCAAGAAACGAGTCAATGATCGCTATCGGCTGCTGGAGATTGATATCGATAACGTGTTCCAGCGGTTGTTGCTGCATGCCAAAAAGAAGTACGCGGCGATGAACTGTATCTTGATCAACGGAAAGCTCGACACGAAGATGGAGGTCAAAGGATTAGACATGAGGCGACGGGAGTACTGCCAGCTTTCAAAGGAGGCGTCTTCGAAAATTCTCAATGAAGTATTCAAAGGCGAGGATACCGAAGTTGTGGTCGAAAGGATCCACGATTACCTCCAAGACTTTGCTGAGAAGATGCGGGCCGGGCAATTTCCTCTGGCGAAATACACCATATACACCAGGCTCGGAAAGGACCCGAAGGATTACCCTAATGGCCAAACAATGCCGCAAGTTCAGGTTGCCTTGAAGAAACGCGCTCGTGGCGATCCTGTCAAGTCGGGCGATGTCATCTCTTATATCATCACAGGCGACGGTGACGCTCACGCTGCCGAGCGAGCACACGCTACACAAGACGTGATCAAGCCTGACTCTGGCCTCAAGCCAGACGCAGAATGGTACCTAGCCAAACAAATATTTCCACCAATCGAGCGTTTATGCGCACCGATCGAAGGCACAGATCCCTTACGGCTCGCCGAATGCCTCGGCCTAGACCTTCGCAAATATCAGCTCTCAACTACCAGCCGGCAGGAAGACCGCGAAATCCATCCACTCGCATCTACAATCCCAGATGAAGAACGCTTCAAAGACACCGCCAAACTGTCGCTTTGCTGCCGCTACTGCAAACAGTGTTTCGACTTCACCAGCCTCTCGCAGTGCAATCCGCATGGTATCGCCTGCGCCAACCCCGCTTGCGGCAGAACACTCGCCATCCCCTCCGTCGTCGCGCAGGTAGAGCAGCAGATCCGTCTCTCTGTGGCCAAATACTACGATGCATGGCTGGCTTGTGATCTCTGCGGAAACCGCACACGGCAGATGAGTGTATACGGCAAGCGTTGTCTCGGCCCCCAAGGTCTGGCAAAGGGGTGTAAGGAAGGGAAGATGTCGTACGAATATACGGATAAAATGCTGTACAACCAACTGTTGTACTTCCGCAGCCTGTTTGATGTCGACAAGGCGAGGGCGAAAGCTAAGGGTGCTGATAAAGGTTTGTTTCCTGTCCACTCTCCCTTTGGGTCCCTTTTCGATAAGATACTCACAGATGGAACAGATACGATCAGCACACTGGCCATACAGAATCAGCAGCGTTTTGCCGTCGTTGGAGGGTGCGTGGCGAAATATCTGGATAAGTGTGGTCGCCAGTGGGTCAGCATGCAGAACATTTTTGGGTTTGCAGCCGTGAAGGTGTAGGGTCTGGAATTTTGGCATCAAATAGACGGATGGATTGGACGATTCCCTAGTCTCTTTTAGTTTTTGGTTTGCTTATGTATAATGGGGTGTGTAACTACGGTGAAAGTGAATCGTGTCGAGTCGTGTGGAGTCACTCAGGTCCCGAAATGATTTGCACACAAGCGATTAGAAGCAAAAAAAAAAGGAGGGACGGCTTCCTTTGTAACTCCCTTGGACAAGCCTAACCAGAAGGCAAAGGAGAGTTACAATGTGCCGCCTGCAGACTGATCAAGGTCCAGGTCGGACAGTAGCCAGGAACAGGACAGTGTATTATCGCCATGATCTATATACCTAAGTACTTATGTAGGTCGCACGCGATTAATGAGCAAATGAAAAAAGATTGTTTTTTCTTCGGTTCCTATCCCCATAGACCCTCCGGTGCCGGAATATCCAGCGTGGACCCCTCTATCCACGATGGACCCACACAAAATTCATAGTTGAAGCAGGGTAAATCACTGAGTCGAATCACTAAATCACTAGTATTCTTGAGGTGCACATTATTCTCCCACCACACCGTAGACCTCCAGAGAAGCAACATAGAAAGAAACAGCGTCGTCCGCAGCTTCCGCGGTATCCCAGGCATACCCGGCTCTCCCAGCAACTCCTGCATCGCCACTTCAACCACCACCACACCACCCTTCATGCTCTCACAACAGCACACCTCGCGTTGTTGGGCAGCAGTTCGGCAAAAGACTGCGACCTTCGAGTCCGAGCGCTGTTAGAAGAAAGCTGCTGAATGTGTGTAAGTTGCCATTGTCAACGGAGATCCTACAGTCTGCTTGGTGGAATGGACAACCGAAACGAAACCAACCAACTGTCAACAGTTTCTGGGGGAGGCCGTTGTACCTGCGGTCTTGCACACCGATAAGTCCTCGACGCCAAAAAGACGTCATGAATGCTGTACCAGTACCGCTTTGGAGAATCAAGTAGATACCCAGTGGCTGTATACCGTATACTAAAGCCACTAAATAGCGGCGATATTGAGACAGAGAAAAAGCAGTTCAGGCAACTTCCAATGCATATGGATCAAATATCGCAGAACCTGTGAACATACAGAGGAACGCAGCCTTCCCGTCATTGATATTGGGGTTTATCATAAGGAGATGCACAGACATTTTCTATGCCATTAGGAAGCCACCCAGCAGTCTGCAGCCCAAACGTCTCACTCCATGGGTCCAAGCTTTACTACCCCGTGAATCGCTGAGCTTTATTGGATGGAACAAGGTTTCGATGCCAACAGGCAGTAAATAACACCAAGAGTCATGTCATCCAGACCCACGATGGTCAGATTTTCTCTCGTGGATTTGACGGCATCTACCTACCTGCCCCTGCATCCGAAGCCAGGACACGGGCATACTATTATGTGCCATCCCGCTCTCTCGCGGCACCTGGGTTGAAACCTATGTACAAAGCCGATATGGCGCCGTTCGATTCGGCGTGGTTTGACAGGTTGACCAAACTGGGCCCGCAGGCGCTGCATAAGTTAGTGGAGAAAACGAACTTGACCAAGATACCTCGAGGTGGGCTTGCTAAAAAAGCGAGTACATAAGGGCGACATGCGGAGGAAAAAGGGTACAACCCAAGCAAATGGTGGATAAACCCTCTCCACGCTGTGGGTGTAGGCCATTATGCGTCCGAATGTAGACAGCCGCACAGATAGATGGGAATAAATTTGCTTTGTTGTCATGAAGATTTACCGTGCTTCAACTAACTGGAATTTGTGTGCGGTCTATCGTGGATAGAGGGGGTCCATGCTGAGTATTTCGGTGCCGGAGGTTCCCAAGAAGGATAAAAGCCGGGAAAAAAACACCTTTTTTTATTCTGCCTACAATACGCCCTCTCCCAACGTACATGAGCACCTAATCCAAACCCGCATGCAAAAAAAAAGGAAAGAAAGATAAAAGGAGGGAAAGGAAAAGGTGCCAACGGAAGGGAAACGGACGGAAGGAAGACCAGCTAGAAAGAATCTATTCATGATCTCACCGCCGGTCTAGAATTTTGCTCTGCCACCTAGAAACACCCTACTTGGCCTCCCCTGCACTAATCTGTTTCCTCCTAGAACGCCATCTCCTTCCACGGCTCCCTCTTCTACACGGTGCGATGGTCAAGTTCCCCCCTTCGGACGTGTCCCTAATACGCCCTCTGTAAATTCCTGAGGTACCAGTCGACGAGCCTCCTTCCGACCTTTGCCTCGGAGACGTGCACAATATCGCCCTGGAGGGCGAAGTCGAGGTCACTGGTGTGGGTCATCTCGCCCTCCAAGAGGCTGCCTTCGGTCCACCGGAGCTGCCTGTTCTTCTGCTTGTACACGACAAGTTGCTTGCGCAGCGTCTCGGCGTCAGTCTCGACGAACTTGGCGAGCTTGTTGATGTCCATAGTGGTGTAGAGCTTGAGATAGCTCTTGAGGACAGGCGTGGAGATGGTGTTCTTGACGTCGTTCATGAACACCTTCAGGTGATGCTGCGAGGGATCCACGTTGTTCTCTGGGTTGTCGAAATCCGGGGGGATCGGGGAGATGAATTTGGGGCAGGCGGAGAGGAAGAGTTCCTCGAAGATCGGGAGGGATTCGGGACCGCCGCGCTGCATCCGGGTGAACTGATCGCCGTATTTCTCGCGGAGGGTAGCGTGGATAGTGTCATCGAGACGGACAGGGCAGAGGGCTACACAGATCGCCATGAGAGCGTACATCTGGTCGTTCTTCTTGGTGATCTGTAAGGTGTAAGTAGGGTGTGAGATGATCTACGGAACGAGGAATTACCGAGTCGAACTGGGAGTTCTTCTGGAAATTCTTTGTCCGCGAGACATAGACCAAGATGTGCGAGAAAGTGCGGATGGCGTCCGCATAGCGGCGGAGCATCATGTAGGAGAAACCGACATAGTAGTATCTATGACCGCATCTTAGCTCTCCTTCTCCATCGGTTAGAGAGCTAGATAACCCACGTGGTGAAGTGAGCAGCCATAACCTTAGCAAACACGGCCTTCTTGTTGAGCTCAATGTCATCTAGCGTCTTCAACGCCAGTGTAAAGTCTCCCAGCAAGCAGTGCACTCGGAGGAGTCCGATAATACTGAAGTATCCCAGCATCCGGTACAACGGCCGGGAACCATATTCTCCCGCAACAGCACTGCCGTATTCTATTAGAACTATGTTTCCTGCGATATTGGTGGTCTATTGGCTGCTTACTTGGGATCCTCGTTCCGTTTGATGGCAGCAAGCTGCTCGTTCATCTGCGAGCGCTGGATGAGCGAGTACAGAACGTTCAAGACACTGTAGCAACCCCAGGTCTGGGGGTTATCCCTAAGCGCCTGGATCTCGTCCTCGTTCTGTGCTTTCTTGGCCACGTGCTGACGATAGGTGCAGAAGCTGTTGAACTGGTAGATGAACTCATCGATGACATCCCAAGCCCAGTAGTACTAAAATCCGATTCGCATCAGCCCCCCGCGCTCGCCCAGTACCTGGCCCCCAGCTAAAAGCCCAACTCACCGTAGGGAGCTCCAGGTCCACGGGTCCATCCGAGTTCAAGATGAAATGGAAGAGACTGCAGTAGTTGTCGTAGCTCAGGAAACGAGCGGGCAGTGCAGCCTGGAACTCGAGCGGCGTAGCAGCAGCTGTTAACCGCGCCTGCAGATCATCGCCGGTAACTTGAATCCCACCCGAGGCGCTTCCGACATCGTCGAAGTCGCCATCGTCCTCCTGCATCGCCTCGACAAGCGAAGTTGCCAAAACCTCATCATCGCTGTCGTCCTCGTGGGCGAGGCGCGCGACACCTCCGTTCATCATATTGGGAGGCGGGTGTGTTTATGAGTTCGATCGGGGAAGTTCGGTAGCCAGCGGGGAGTCTTGAGGGGGTGGTCGTTTCGCCTTCGTTCGCCGTTCGTTAGACCGACGTTGTGGAGATGGCGGGGCACTTTTTTTCGTGATAGGGTAATTGGCGGCTGTCTCTGCTGAAAATCTTGGCCTCCACTAACGAACGACGAGGGTTTTGCCCTTGAAATTGAGTGTACCGAACAAGCCTCCCAACTGCAATATGAATTGTCGCAACTGCAGCCGAACTCTGCGACAACTGTCATTCTAGTGTCCATTTATTTTCTGCAGAGTAGCTGCCAATTGTCTATTGTTTGCGACCACGCGAGTGACAGAGAGTGACCGCGACCTAAACTTTGCTTTAGACTACTTAGATAAGTAAGCCCCTGCTTAAGTACTTCTTAGAGACGGCGTCAGTTTGCGCAGCAGGTTCGGGGCCTTGGCATCTTCGTCGGGGTTCCCGAACACGGACAAAACCCATCGGATTGACTCAAGTAATGACAAGAAATGACCCTCAAGCTCAGCGGAATCCAGCTGCGGTGTTCCAAAGGCGGCATGCACGCAGGGTGTGCGGGGGAGGCAGACATCTTCAGTCTCCACGCCCGAACTCGGGCAAAATCCATTGTTGCACAGCCAGTTTTCCTGCACTGACTCGGGTAAAGGCAAAAATGATTCTCAACCCGAGTAGAATCCAACAGCATGGAAGAAGAAGGAAAAAAGCTACCGGCAACCCGGAAGCCAGCAGCTAGGCTGGAAGAGGAGGAGATCAAAGAACTGGACCGTCTTGAAAAGCTGAGAAAGGAGGCAGCGGTATTGGAAGGCAAGTGTTATGCCAAATACGAGAGTGGGGATAGGGGAACAGTGGTGAAGATGACCGTGAGTTTTCTGTACTTGTGTAATGATCAATGTGGGCGGTTGGGCGGCTCTGCACGCGCACGTCCCATGTATGTACCTACCGAGCACCGTACATAGATCATTTTTTACCCTTACCCAAGCCAATCTGATGGTTTTGTCCGCGTTCGGAGAGCACAACGAAGATGCCTGCGCATATTCTGGAGTACACTAGCGCACTGGCGGCATCTTGACGCCTCCCAAAAAAAGAATATGTTCGACCAACTTTCTACTCGACTGACACATTTGACAAGCACACATGCTTCTCTACATACCCTGCCGCTCCACGACACCCCACCATACCGAATCGCAACCCCACCACACCTGTCGACATGCCTCCCAAAGCTACCAGCTTAAACCCACGGAATTCCCAAAACGGCGATATCTTCACAGTGTACTCTCTTGTCTTCCCCCGCTATTCGCATCGTTTCTTCGGAGCTGACGACACAACGAAACAAAACAAAAAGCCGTCCGCTACCAAATCCGGTCAGCCATAAATCGTTCCTGCGTGCGAATGTTCACCGCAGTGTCCTCGCGCCGCTCGAGCTGAAGTGCGGCGAGATATGTCAGATCTCGGCGCAAGGGAGCGACCATGAAGATGGCGCACTGAAGTGGTGGCCGGCAGTCAGTTGGCTGGCGGCCGATCCGCATCTGCAACGACATGCGGTGCTTGTGTCGGAGACTGTGCGCGCGCTTGTTGGTGTGGGATTCGAGAATAAAGTTGTGCTGCGACGGTATCAAGGAAATATCGGAGTCGCCGAAAAAGTGACCATTCGCGAAGTGCCGGGCGACGCTGATGTGGTCGGCGAAGGCGGTGGCACGTTGATGAGGAGAGGCGATAGAGAGGGGTGGAGATTCTTCCTGGAACATACTTTAAGTAGACTACACTCTTGCGGACTGCGACAGTATGGCGCTGATATCTAGCTCATAGTGGAAACCAAGATTATTTTTGAGGGCCTGACGCTTCAGGATATCGAGTTCAAGCGGCGCAAGCGGTGTTTCCGGGTGGAAAAGATCACAGCGACGGCTGAGACGACAGGTTCAACATCAGCGAGTGATATAAAGTCCAGTCCTGTGGTACCCGCATTCACAATGAGCGAATCGACGTCTGTAAAGCTCATTACCGAAACCATTCCAGAGCCCGCCAGAAAGGAGCCAAGAGCAAAACCCGTGGCGATCACGTGGTCTGCCAAACCTCTCGGCCCAGCAAAACCCGCGAAATGTTCAGATCCACCAACAGTAGTAAGCGCTGCGAGCACTTCAAAGGTAACTTTTAGTTCGATCGGTGGTCTCTCCGCTCAAATCGACAGCCTCCGCACCCTCCTCGTATCGGTCCTCGAAGATGCCGACGAGTTCTCGCGAAAGGGCCTCGTTCCACCGCGCGGAATCCTTCTGTACGGCCCTCCTGGCACAGGAAAGACTATGATGCTCAAAGCTGCCGCCAGCGAAATCAACGCGACAGCCTACGTGATAGACGGCAAGGTGGTGGGAAGATACGTTGGTGAATCGGAAGCGGCCATCCGCAAGATCTTCGCCGAAGCACGGAAAAACCAGCCATCGATTATCTTCATGGACGAGGTCGACAGTCTCACGCCCAAGCGGTCGCAGGCAGAAGGGAGCGAGGGGAGAATTGTGGCTACGCTGTTGACTGAAATGGATGGGATGGAGTCCGTGGCGGAGGCTGGGAGTATGAGGGTTGCTATCGTTGCTGCTACGAACAGGCCGAATGCCATTGACGAGGCGCTCAGGAGAGCGGGCCGGTTCGAGAGGGAGCTGGAGATTGGGATCCCCGGCGTCGATGCGCGCAGAGAAATATTGACTCTTCTAATGCGGAAATTGGACTTTGAGAAGGATTGCGGAGTGACGAAGAAGGAGTTTGTGGCCACTCTCTCCGCACGAACCCACGGATACGTGGGCGCGGATCTTGAAGCTGTTGTGCGGGGAGGATTCACATTAGCTCTGAATCGTCGACGCCAGGATGCTGCTGCCGCTGCTACTGCTGCCCGCGCCGTCCCAACTCCAGACGAAACTATCGCAGCCCCGGACTCCCCGTCGACGGAGAGGGACGTAACTCTAATCCCGGCCGACCTCGAAGCCGCGCTGAGAGCCGTCAAGCCGACAGCCATGCGCGAGATCTTCATCGAGCCGCCCAAAGTCCGGTGGAGCGACATCGGCGGGCAAGAGGAGGTGAAGCAGCGCCTCCGCGAAGCTGTGGAATGGCCGCTCACGCACCCGGAAGTCTTTGCGCGTCTCGGAGGCACGCCGCGCAAGGGGCTGCTCCTGTACGGCCCTCCCGGCTGCTCCAAAACGCTGACCGCGAAAGCCCTGGCCACAGAGGCGGGCCTGAACTTCATGGCCGTCAAGGGCCCAGAGCTGTTCTGCATGTACGTTGGCGAGTCCGAGCGCGCGGTGAGGGAGGTGTTTCGCAAAGCCCGGGCTGCGAGTCCGAGCGTCATCTTCTTCGACGAGATCGATGCGCTCACTGCTTCCCGCGAGGACCGGTCCCGAGGCGGCGGCAGCAACAGCGGAGTAAACGTTCTTACCGCGCTGCTCAACGAGATGGATGGCATCGAGACGCTGAAGAACGTCTTTGTTCTCGCGGCTACCAACCGTCCCGAAATCATCGTTCGTGCTCCCCTCCCCTCTCCTCCTTTCCAACGCCCAACATTCACCTAACGCACTGCACAGGATCCGGCCTTGATGCGTCCCGGCCGGTTGGACACGATCCTGTACGTCGGCCCACCCGATCTGCCGGCGCGCATCGAGATCCTCAAGATCAAAACACGCAAGATGGCCATCTCCCCCGACGTCGATATCGTCGCGCTGGCCGAGCGGCTGGATGGCTTCTCGGGCGCCGAGATCGTCAACATTTGCGACGAGGCCATCCACTACGCGATGCGCGAGAACTTCGATATCGACGCCGTCGGCTTCCCGCATTTTGACAGGGCCGTGGGGAAGGCTGTGCCCCAGATCACGCAGGCTATGAGGTGGAAGTACGAGCAGTGGAGTGTCAGTGGTGTTAAGAAGATCTAGATACGGAGGGCTACGATAGGTACCCTCCGGTCATATTGGCAACATAGGCAGACGGCAGAGGGCGATAACTCACAATTCAAACCATACCTCTCATTCATCATCCATCGTGACAGCTCTTTCTCCCTCTCCCAGTCTACCAAACATCAAACCGCCGATCAAGAAGCCTCCAAGTCAAGTGAAAAAAAGGCGCTCAGGCGGGTATAAAAACGACACTTCCAGTCCACTCCATCCAGGATCCCAAAAAAATAAAATATAAAAAAAGCCCCTGTCCGTTCCCACACCGAACGCTTAACCTCTATGCAAAAGTACAATGCAAACCCATCAGAAACATTCATCGAGACTATCCCCCTCAACTGAGCTGTCGCCCTCCAATCCTCCATTACCCATACCATCCTGCTCCTCCTCCTTTTCCACGTTTTCTTCCGCCATTCCCTCGTCGACGATCCCATCCATAAACCCACCTCGATCCAATACCCTCTCCATCGCCGCCCCTTCCATACGGTGGGCAATCGAGTGCGTGGGCGAACTCTCCGCACTCGCACTTTTCGCGACAGGCTTGCTGAGTTCCTCGAAGAGCTTGATAAGCTTTCCAGAGACGGAGCCGGACGGGGATGAAAGCGCAGAGGTGGAGGTGATGTGGTGGAAGTCCTTGTTTGACACGCGGGGAAGGAGCGGCACGGGGGCGGGGTGGTGGGGAGTTTCCGGTTCAGTGGTACCGGCGGGGACACTGTTGGTGGCGGGGATCTCGTTCTCTGCGTAGGACATTGCCACAGCGGGATTGTTCACCGGCGAGGAACGTGGGGAGACCAGGCTTCCGACAGCTGAGTCCGGGGGAGTAGGCTTACTCGGGATAATCTCTGCAACTGGCGAGGCCTCATCCTAACCCACACACACATGCATAAGATAAGTTCGTCGATACCGACAAGGGGCCAAAAAATCGTACCTCATCCCTCCAGCGCACCTCCTTCTTCGACGACGGCGATCCCTTGATACTACTGCCGCTCTCGAAGCTCTCCTCATTCAGCTGGCCGAGCACACTAACACCTTTCTCAATCCACTTGCCCTTGCTCTTCCACATCTGCTGTGGCGAGCCTTCGCCGGGGAGGTTGTCGAATGACTTGTGCGGAACGTCATACGTCTGATCGAAGCCGGTCCAGTAGTCCTGGTCGACATTTTCGGCGCCGTACAGGCCATCAGCGGCGGGTGAAGTCTGTCCCTTCGGCGGCGGGCTGAGATCGGGGGAAGGTAAGACAAGCATTGGTTTGAGTGGTCTGGAGGTGTCACGGAGGCGTCCGCCTGCTATCCTGTTCCTAGGTATCGCGGACGGACGGGGAGGAGGCGTAGGAGAGATTGCGTCCTGCTCCCTACTGCACCTCTCCTCCTCCCGTTGACCCAATGTTGCCTCGAGTTCGACAATAACGCCTCTGAACTGCTCGATCAACGCCTGTTTCCAAATATCCGTCATCGATTTCATGAGGTCCAGCTTGGGAACGACCACCTCCAGACTATCATCCTCGGACGAAAACGATTCAAGGTCCCCGCCATCCAGCATAACACCAGAGATATTCCTCAACTCCTTTGGCAGCTTCGTAGAGAACCCCATCACCACCTTCGACTCACCCTTACCCTTACCCTTACCCTTACTCTTCCCCCTCCCCTTCGCCGGAGAGGCCAATCCTTTCTCCATCGCCTGCCTCAGGGCAAACTCGATCCTAACGGGGCTAAAGGCCTCGTTCGCCTCTGTACTGGAGGGGCTGCCGCCCTTCCGTTTCCCAAATTCTGTAACGGGCGAGGGCCACAACGCCGGGCTTGCGGACGCGGAGATATTTCGTGGGCTGGGGCTGGGACTCCAGTAGGTGCCGATAGACCAATGCGGCGAGAACGGTATCGGGGCCAAGTCCAAGGGCTGGTCGTTTTCTTTGGAGCCGTGGGGGACTTTGGCAATGGAATCCTCTTTCCGTGTGCCGGAATGGTTGCTGCTCCCGGGAGCGGTGCTGTATACCGACTCCCCATTCCCATCCTCCATTCCGATTCCCTCTCCGGCGAGGACGGAGCCGGCAGACACAGATACCTTCCTTGTAGGAGTACGCGGCAGTGTTTCCTGCGGCATACTGACGGGGATAGGTTCGGCCGTACGTCCCCTTATCCTCCGTTAGCCACCAACTCACCCACTCCCACTCCGATGCACAGGCAGGTAGGAACGTACTTCAGCCTCTCTTTCTCCAGCCCAACTATCAGCCCCTTCACGACCTCGTCGGCAGTCCCGAGCAGGAAAAAACCAAAGTTGTCGATGTCAAGGCAGCAGAGAAGTCCCGCGATAAGCACCGGTGAAAATAAGATACTAGGTATCATCCTCATCAGTCCAGTCCTCTCCTCTACCTCCCCTTCTCCAGACATGAGCACGTAGGTGGGTGACGTTACAAGTTACTCACCTGAACAAAAATACCGATAACAACACGGCCGGGACGAGTAGCATGAGCAGGCCCACTGATATAGCGAATTTCAGGGCTGCAGAACCAAAGGCCCGGAAGCTGAAGGTAGGAGGATTGAACGGAGCCATTGCCATTCTGAAGAGAGGGAGAAGAAGGAGGACGAACGAGAAGAGAGAAAACGGAGGGGAAATGGAGGCGTCGTTATTGAATGGGTCCAAAATGGGTGGGATCAAAGACACATGTTGAGGTTCGAAGCGATAAAGGAGGAGGAGGAGGAGGAGGAGGAGTAGTAATAGCTGCAGTACATCGCCTGGGCCAAAGCTAAACCGAGTGCGACGTCATGTGTCCAATGTCTACAATGCATTCCTCGGTGTACTATGGCGCAAGGGGGAGTGGTACTCACCCTTTGGATATCATATCAACCGTTTGTGTGCTTCAGAGAGACTGACACCGCCCACCACCACTCGCCACCATCGTGAAGTCTCACCACCGAAACCCAGCGTTCGAAAGCGCCCCCCCCCCCCGATGAAGCAGGAAGGCGTCACCGGAAGGAGGCAGCCATCGTTTCCCGAACTCGACGTCTTAGTTTTGAAGCGATCCGCACCGTGAGACGGGTTACAAAGAAGTCCGGTCGTATCCTTGTGCTTGGGCAGGCGAAGGGGTTGAGACCTGTGTGCGGAGGATTACGGAGCCAGTGTTGATGCCTTCTTTCTTTTTTTTTTCTTTTTTTTTTTGGCAACTCCAGGACATAAGGGGCGTGGGGGACTACAGAGAGTTGAACGGGGATGGGGGTTCTAGAGTGGCCCAGCAGAATCTCCGAACCTGAGCCCGATGGAGGCGTGTTGGGGGGAAATATTGGGACGAGCATCAGATGTGAGGCGTTGAAAGCGACGTTGTGTATCACTTGGGTGGATATTATGTACAAAGGGAGCGATTATGTAGATAGATTGGTGGAAAGTATGCCTGCTAGGTTGCAAGTGGTGATCGATGCTGGGGCAATACCGTATTGGTCTATTGGGGGGGAGGAGGAGGTCCGACCGTTTTCGCTCACAGAAGTTGTTCACCGTTGATCACTCGCTTCCCCGGACCCAGCCCAGACAACATACTTATGTACATACCGTACTTCATAGTGGAGGTGAACAAGACTTTCGGGTTCACCCGATAGCAAGCAGCGTTGATATTTACTCTCCGGCGAGAACAGTTCCTATCACCAATACCATATAGCGATGGGCCGAGAATCGAAAGAACAGTGAAAGAATACAAAAGACGAAAATGTACTTTTGTTAGAGAACCGAAACCCCCTCCCTCCCAATACACGGTGAAATCCGTACCCGTGGTTTGCCTTTTTCCTTGATCCTTCCACACATCCCGTGCACTCTTCGTGATGAGTGCTCTATCATCTCAATCATCGTCATCGACAACATCTTTCCCATCTTACCAGAGCCATTCCTGCATTCAACCCATCCCAATGTACCAGAGAGAAAAGAAAAAAAAGAAAAGAAAAAAAAGAAAAGAAAAAATAAATTATTATCCCCAAAGCGCCCGACAAGAAGGGAAACAAGAAATTAAGATGCCCAGCTCCAACTTTTCATCCAGATTCAAAAGACAAAATGGAAGACGAATAGTAAGAAAATCGAAGAACAAAGTGCATAACCCCAGACCCAGCAATTGAAGATGCAAAAACCCATGGAAATAACACCATTCTAAAAGATTCTATACCCAGACGCCTTCCCCCCAAAGAGTAAAAACAACAGCCTGCTTTTCTCAAGCCTCTTCGGTGACAGGCCTCGCGTTCGACACCTGTGGCGAGTTGTTGTTGGATGGCGGGGAAGACGCGGTTTCGTTTCCATCGTGCTGGGACGAGTCTTGGAGGGCACTGTGGGATAAAAGGTCAGCAAGGACGAACCAAAGCGTCCGCTAAATTGTTGGCTTACCTGTACATGTTAGGCGATGAGGTAGAGGCGGGAGCGGAAGGAGTACGAGATCCGGAGTCCTGCATTCCACGCCTGCTACTGTTGCTGCGAGGACTCAACGACGACACGGGGCCAAAATGGGTCGTGTTGGCACTCCGTTGCCCACTCCTATTTTTCAACCTGCTGAGTTCATCGGTATTTAGGGTACCCGAGGTCTTGTTGTCGTGGTGGTTCTGCTGATATCCGCCGCCACCACCACCGCCACCCAAGTACCTCGAGTCACCACGGCCAGGCTGGGGGCGATTGCGATTGGCCTTGGAAATAGCTTCCTTCTCCAGCTGAGCCTTGAGAGCCTCCTCGCGAACCTCTTGGATGGTCTTGGGCCCCTTGTCCTTCTCGTTCGATTCCCATTTTCTCTTTCGTAGATCAACAATGTCCTAGAAATGCATTAAGTTATCTCGAAGGAAACAGAAGAAGGGATCGAAAACACACCATTAGCATGAACCTCATGCGGCTATTGAGTTCCTTGTTTTCGATCATGGCCATGATGCGGACGAAGTAAAGGTCCATGATGGGATTGATTTTCTCCGAAGAGTCGAGCTGTCCTCCGATGGTACGTAGGAGCTTGGACAAACTTTCCACGGTTTCATCCTCCGGGAGACCCTCGAAGTCGAGAAGTTTGCGAACGCACTCGTTCATTATGCGCTCGGTAAGCATGCCTAGCTTGAAGAGCTCTCCGATAAACTGGACGAGACCGAGACCTCGACGCTTGGCGGCGGCGGCAATGTAGTACTCATCCGACAGCATGGTAACCTCTTCGCCGGCAGCCTTGGTCTGGTCCGGGAGATTAACCTTCCAACCACGTTCGAATTCTTCTTGGCAGCGGTTGAGGAGGTATTTCCGGAACAGGTTGCCACCAGTGACGACAACGCCATTCTTGTCCTTGATGTTTTCGTCCTTTATGCTCGAGTCCATAGTCTCTAGCATGCGCTTGCAGAACTTCGCGTACATGGGGGCCCAGTGAGCTTCGTCGGTAGCCTTCTCGAAGGTCAACTGAATGACCTGTCGCAGAGTGCGGCCGTCGCTTTCATGCTTGGACTGGCCTGTGATTTCGAGGATCTGATCTGAAATCTTGTCGAACTTCTCCGGTGTCATCTTGTTCAACGCAGCCTTGACCTTCCGTTGCACCATTTCGGGAGACATGAGGCCATCCGCGCCAGCAGCGGCGCCAGGCGGACCGGAGCTGGGGGTAGCAGCTGCTGCACTATCGCCACCCTTGAGCCTTCCCGGTTTCCATCTGTTTGCTGAAACTGGAAGAGGCTTAACGTCGGATAGAGGAATGGTTGGTTGCGAACTTTGCTGGCGGGAGTCCGATCTCTCCATGGAGGGAGCGACGCCGGTGTTACCTCGCTTGCTGTTTCCACGAGCAGATCTACTTCCCGTCGCGCGCGGGCTTTGAGGCAACGCACCGGACGCGGATCCAGACAGAGACGTGCTCGAGTTGGTACGGCCCATGTTACTTCCGGTACGCGGGAACACAAGACCGCCCGCACCGAGAGGGTTGCCGGCGTTGGTAGAATGTTTGAAACGTTCCGCCGAACTCATGCTAGCAGCCTTAGAACCAGCACTAGCGGGACCGGTGAAACTGCCCATCACACCAACGAACATCGGCACTCCCCGTGAGGACGAAGAGCGGGTTCCCCCCAATCCGGAAGGAGGACGCGCGGAACCAACACTCGAACGAACAGGCTCAGATTCCCCAACGGTTTCCAGCATCCTCTGGTCCCAGTCAGGGGAGGGCTTCTCGGTGAACACCGTCTGGAATTGCATCAAGAAGTCCTTATCGTACTTGAACTTCGTAGCTGTGGCCAGAGGGTTCAGGGCAGGGTTGGGGGATGCAATTCCTTCCGGGTACTGAAGGCCCATCAAGTTGTCCACCGGACGAGCGCTGCGCAGCGCGGTAAGCTGTGGGGTGAGCTGTGCGGACGGCAGCCCTGCATCGGTGGTCGGAATCTGGAAGTTCAGGGGGCTAGGCTTGCTGCGGGGCTTCTCGGCGGTCTTGAGCGACGGCGGCGGCATAGACTCGCTATCGTCGGGAAGGGAAACCTTGGGGCTTTCGGCAGGCGCCAAAGGTGCCTCCTTTTCGGTTTCGGCCTTTGCCTCCGCAGCCTTGGCAGATTCGGCAGCGGCTTCGGCTTCGGCTTCCGCTTTAGCCTTAGTCCTAGCTTCAGCTTCTGCGGCTTCGGCTTCCGCCTTCGCCTTGGCATCCGCTTCCTCTTTGGCCTTCGCAGCGGCGGCAGCCTCCTCGGCTTCCTTCGCTTCCTTTTCGGCGGCCTCCTTGATACGTTGGTCTTCAGCTTCCTTCTCGGCCTTCGCTTTCGCCTCGGCCTCGGCCTTCTCCTTCGCGTCGGCCTCGGCCTTAGCCTTCTCCTCGGCCTCCTTCTTGGCGCGTTCTTCCTGTTCCTCCTTGGCCTTAGCCTCAGCTTCAGCCTTCGCCTTGGCCTCTGCTTCGTCCTTGGCAATTGCAGCCGCGGCTACGGCCTCTTCCTCCTGTTTCTTTTTTTCTTCCGTAGCTTTCGCGTCCTGGGACTTCTTGTCCCCAACCGACCCGATGGCCTTCGCCATAACCTTCTCGCGCATCTCGCGCCTCTTGTCCTCAGCGGTCTTGCAGCAGCGGCTAGTAGAGCGATTGTTGGGGGTCTCGGATCGAGAGGGTGTCCGGCCAGATGCGGGGCTCGGCGACTCGACGATGATTGAGCTGGATACACCCGCCACGGGCGTAGTCGGCTGAGGCACAACAGGAGCACCTGTGCCGGGGTCCCTGATCGTAATGGCCTTGGACTTCAGAGCTTGCCTGTGCGGGCTCTGCGACGGGACAGGGATGCTCTGCTGAGGCGAAGCACCCATCATCATCTGGCTATGAGGCCCGTGGGGAGGTCCATGTTGTCCGTGCTGCCCAATGCTAGATGGCGGTCGAATCTCCACGTTGTGGCTAGACGGGGAGCGAGACATCGGAGTAGGCTGCTGCGGAGTGTACGGGAATCCACCTCCACCCATCGAGGGAACCGGCTGCGAATAGCTTGTCCTTGGGCTGGTCTGAGGGAATTGCTGGTAGGGTTGCATACCGTAGGGCTGAGGGTAATATGGGTCGTTATATATTTGCTGCATGTACTGCTCCCCGTTCGTCAGCTACCAGGAGATACAAACGCAATGAGGGGATCGTTACCACTTGCGGGCTGCCGAAGGGCTGGCCGTGCGACTGCGGGTACAACTGCGGAGTGGGTATGGCCGGTGTTATCGAAGGCGACTGGTGAGCAGTCACGTGCGACAACGCCGGACTTCTCGGGACTCCGCGGGGAGAATTGGGAAACTGCTGTTGCGGGAACGGGGCAGCAGGGAACGGGGCAGCAGAACCCATGTTTGCCGGACCGTTTCGTTGCTGATGCTGGCCCTGTCCTTGGTAACTTCCTCTGCCAACGTTGTATCCACCCTGGTTCCCACCGCCACCTCCTCCGTACTGCGCGCTTTGAAATGGATTCTGGGGGTAGTGGGAACGGCCGCGAGCTGCTTGAGGCATTCCACGTCCGTGAGGCATGTGGGGGACTGACTCGGAGTGAGCGGAATCGTGTCGGCTGTGACCCCCTGCACCGCCACCGCCACCACGCCCCATCGATCCTGGTCCCTGTGGCGGGCCGTGCGAGTGAGGCTGTACGTGCCTCTGCTGTGGGGTGGTGTCGCCGAACTGGATTGGTTTAGCAGCGCCAGGGGTAGGGGGGAGACCCCCGCCACTGGCAGCCGGCTGGATAGCAGCTGGCGACGGTGAGCTCGCCCTCAGGTTCTGTGCCATGGGTGCAGTCAGGTTGTTGTTTCCTGCTGCTACGGCGGACCCCGAGGTTTGCGGCCCAATTCCGGAATCGTTGATGGCGCCGAACTTGATGTTCGGAGCTCCTCGCGAAGAACCATTAGACATAGTGGCAATGGACGGCTTGCGGCTGTGCTGTCCCCCACTGAAAGGTGTAGTAGAAGCCCCGTTTGAATTTCCACTGTTGCCGAGTGTAGGAACAGCCGGAGTTATCGATTTGCCATTCACCGGTACTGACGTAGTCGAAGCGGACCGCGCATGTTGTCCAGAGGCACCACCACCAGAGGCTTGGGAAGGAGCAGTGCTTGAAGAGCTAGCTGCGTTGCCACCAGGTCCAGACGGTGCTTTCCTCGCGTTTTGTGCGGCGGTGGCGTACGTCGCTCGCGGGGCGAGGGCGCTGGTCTGCACGGTGGCAGATGCAGACTGACCGCTTGTTGGAGAGCGTGTAGAACCGATAGACAACGAAGTGCTGGCGTTCGTAGTGTTCTGCGGGGCGGCTGCGGAAGAGTTTATGGCGATGCTTGTCATTCGATTAGGTGTGTGAATGGTAATCGTGGGAAATGGTGGTAAGGTAAGAAGGAGAAAGGATGCGTGAAAGAGCCTTTTCGTGAAGGAGGGGGGGTTGGTGTGTTTTGTTTTTCTTTTCTTCCAGACAGTGGATGTGGCGGTGGGGATGTGGAGGGAGTTGGGTGAGAGAGGTTTAGTGTGGATTGTGGCTATCGGAAGAGGGGCGAAGACTCAAGGGATTTTTTCGGACCCTAGTTTCGCAGCGGGCAAACCGAAAGTGAGGCGGTAGTGTGTTGTAGTGTGAATGAGGGATCGTCAGAGACTATGAGGAGGAGGGGGGGACGGTGAGGAGGGAGACGAAAAAGGATGAGTCTGATTGAAGTAAGATCCGAGAGGGGATTCAAACTGTATCTCGAAAAGAATTTAGCCTTGTTCGGAATAGGTGGAGAGTGAGGGATGATGATGCCGCAGAAGTTGGAAGGAGTTGTGGAGGACGGAAGGAAGAAGAGGGGAGGGAATTATACGGAGACAACCTAGAAAGAGAGAGGGGGGGGGATTTAGAATGGGATCAGGAGCAGGTTGAGCAGGAAAGAGCTTTTGAACTTGAAAGTGCTCAAGTGCAAGCGTGAGTGAGGACTCGACAATTCAAAGTGAGAAGTATTCAAGTTGTGCGAGATTTGTGAAGAGGAGAAGAGGGGACGGACAGTACGAGCGGGCACGGAGCGGAGAGCTCGCCCGCAGTCACTAGCTCTCACCCAGCCCGTGCTGCCATAGTGCCTTTTTTTTCTGTGTCTTGCCCAGCTCTTCCTCATCGGGCGCACAGATCGCCGGCGACTTGCAAATGGGTAGACAGAACAACCAACCAAACACCCAAACATGGAGAAAAAGGAAAGAAAAAAAAAGAGAAAAAGAAAAATTCATGGTATCAAGTAATGAAGCTGGGAAGCATGATCGTGACGGCAGACGAACAGAACAGAACTAAAGCAAGAAGCATGCGGAGTCTCACGAGGATGCAGCGTATAGCGACACCGTTTCCCGGTCACTCGACACATGTGATATATCCACCAGCAGCAGCCGTCTTTCCTCTCCTCTCCTCTCCTCTCCACTCGTCTCCTCATGTTCTCGCGGTCTCTTCCTCCCCGTCTCTCCTGGTTTTGTTTCCCCCAGTTCTGTCGCTCTCTTCTCGCTCTGCTTTTCGTCTCTTCCCCCGAATGCACTCTCGATGCAGCGCAGCTCTGCTCACCTTTATGATTTTGAACGGACAAAGACTGGAATCCTTGCTTCAGCGACGGCGATGCCGATGCCGATGCCGCACGAGCAGGATCGTGGGATCGGGATGGGGGAGGTGGGGTGGTCGACGACGGTTGTCAGTCTGTCTCTCGAGGAAACCGCTCGCAGTTGCCGCGAGCTGGCAACGGAAAAAAGGGAAAGGAACGCTTCCGATATCGAATATCCGAGCCGCGTGTAACTGAGCAGAGATGCTGTGTATTCGAACGCGATCACCCTCTAGATTAGTCTAAGGGTCCGCTGGGCAGTGGGGTGGGGGAGGAGTTCGGTGGGGAGGGGAGAGGGAGGAGAGAGGAGAGGAGCGGGAAGAGGGAGAAAAGAAGAGAAAAAAGAAGAGAGCGGTGTGGTGGTGGGCAGGGTAGGCCAGACCAACAGGCAACAGGGTAGATACTGCTGTGTGCGTGCGTGCGTGAGGGGTGTGGTGTGTGTGGGATACATAACATTTAGACCGCCAAGGAATTGTGGACCGAGTTCAACACTCCAGCATTAACCTTCTCCTTCAAGTCTACATGGGCCCAACATCCGTGACGGCCGCACCTCTGTGACGATGTGGAGAATCCGCGTCCACATTGCTCCCTGCCAGGTCAGACCGCCAGCCGCGCAGCCAGCAACAGCTGCCACACGTATGCTCCAGGTAAACGCAGCACGTATGCGCAGCGGGCACGCAGTCGGCGGAGGGCTGTTACGTGCGGCGCTCGTCCGCGGAGAATCCGCACCGACAGGAAGCGCAAGCAAGGAACGAGAGAGCAGCCGCTGATCTCTGGTGGGAAGTGGGCAGGCATCCAAGACCAGCGCCTCGATCGAGAAGAGCACTTCGCCTGCCGTTCGCGCTCGCATCTCGAGCAACGCCAGACCCAGTCGAGCGATTGGAGGAAGAGGAGGGGAACGAGAAGGAGATGCGCGAGGAGATGCGCGGGGAGATGAAAGAGCAGGAGGAGGAGACAAAGGGGAGCGAGAAGGAGAAGAAGGGCAAAGGGGCATTTGTTGCGCTCTGCCAGAGCATCTGCTATGTAAGAAGTCAAGCGATCATATGTTCCGTCCATAACGCCAACGGGCCGTCCATAGTTCACAATGGGCTGGGCTGGGCTCGCCATGATCTCGCTAGTTCTATGCGAATAATGATTAAACCAAAAAAAAAAGGGCTGGGCTGGGGCGATGAGAAAGCTCCATAGATAGACGCCCGCCCGCCCGCCAGTCCGTGCGTAAGGATACGTATGCGTAGATAGCCACGAGCTTTGTCCGCTTCGTGAAAGAGGCGGGGCGAGACGGAGCCGCACCACGCGCGGAACGACGCTTGTTCTGTTCTCTGGGCAACTTCCATGGATATCAAGGATCTACTTATTTTCTCCATTTTTCAAGTGGACGTGGGGCTGGCAGCCTTTTCTGGTCTGTTCGCCTTCGCTTCGGCTGGCGAGAGGCGGCCAAACAGGGCAGCGATCGTCTTCTCGGTGGCACCGCGACGGCGAGCGCGGAGCCTCTGTCCATTTCGGGACGTGCGCAGCAGGTGGTGGAGAAAAGCATGGAGTAGATATTTGCGGTGGACCTCGTGAATGCTCGACGTCTTGCCTACTGGAGCATCGCTCGACGTCTTGCGTCCGGCTCGAGAAAGTCAGCTGGCTGGGTTCCGCCCCACTATCATCGTCGTCGTCGTTCGCTGCTCCAGGTGCAACGGAAACGACCGACGTCGATCCGCATCAGGGTTTCGGCGCCGCCGTCCACATCCCATCCCAAAAGGCAGTCACTCACGCACACCGTTCTTCTCTCTTCGTCCAGACACTCTGCTCCGCAAAAGATCGGGGGAAGGATGCACGACAGCCTGAGCTAGCCGATGCGAATAGAGAGTATCTGCATATGTATGCACAGTGTACAGAACGAATGAATTCTTATGAAAAGAAAAAAAAATTGCAAATCGGACTCCGTGCAGGCCCGTCGGATTGGACCGGACGGGCAAGCGGGCGGGGACGAATGCGGAAGAACCCCCTTGACGGCGGCGGGGCGACTGGATAGATACTCACCATGCAACCAATAGATGATACTTGCCATCAGGGCTGTTGAGGCAGACGAAGTGTCGTGCAGACCACAGGGAGCCGGTTCGAGGCTCTTGCGAACAGCAGGGCCAAATCCACCTAGCTACCTACGAGCCCAAGTACGAACAAACAAAAAAAAAAATCAACAAAAAAAAATCAACAAAAAAAAATCAACAAAAAAAAATCAACAAAAAAAAAATCCACCTACGTGCGATTGAGGTCGCGCGCCGCAGCTCTCTCTCCACGCGCGCACACGCCGTGCGGGCTATGGTTCGGCAATTGATGGTGTGCTCTGCCTTTCTCTCGGGGTTTTGCTGGGCTGTGCATGCACGAATCCGTCACGTTTGTGCTCACAGAAAATACGCGAGGTTTTGCCGGACGGGGGCTTGGCGGGACGGGGGCTTGGCGGAGCTAGTTAGTTGGTTAGTAGCCGGGTAACGTGCATCTATCGTATGTACGTTAAGGTCCGTCAAACATCCAGCAGACGACGCAGAGGAGCAATTTAGAATTCGTATCTAGTGCAGGGAACGAAGACGGATGGAAGCCCAAAGATGGTGCGGATAGCCTTGCCGAAGTGGAAGCACGAGGCGCTGTCTGCCATCATCAACTGCAGGAAAAAACTGGGTCCCCGCCACCGAAGCAACGAAGGAAAGAACACGACCGCCACCCCGCTGTTAGCCGCATCCAATCACCGCTGACCGCTCCTAGACTGCAAACACGAAACAAAAAGGATTTGATTCGTCAACGGATGGGAGACATCGTCATCACGCATGAAGAGAGAGGGGGGGGTTTCGCCACGGGAACGGAAAGGAATATTCCAAAGTGAAAGTCAGGGCATGGCCCGATTTATCTACCTGTTTCCGCACCCTCGAACAGGCGAGGCCAGGCGATAGATATCTAACTATGATGTCGATGCGCTGTCGCACAGCGTGGACACATCGGTAGTCACTCGGACTCTGAAAGCAAGAGGAAACCCGCGGCCCACCCTGTCCGCCCGACCCATAGACCTTCGGCCAGCTCTCCGGACGCCATATGCGAGCAGAACTGCGGCAGAGGGATTGCAGTCCGGCTCGAAGAATAGGCTCCACGCTGGGAGGCCAACGTCCACGTGTTGTGCTGCCCCCTCACACCTGCCGGAGAAATATCGTCTCCGACACAGCCGGGCAGGCGCCGGACTACCGGATCGGTGCATGCTGCTCAGTTGCCAAGTGACGATCGACCGCACTGTACGTGGATGTCATGGACGGATCCAATAGCGCGCAGACTGAGCGATGCTCCGTTTCGCCAGAACTCACGGACATGATGGTGACGAGGCATCGATCGCACAAATCGCATAAGAACTCATGGACAGCTGCACGTCCAAGCAGACGCGGACGGTCGAGATGAGTGAAGTCGTTCTCCACGATGCTCAACTTGTGCCATCTTATCGGTGGCCTGCGGGATATAGTTATACCTACCTACCTATACCTATATATTTATCAGAGCCTGGTTGACACCACCGGGTAACTCTCCCCCAACCGACCACGAACAAAACGCTGTGACGCGCCAACGTTAACTAAGCCAAATAACCATCTAGCTAAGCCAAATTAAGTTTCCCGCACGTCCTAGATATATACAGGCCACTGGAGCTTCGCGGCCACCTATAGCGAACTTCTTCCAACGCTTGACACCTCACACCGTTCCGACAATCGATCACCCGCACACCGGTCCGACAACACTCAACCATCAAGATGTCCCGAAACGAGAAGAAACCCCTATCGCTTGACAGCATGTTGACAGCCCGTATCTTCCCACCTCCCCCGCGTTCCCCCCCGGTATGGTACACGTGGACTGTCGGGCTGACACGAACGTCTTGCCTCCTTCCAGAGCGCCTGGCGGACGCCTCTCGTATAGCGAACGAAATAATGGGGACCGGTCCGCACCGCAAGCACAACCACGGCCGCAACTATCGCAACCGTAGCGGGCCCTATGCTCACCAACCGGCGGCCAGCGGCTCCGGATCCGGCGTTGCGTCGTCGGACGGCAAGTGGCAGCACGACCTGCACTCTCGCATAAACCCTGGTGCGGGCCGCGTGTCCAAGGTGGTCGACACGAAGGTCAGTTCCACGGTCGCAAAACAGCTGCGGGACAATAAGTTGTTTGTTGCGCTGCACGGCGACCAGATCGGGGTTCGCGGCGACGGTGGAACCGGCGACGGTGGAAGCCAGGGCGCGTATGATAATGCCGACGACGGCGGTGAAAGCGATTGCCCAAGCGAAAATCCCGACGCCTTTGATCGCGCAGGACAGCAACATCAGGATCGGAGACGCACGCAAGACGCAGCACAGAAACCTGTCGGCGCATCGGCGGCCTCGAGCGGATACAGAATCCTCGGAACCGCCGGGCCGTCCGTCATCCAGGCCAGCAACTTCGCGCCCGGAACCACCGCCCAAGACATCTATCACGCGATGCAGCCTGTCGGCAAGATCATCAGCTGCATCATCCTCACGGCGGTCCCGAACATCATCGCCGAGATCGTCTTCGAGAACAAGAAGGCGGCCGAGAAGTGTATACGACAGTACCACGGGAAGGAGGCTGACGGTATGTTTCTCTCTCCTCCCTTCCCATCCCTGGCGCCCGGCGGCGGTGATCGACGATGCTGATACGGACGCGGGGAGCAGGACGCCCCCTCGATGTGCAGTTCAAGACCTCGCCGCCGGTTGCACAGATCGCCGGTTACGGCGCGCAGCAGCAGCAGCGGCGGCGGCGCTCGACGTCCAGCGATCCCTTTGTCGAGCGCGAAGAGGCAGACCGCAGGCGTAGGGAACAGAACATCCACTTCCAGGACGGCAGATACGGGATGAACCTGCCACCGCTGTATTCGGACGCTCTGCTGCAGAAGGGAAGGGGATTCGTGCAGTATCCGCAGTAACAGGCGCGCAGCAAGCACCGGACACCATTCTGTTCTGTCTTTCTTCTCTCCACGGTCCGTTTGGCTAAACTGCTTGCCTCTAACTTTGCTGTTCGGACACTCTGAGCTGTTTCGTTTCTATGCCGCGCGAGAAGGGAGAGAGACGGGGAAGGAAAGAAAGAAAGAAAAAAAAAACACCTACCCTACTGCTACGACTTGTCTACTACTTTTTTTTTTTTTTTTTTTTTTTTTTTTTTTTACTACACCTGTTTGTCCGTACTTAATTGTGGCTTTCAATCCACCCCGTATTAAATCGAACTTTTGCGTTATTCTTTTTTCTTTTCTTTTTGGGTTCATATTGGTCTGGTCTGTTTTCTCTCTTTCTCTCTCTCGTACTTCCACGCCATCACGTGTATGTACAGTAAGTAGTTTCTTGATGTGGTCATCTCTGGGTTCGTGAGGAGTTCAATTGATTTCAAAATGGATATCCTCTCACGTTTGTGACTCCCCCCCCCCCTTTTCCCAGTCCTTGATGGAAACTCTCTATATTTTACCCCCCCCCCGATATCCCCATCGTAATGTACAGCCGTCCAGCCGTCTACAGCCCGTTAGATCGAACTCCAAATACACAGAATAAACGTACAAACGCCCCCGCCCCAAAACACCCAGTCCCAAACCCGCCCGCCCGTCTAAATGTTCGGGCTCAGCAGATCGTACTTGACGCAGTTCTCAATGTTCTCGATGGAGCTGGTCACAAACTGTCTGGTTTCCAGCGCGATCCAGACCTTCAGCAGCGACAGGCCGCCGCCGTTGTACCGAGAATCGGTGGAGGCCACGGGACGACTCAGGGCGGCGCCCGCGCCCACGGCCCTCAGCATTGGCAGAGAACTGCACCGCAGACATCAGCGTTCCCACACACCCAACCCCCGCAGTCTCCGCGAACATTGGTCCGGGGGAGGGGGGCGCGACATACCTCTTGAGCAGATCCATCCGCGGATCGAGGCTTCGGCCGATCCCCTCGAGGAGCAGCATCGACAGCACCACGTTGACGAAGTCGCCCTCCATGCGCACGTGGTGGGTCCGCACCATCTGCAGCACGTCGCCGAGGATGTCGCCGAAGCTGATGTTGCCCAGCGCCAACGTGCGCGACTTCACGGCCAGCACGAGGTGTTGCATCTTGAGCGCGAACACTTCGCCGTCGAGCACCGTCTGAGGCGAACGCGAGCGCTGGATCATCAGGTGGCCAGCGCGGTATCCGTCGAACTCGGCGATGGCCCGGAAGAGGTCGAGGAAATTGCGACGGTTGGTGCTGTTGAGCTCCGTCACCAGTCCGGCGTCGATGAAGACGAGCTGTGGCCGGTAGCCTTCCGCGTCGAGGGCGGCGAGCTCGGCCGTCCATGCGGTTGGATCGCCGCGATGGGGGGTCAGGCGGGAGCGGACGTCCGCGGTGCCGTCTTCACGGCTGGGCTCGGAGGAGGAGAAGAACGGGATCCGAGAGAAGAAAGGCAGTTGTGAGTTAGGTTTCAGAAATCGGACCATGATGTTTCCCGGATGTAGGTCCGAGTGGATGAAGTTGTCCAGGACCAACATATGCTACGCCGGAGAAAAGAAGAAAAAAAGAAAAAAAGCTCAGCTCCCAGAACGAGTGAGAAAACGAGAGGTGCAATGTTTTACCAGAAATGCATCCAGGCCCATATTGGCGATCCCCTCCTGGTAGTTTCCACCGCCGCACTCGAGGAAAGCGCTGAGCGGCATGCCGTGCGCAAACTCCTCGATCAGGACATCCCTCGTCGTGTAGTCACGGTACGGGATGGGAAACGTCACAGTGGTTCGGTCCTTGAAGTTTGCGCGGAACTTTGCAAGATTCTCGGCCTCGATCCGTAGATCCATCTGGAGACGCATCATGCTGCTGAAGACATCCACCTCGTCCGGGAACGACAACCATTCCAGCGTCGGCACCGCGTTGATCAGGACAGCGAAGAAGCGCATTATCCGGAGGTCGCGATTCACGATCTTGTCGATCCGCGGATGTATCACCTTGATGGCGACGTGCGACGACGGCGGCCCCTGGGGAGGTGAGCTCTTGACCAGGCCCTGCACCTTCTCCCGCAGGTTCCGCCGGAAGTTCCGTTCCCCCTTGCTCTCGGGCGGCAGCAGGCCGGGCTTGATCTTCGCCTTGTAGACCTGGGCGATCGCGCCGACTCCCAGCGGCGTCTCGCCGAACTCCTCAAATATGTCTTCGAACCTGCGCCCTCCGAATGTCTGGCGGAGTATCAGCATCGTGTCGCGGAGGGAGTGCGCCTTCGCGTTGGAGTGGAGTTTGGACAGCAGTTCGCACAATTCGGTCGGGAAGATGTCGGACCTCGAAGCCGCCCATTGCCCTAACTAAACGACTCGGATCTCCCGCTCAGCAATCCGCAACCGGCAGCCGCAGCATGCTCTCTGACCTTGATAAAAGTCGGCCCCGCCCGCTCCAGGCTCCTGAGCAGGAACGAGTACCACCAGAGGGTCCCCGCGCGCTCGCCACTCCTGTCGCCGACCCGCTCGCCGACGTAGATCAGGGGGATCGTCAGGATCACGGGCGCGAATATCGCGACCAGAGTCACGAACCGGAACCCGGTCGCGACCGGCTCGACGATGTAATCAATCACGAACAACAGCGCCCGCCGCAGCGCGCGGTGGACGAGCAGCCGGTCGCGCGGCGTTTTGTGTCTGTCCCAGCGTTCGCGCTCCGACTCCTCCAGCATGAGCTCCTCCGTCGACTTCACCGGTGCTGCCACGTCCCTCTCATCCTCCGCCGCTCCCTCCAGCGGGGCGGTGAGCGCGAGCGCGAATGCAGTCAGAGATCCCAGACACACCGCTACGCGCAATGAGTGGCTGCTGCTGCTGCTGCTGCTGACGCGAGGAATCTGCTGCTGCCCAAGCCGCCGCTGGAACGTCGAGGATGATCTCAAGAAGCCGGCACGTAGCCATGGATGACGTAGTGCGGAGCACCATGGCGATGTCGAGGAGGAGGAGGGGGCAGCGGTACGAGCGCGAAGGAAGACGGCTCGCATGTCTGTGTCTGTCGTAGCGGATATTGTTTTTGATTCGAGGGTTGTGGGAGGGGGGAGCTAAAAACGCTGTCCGAAGGTATGATGTATGTAGGATGTGGGACGAGGCAGGAGGGCAGTGACGGTCTTACCTATCTATCTTGGAACGAACTAACCAACACCATGTGCGTGGGTACATATGTATGTAAGTAAGTACCTATGTATGTAGGGCGTCGGAAACGACAGCTTGAAACCAAGAAGCATACCAAACGTGACGGGCCCAACCAATGACGCCCGGCTCGGAGCAATGTTCCTGCGAGCCATCGGCAAGCACTCGACGCTCAGACTTCCCCTCCATCCGAAACAATGTGTCCCAGGGGGGGGGGAGCCCCGCAACGAGCATGGAAAAGTGTATCTATTGCCATGATCTAGATACTTACCTAGAGCACATACAAACATACCTAGGTCGCATGCAATTACCGATTGAACCAAAAGAAAAAAAAAGAAAAAGAAAGAAAGAAAGAAAGAAAGAAAAAGGGAACAAAGTGTCCGAACGGAGCGGAGGGTTATTTTCCCGCACGATCCATTCCAAGTCCAGGATCAGAAGAGAGAGAAAAAGAAAGAAACGGCCCGAGCAGCAGCCCCGCATATTCCCGAGCCGCCCCATGGAGTACATAGATAGGTACATACCTACCTACCACGTACATATCATACCAGTGTACTCTAGGTATCTATCTATAGAGGGAAAGTAACTACCCTGTGGAGAAATAATTAAAGCTAATATGTAGTATTAAATGTTCTCTGTGTTCTCTGTTCTTTTTACCGAGGGCCCTAGTGGGAGTACAATATGACGAGTGCACTCCGGATTAGTAAGTTACATCCACGCCTTGCTCGCCAACGCCGATGCCAACGCCCGGAGCGAGTATGTAAACACATTGCGCTCTACCAGCCAGCCCCGCTGCCTGCAGGGCGCTATATACTCACGCCGGGTGCGCGTGGAGAGGCTTTGCTGTACTCGGCAACGGTCCAAACACGTGTGCACGGGGTCCAGCCCTTGCTTATGTACCGACACGACGGCGGAGCGGAAGGCGGGCAATGTGTCATGGCGGGGCACTCGCCGCCGCGTGCCTGCGGACTGACTGTCTGAGGTCGGGACGGAACGGGAACCGGCTTGTACCGGGCCCGAGAAGCCCTCTCCCCCCCCAAAACTCGCTCTGCATCGGGAATGCAACTATGTAGTGAAGAGACAGAGGTCTTTTCGAGTGCATAGATACATAGCTTTAAGAGCATAGATAGTCAGCCGCCCGATGGATCCGGCAAATTCGCCCCGCCTGGAGAGGTCTAGTTTAACTCCTGACGGCTAGTCTAAATGGCCAGACGTGGGGCTTGTCAGTAAAACTGCTCGCTCTGCTCTGTATAGATATATAGGTAGACTTGGACAGTCTAATCAAACTTGTCCTGGCGATCTGATCTGACACCAGGTGGGTTTTGGAAATCTGTTCCTCGGGTTTGGTCCTTGGGAGCCCCCAACTCTCAAAGGACTTTCTGTCTCTTGGATTTTGCCTCAGAGCAATTCAACTTTCAGGCCAGCGAGGGGCTTCTCGGGCCCTTCGAAACGCAAACTATGTAATTCCTTTCCCTCCTCGATCTCAGAATTCACTCTGAGCTCGTCCGTGACCAACAACTGCATAAGTAAGTAAGTACTTAGGGTCTCCATGCGAGTAGTGAAATAGAAAAGAAATTTTAAAAAAAAAAGAACCGGCTGCACATACTACTAGTGCATAGATAATATCGCTGTGATCTATCTATCTACTCTAGATAGGTTGCACGCGATTAATCATCGTCAACCAGCCCCGCGCACGCCCCTTCTGTGTGCACACTGCACCGCACTGCGCATTCCTGCTCCTGCTCCTGCTTGCCTGCGGGCGGGGCTTGTAAAGGCTGTTGCGCCCCCAGTGGCGGTGGCGACAGGTGGCGTGGCAAAGATCATATTCCGAGACCGCAAATCGTGTTCCTGAGGAGCCAACCCCCCGCCTAGCTGCACTCGGCTGTGCGGTGGGCTCGGCCGGGCTGGGCCGGACCAAGCCACGAAATGCTGACGGAATGGAGCCTCTGGGTTCCAGACTCCCAGAGTGGAGCAGAGTGGAATGTCTTTTGTATGTGGAGTATGTACTCTGCCTGTATAGAAGATTCTAAATTTTCATTCTAAATTTTTTTATATCCCCACGACCATGCATAACGGACATGACACCTATTGTATATCGCTCCCCCGAAAAAAAAATCTAATATGCGAAAAAAAGCGAATGCAGTTTGTCCCCCATACAACTCAAGCAAGCAAAGCAAGCAAGTACCTCGTGATGTAGTTTACCACCAACTCCAGAACCCGGCCCCTCCCCCCCCCCTCTTTGATGCCAACGCAAATACAGAACAAAAAAAAAAAAAAAGAGGAAAGAAAGAAAACAGATCGGCCCACCCATGAAGGAGAAAAACAAAACTCCAACCCGCTCCCAAAGCAAACACGGAATAAGGAAGGAAGGAAGGAATGACGCACGAGAGGGGAAATGACGCATAAGAAGAGGGCGCAGATCAGTCACGCTCGCTGGCGCCCAAGAACTTTGTGTAGCTCTTCTTCCGAAACACGCTCTTCCAGCGCCACGAGCAGCCCGCCGGGGGGGACGAGGAGGACATGAGCACGTCCGCGCAGGTCTCCGACAGCGAGTCGACGTATCTGACCCAGGTGTTCTCGAGGACCATCTGACGCACGCTCGCCTCAGCCTTGTCGAACACCTCGAGCGCAACTTCGACCTCCTCCTTCCGCGTCGGCATTGGCGGCGGGGACATCCACTCGTGCTCCGACGGCAAGGCCTTGGGGGCGACCGTGGCGATTCTCAGCGTCTCCTTGAACAGCGTGAGCTCGGCGGTGGCAGCGGGAAAGCCCGAGCTGCCGGTGGTCCCCCCGCGCGAGTGGCGGCCGAGGGCGATGTCGTCGGCGAACGGGACGATGCACGATTTCCCCTCGGCCGTGGAGGCCGCGCCGAAGACGCGCTCGAGGTTGCGGTAGACGGCGTCCTCGATGTTGAGCGGGAACTCGGCCGTGTCTCTGTCGACGAGGTGTCGCCAGATGTCGTGCGCCTCCTGCCACCGCTTCCGCTTCTGCTCCCCGCCGCCGCCGCAGTGCCGCCATCTGGCCTTCCACATCTCGACGCTCTTCAGAAAGATGATGTTCTCGCCCGACAGCTCCGTGTTCGCCGCGAACGAGTGCAGACGCTCGATGTCGTTGCCGAGCGCGGCCTCGAGCGCGGCCACCGAGTACTTTGTGAACTTCGAGTTCGGACATGGCGCTGCAGCCGTGGCTGGAGCTGTAGCCGTGCTCCGGGACCGAGAACCGGCGGCGGAAGCGGTGCTGGTGGTAGCGGATCGACCCCGACCGCCGCGGAACTTCTTCTGGACGTGCGGAGGGAACGAGACGTCCGAGGGCATGGGTGGTATTCGGAAGATGATGGTAGACTCAATCATCATCGGTGATCCACTCTGGACGGACGGACGGACGGATGGTGGTCGGATTGGAGGGAGGGAGGCGAGATGGCGTGGGGAGAGGAGGAGGAGGACATACTCTGCAGTTCCAAGGCGGGCGGGATCGGTGTTATTTAGACTCCCCATCGCAGCAAAGTACATACATATGTACATGTACTCTGCTCCAGGTGTGTCGCAGCCTCCCGCCGCCCCTCCCTCCCTCCCTCCCTCCCGGGTATGTAGGGCAGCTACCACATGTAACTAGCGTTTCCTCTTCCCCCCCGGTAAGATAGAGATATATTTGACTGTGTGGGTGCATGGGTACGGATCATCAGAACCAGAATTATTTCCTTACCCTGCCCCGGTTTCCGAACCCGCATGGAACGTCTCGTTTTGGCCCCCGGACGAGACGACGACGACGACGACGACGAGTGGTGGTGTTTCTTCTTCTTCTGCGACGTGTGATACGCGCAGCCCGCAAGAAAAATAAAAATTATTATTGTTACCATTATTACTATTACATATCATCATCATCATTATTAATAAAACAAGAAATTGGGTGCGATAGGCGCTGGTTCGAGGTTTTCTCTCCCACATGCGTATCTACATAATGTATATGATGTATGTACTCTACTTCCATCCATACCTAACTACCTAGAGGGGGGCGGTGGCGAGATCCCAGTCAGCAGCCACTAGGTACTCTATGCACTCTAGCTAAGTACTTACATACCCCACAGAGGACAGCCCGCTGACTCGTATGTGTACACAGAGTACTTAGATACACCGCATGACTAGGTACATACAGTAACTGGGTATACATACGGTACATATTCACATATCTTCACCCCCCCCCCCCCCATCGACGCTGCAGATTCGCAGCCTACATACCCACGTACCGGCGTAGTTACTAACGTACCAGCGTGCCCGCATGCCGGCATACATACATATGTACCTATGCACCAGCATACATAGATACCGAGCGCCAACGATGTATGTATGTATGTGCAGTATGTACAGCAACGGACGATGTTGTCAGACGTACATACATACATGCACACATACATGCACACATACATACACACATACATTCATACATTCATGCATCCATAGCGTTCGTGCTGGATGCGTGTGTGGAAGTTGCAGAGTGGTTAGTGGAGTCCAGAGTGCTTTTGGTGTTAGGTTGTTTTGATTTTCTTCGGTCTTCTGGAAGGGCAACGAAAGGGGAAAAAGAAACGAAGGGGGGAAAAGAAGAAAGGGAAGGAAGAAAAAGAAAAAAAGAAAAAAAGAAGAAAAGAAAACCCGTGCGCATGGAACGCGAGTGGAAAGCTGAAAAAAGCCCCATCCGTCATATCATATGTACACGGGGACATGGGGTGTGTTTCCCCGAACGTAGACACATACATACCCCCGGGCCCCCGGTACGGAAGTAGCCGGGCTGGAAGGTCGGTCCATTGGTAAAGGGTGAGTACATACATACATTCACACACAACAGTAATCTTGCCGGCCCCGTCTTTCCGCACGGATGTATGTAACCATGTCACCATCCGAAGACAAGGCTGGCGACACCCTACCGGCTCCTGACTCCTCGCAGGGCCGGCCCGCTCAGCCGCCGGATATAACGCCACGCGACAACGCCCAGCTAGCTAGCTACATACCTACATATCTACCGGATGGATATAACTAACCAACCACGTATGTACGTTTGTACGCCGCTCAGCATTCTCCGCGACGGTCAGCTGACGGGTGACACGAAGCGCACCTCCGCAGGCACCTGGGCGGCTCGGGGGGGGAAGCATGGCGAGTCATCGGATATCACCAGCGACATCCCGGCTGTCCAGCAGGTGTGCATACATTATGTACTTATGTGCTTGTGTATGTCACGCGTGCGTCGCGTCCCGGGGTAAACATCAGCATTCCCCAGCAGTTTTTTTTTTTTTTTTTTTTTTTTTTGTTATGTATTCATACTCGCATCGGTCTCACTCCATTGACAACGATCGCGTCATCGGGGGGCGAGCGACGGCCTGTGTCGCACCCGCACCATGTTCGTTCGTTCGCTCGTATGTACGACGGAGCCGGACGCCCGGGCGCAAGGAACGGAGGAGCGGACGAAGGAAGGGGCCAGCCGCGGAAACCTCCGATCTGGCCCTCCCCCAAGTGCCAGATATCCACACTAGATACCTAGATACATGCATACACTGGATACACAAAAAAACCCCAACCCGCCTTGCAGCCGCGCGGGAATTCCCACGTCGATATATCTATCCATCCCTACCCACGGCCATGCGGATTGCACGCCTTGCACTGGACGCCTCCCCTTCTCCCCGGTCCGGATGATGTTATGCTTGTGCCTGGTTACCTGGCAAGCCCAGCGCGGGGGGGGGGGAGGACGGCGCCATGGTCCGGAAACGGATCCGTGAGCGGCTGGCTAGATATGTAGAGCGGATATACATAGAGGACATATATCTAGGCACGCAGCGTGGAGACGGCGCACAGCATCGATCGCCAGGTCGGAGAAAGCAATGCGAGGCGGAGGAAAGGGGGACAATGCAGACGCCCCTTCCGTTGTTGTTCTTGGTCGCCCCGAGTGGCGGCCGGCAGGGCTAGAAGTGTGCACGCAGACATCTAGCTGTCTAGGCACGACGGCGACGGTGGGCGGCTCTGTCGTGGCCGCAGCAGTGGCCTGCGCCTGGCCTGGCCACGGAGACTGCAGCGGTCGGAGGCTGGCGGGCGGCTCTGCGCAGCTGGCTACACCCTCTCAGTATGCAGAAGAGCACTCTATGTATCGACACAGCTAGATACTCTCACACACTGCGTCCGTCCGTCCGGGCTTGCGTCTTTCCCGGACGCCTCAGGGCGGCTAGATAGAAACCTGCATGCACGCACACATCGCTGCGGCTGGGGGGGGGGAGGCAAACCCTCGTCTCGGGTCACACGGGCGAGAAACATTTGTAATTGTTTTTTTTTCCCCTTCCTTCCTTCCTTCCTTCCTTCCCGTCTTGATTGTTCCACGTGCTTTTTTTTTTCCTCCTCCCCCGCACGAGACCTCCGAATCGGTGCATACTCATGTGCACGGGATATATATGTATCTAGCATCAGCACTTGCACCGGCGCCGGCAGCGCCCGTTGCTTCCATAACTCCGCGTGCATACGTAGATATGTATGCCCCCCCATATGAAGCTACTGGCCGCCGCTGACGGCAGCGCCCAGCCAAGCCAGACCACGGGTCCGCTCTCCAGAGTCTGCTCTCGACACGTATGGGCCGTGTGTGTGTGTGAGAGAGCGCGTGCGCGTGCACCGGTCGTCAGATCTATGTACTACCCACTGTGTGTGCGATGGTACCATATGTGCGGATGGAAGTGTGTCCGGTGATACGCACTGCGCTATCTACGCATGCCGCGGAAACTGCTGCCCGTGCGGAATTCACCGGTCGGGCAGCCCAGCCCAGCCCAGCCCAGCCCAGCCCAGCCCATCGGGGGGCGGGGGCGGCGGGGAATGGCTCCGCACCGCAGCCTGCTGTCGCCTTTTCGCCCCCCCCCCCCCGCCGCCCTTGGAGCTGCTGCTGGAAGTGCGTAGGCCTTCGGAACGCATGCACGCTTCCCCGGCGGGAGCACTACGACACGGCTGCCGAGGCTTGCCTTCCGTCGCGGGGGGGGGCCGCCCCCCCCCCCCCCCCCCGCCCCCCGGGGGGGGGGGGGGGGGGGGGGGGGGGGGGGGGGGGGGGCGGGCGGCGA
>Ga0307516_10000821_pt1 | contig 42598 bp, 48 predicted proteins | sample 19_EM_MG_FD_203310 | JGI IMG/M metagenome (GOLD analysis project Ga0307516, IMG submission 203310) | Populus trichocarpa ectomycorrhiza microbial communities from riparian zone in the Pacific Northwest, United States - 19_EM | ecosystem: Host-associated > Plants > Roots > Unclassified | place... | reverse complement strand
CGACGTCTACGCCTTCTACCCTCAAGCCCCCTACGGTCACGACGTCCACGCCTTCTATTCTTACACCCCCGATTGTCACGACGTCTACGCCTTCTACCCTCAAGCCCCCTACGGTCACGACGTCCACGCCTTCTATTCTTACACCCCCGACTGTCACGACGTCTACTCTTTCAACCCTCACACCCCCCACGGTCACGACGTCCACGCCTTCCACCCTTACGCCCCCTACGGTCACGACATCTACACCTTCCACCCTCACACCCCCGACGGTCACGACATTCACGCCTTCAACTCTCACACCCCCGATTGTCACGACGTCCACGCCTTCTACCCTCACACCCCCGACGGTCACGTCTACACCTCCCACTTGTCCAAACTGTCCACCTTGTCTTGATGCTACGCAGACAGTGATGTTGACTCAGTCCATGACAACGACGACAACTGTTTACCACACCAGGATTGTAACGAGGACAGAAACGGTTACTCTCCCTCGAGTAACCGTCGCCACGAAAACGGTGTGCGAACCATGCACAGAAACACCCCCTCTGAGTTTTTGATGGATGGTTACATCTTGGAGAGATGCCTTGCATGTGTATTTCCCTGTGACAAAAGTTTATTACACTGTAGCTGCGATTTCTTATACATGGGCAAACAGGACTTATAATAGCATTGATCACCGCGACAGGCATCGCCGCATCGATCGCATAGTTACATCAACCAAAAACTTCGCAAGGGAGAGTGAAAAGTATCAGCCTTTCATCAGAATGTCATAATGGCCTGGCCTAACATAGCGAACCTTCATTCACGGGTACGAGACGCAATGTGTATCGAGAGACATACCGGTAAAGAAGGATGAGCGTGTTGTCATCGCCATCTGCCTCTCCCATCCTGACGAAATTGACGGGTCTGTGAGGATTCAAGTGACCATCCAAGTAAGCTATGTTCATGTTGAGGTTGAGCGCACGACACAAGGCAGTTATCTGAACATGATCTATATAGATAGTAGGGGATGCTTGTGAGCTTTTTCCATCATCCAGTTTCGACTCGACCTACCTGCATCTTTGCCAAAAGGGTCGACGAGGCGTTCACAGAACTCTTTCGTCTCCAGAATCTCCATAGTATCCGGATCCACAAGAACCTCTTGCAAGTCTTTATCGATTCGAATCTTTGCGGACTAAGCAGGTATAGTATATCCCATCTTAATTAGTATCCCATAACAAAAAGATGGTGGAAACCAAGATGCTCACTGTTAACATCCTCAGATATCCTACGATGGAATTTGATTCTTGAATGGAGGGTAACTTGATGTGAGACCGATGGAAGAGAAAATACAGTCATGATAGAGATACCTTCAGGTGTCTGGAACTTCTTCAGAAGACTGCTTGGAGTGAGAATCTGGCCATGTTCAGGCTGTACGACGTTTCTTATCACGGAGACAAGGGCTTCATAGAACCCCTCGTAAACATAAGCTTCATATTTGACCTCCTCCAGCATAGGTATGGTGGACTCCAAAAGAGACAGAGCACTAGCAGCGGCGAGTTCCTTGTCCGTACTCTTCAGAGCTTGTTCCACAAAGGCAAAGGCGGTAGCTGAAGCCAAATGAAAAGATCGAACAAGTCCATAACAATCGTGCTGCTCACATCGGTAGAAGCAGTCTCCATCGCCTGGAATGCATAAATATCGTGAATGACACAAGTGATAAATGTTCACGGAAGACGTTCACCTTTGGCCCTGCGGATCGACACGAACCCTTGACTCTCGAGCCACTCTATTTGCGTTACAAAATTCTTGTACTTGTTATCCCTGTATTCGGCACGTAGAGAAGCAAGAGGCTGAACGTCGCCAATCAATGGGCCGTCGCCCACGCTTTCCTCCAGCAAAGCCTGGTGCCGATATAGCGAGTCGCACTTCGAATCGAAAGGGGTCGTTAAAAGCTGACCTGATTTAGATCGTACAGTTGGGCCTGGGGGATAGTGCTCCAGTCTATACTCCTTGTATGGGCAGAACGACGGTTCTCGATGAGTGTGTGATGTACCTGTGTACTCGTGAACGATCAGGCCCCCTCTCAGCTCGGTATCCGCGGATGGCGGGAAGTCCAACTCGTCACCATCGAGGGCGGGGAGATCGGCAGGTTTATGTCTCGCTGGGTAGAGGGTTAGGGCGAATTGCAGGAGCTTGACGGAGGAGGAAGACTCGCGAGTTGGTGGGGAAGGTGGATTTGAAGGCGAGGGGGTGCTCATGATCGAAGAAAGAGACGAACAGGATCAAAATCAGCTGCGCATCCTTTCTATAGATTACAGGCCCGGAGCTGCCGCTGCGCCACTGGGTGTGTATCTACAGGTACTTATTACTACAACAACTAACTCCCATCTCGTATTCTTGCCCACTTGTCCAGCTCAGCTAAAATCTCTTTCTGCGTCTCTGGTGACTGACGTGCACTGTGTAAAGTGATTTAATCTTGTCCAAATACTCGATGATATCATAAAGACCCACAAATCTCGGGCAAACCTCGGAGCGTCATCTGGGTCGTTGATCATACCCAATTCAACAAGCGCTTGATGTCTTGACGCCAGCCTAGCACTTGTTGAAGGTATACCGTCAATAGAACTACAAAGCAACCTACTGTTCCTCAGGAGTTGGTGGCGGTTTGTGATGTTTTCTTTTAGGCGGCCATTCCGCGTTGCGGTTGGGTGAACTCTTGCTGGACGAAGGTCGAGACTTTCGCAACCGAGTTTTCTATAAAGACGTTGAGATTATGTGTAGCTGCGCATGCAGAAATCCGACAAACAAGTAACGTTTTCGTTCGTTCTTCCTCGATCCGACTTGGAACAAGAATCTCATCGTTGTGATGACTATACTTTACACCTATTGCATTGAGTGTCTTTTGTATCACGTCCTGTTCACGAGATTCCGAGGCCAGCGGGGCTTCTTCAAGTATGGTTCAATATGTTGTTTGAGGCGCATAACTTGAATGTATGCTTACCGTCATCAAATAAGAGCGCTCCCAATCCCCGCAGATTACCCTAGGGAAACTCAGCAACTCATCAGAAGTCCTGAAAGCTCAACTCACATCGTCCTTGTCTTTGAGTCCTTTCGCTTCGGCTTCTGCTACCCACTCTTCCGACGCACTCTTGACCTGCTTTTTCGATTTCGAGCCGCCCATGTTCGCAAGAGCCCAGTCCAATTCAGCCATATTGGCTTTCTCGATCTTGATAGTTCACGTATTGAGATAAGCATATCAGTCCCAAAGGTTTCCCCGAGGCTTACCGCCATCTTGGTCGCAAGTTTATCTTCGTGCAATTTGAAGATATTCTCGATCCCAAAAAGTTCTCCTCTTTTGGCATTATCGCCTTGCACACCTTCAAAATACCTTGTAACAGACGATATGTCTCTGATCAGAGTGATTAAATTCAGGCACATACCTGGTCTGGACACTCGCTTCATAAGCAATCGCCATTTGCTGTTGCTTGTATATTTGGCGAGCATATATCAGTTCCTCCACAGAACCCGCTCCAAGAAGCCGATATACTGAAACGTTACGTGTCTGACCGAAGCGAAAAGCTCTACATGCTGGTGAAGAACATGCAAATTATGAGAATGGGTGCCAACATACCTATCCATGGCTTGCAGGTCATGGGCAGGATCTTTCAAACAATTAGAACAAGACGAATGGCATGAATAGGACGCGTCTTACTCCAGTTGGGATCTAGGAATAATGAGCCGAGTTGGCATCCCAAGACGAGGAATTATGTCTTACCAAAGATTACTACTTTATTAGCACCTGAGAAAGATTTTAGCGAGTCAGATTTGAAGGAAATGACCACCTTTTACCTGTCAAATTGAGACCAGTACCACCAGCGAGGGTCGAAATAAGGAAAATGAAAATCTCCGGATCGGAATGGAATTGGTCGATCATTGGCATACCTGCAACGGCGAGCTCAAGTTAGCTCTTGAGGAAATGCTCCTTAAGATATGGGGCGTACGGTCATTTTGTTTGGTACTGCCATCCAGCTTCAAAAACCCAAATCCTAAAACGTATTTCCAGTCCTGAATTTCTTCAACAACCTTTATCCACTGACCTTGTGTATTTAGATGGAACTCGAGCATTTCGATCAATTTCACGGATTTCGTGAAAATGAGGACCTTGTTGCTCCGATCTTTCCTCCACTCTTTCAGCAGTAATTCAAGGACCTGAAGGGGACAATCAACGAGAGCACAACAAAATGGAACTCGACTTACTGCCCACTTTCCACAGAACTGAGGCTGCATCATCGCAGTCCCGTATTTTGGAATGGCACCATCAGGGAAAACGATTTTGGCAAGCGCTCGGTTCCGAATTATCTGTTTTCAAAGTCAACATTGGGATGATATTATTGGAATGCAAAGATACCTGATCTGCGCTATCAGTCGGTGCTGTTTCGGGCATCAATCCGCGGGCAAGTAAGACACGATATCAGGAATAATATCCTTACCAGGAAGAATTAATGCAAGGTGATTGGATAGCTTGATCAAGATCGACATATGTTTGAAGACATCTCCTGGAACAAATGGAGCGCAGCAAAGCTTTCGGCTTTTTCGGAATGAGATTTGACAGCACATCGTGAGGGTCGGACAAGAATTAACCTTTTGCCAGACCCACAAGGGCATGGCTCGTCCCTATGGATCAGGTTTTGCACAGCCGGCAGGTTCAGAATATGCTTGTAAACCTGGATCTGTGTTGGTGCCAGAGGACAAAAGACAACTTCATCGGTTTTTTCAGGAAGCTGGGGAGAACACATAAACAACGAAGCCATTCATGGAAACGACAACAAACCTGATTTCGAATAATGTCTTTCGTTCTATTGAGGTACAAGGTTATTGCGGTCACTGATACTCGGAAGAAGGGCAGACCTTCTCAAGAAGAAGTTTGGTAACAATTTATCTCTTAGAACAAGGGCGACAACCTGATTCACGTTTAAGCAGAAAATGAAATAGAAAAGGGATAATGCTTACCAAAGCCTTTGCGCGCTCTTCCTGGGTGGCACCAGTCGACTGTCCCACAGTCAGTGGTTTAACCACAAAGCCTTGCCACTGCCGAGGGTTCCCGAGCCGCCCAGGATTTGTCCAATCCAAAATCGTCCACATTTCTTTGTACGAGTTTTGAATTGTTGTCCCGGTAAGACCGAACCGCCGATCGCATTCGAACCGATGGTATGCGACCGTGATCTTGGCCCCAATGTTCTTGACACGGTGAACCTCATCAACAAATACACAAGACCATGGGAGATTGTCGAGGAGGTCGATATCACGTCTCGCGAGATCAAATGTCGTTAGCACTGCAGATGAGAGGTCGACCTCTGATGATATAGTGAAGCATGAATCCACAAACCTACATCCAACCTTCCCAATTTAAAGTCCTGCAAAACGGGTGCACGTTCTTTCCGGCTTCCGTTGTACAGCCCTACTTCAAAGTAGCCCCACTGTGTCGCCTTGAGACCCGATGTACACCACGGTAGCAAATCTGCTCACCGTTTCAAATTCCCGCTGCCAATTGTGCACGACGGTACTCGGGGCTATTATCAAGCATGTTGGCCAGGTGGCATTAGGGAGAGGCAACTCCCTTCTCTCCCTCCATTCCTTCCGGTCCTGTAGATGAGAGACATGTTTTCGGCGTCGATCCAGATCCGTTTTCACACCATCCTTTTTCATAATGGCTGATAGGAATGAGATAACCTGAATCGTTTTACCTATTTCTTGTCAATACCCCGAGGCCAAGAATAAACCGCAACATTGTACTAACCCTGTCACCTGAGCGTAAACGTCTCTTTTCATGTGTCTCAAGAAAACGACGTACCAAACCCATATCATCTCCAAGCAGGCCGCCACGACCCTCGGAATACTGCCTCCAAAAGAACTTGACGCCTTCCCGCTGATAATCACGGAGATACGTGTTTATTGCTGCAGGAACTGCAATGACCTTTGATGCGCCGAGAACCAGCGGTCCCAAATGTGTCTGCTCTGGTGCAAGAGGGAAACCTGGACGAGGTTTCAGACGCTAGAGCGAATATTTATTAAGGCGCTGTTAAAAGAAAAAAGGAGGCATTACTGGATCCGCAAAAAGGTCATAGTCTGGGTCAGTTTCAGTTTCAGAATCGGATGCTGGGGATGATGGAGGCCGTCGTGCAGCGGTGTTTGACTTGAAGGCAGGCGGCGCCATTTCTGCTTCTGATTCGGACTCTGTTACAGACCCATCGCTTTCTGTTTGGTGGGGTCTCAATCTTTAAGCAACATATACTAAAGAAGAAATACGAACGTAGTTCTATCTTCGTCCGTTTATAAGGAGGTTCTTGATCGGGAGGTCGTATCAGGATTTTTGGGAAGTCACCCTCCGCCTGGGAATCAGCCTCTATGGTATGAATTCAGCATGGTCGTCCTAAACCGAGTTAGCGCTCCACTTGCCTGTTTCTGAGCTGTCTGGGGAGGATTCTTGCTCACTCCCTTTTGCTGAGGAATGTGAGAGAGGCAATCCCTTGTCTAATTTGCGGGGGAAATTGGCAAAGGATTTCAAAACAAATGGTTCATCATCATCCTGATCACCCTCGTCTCCTTCCTCGTCTTCCTGTTCTTCATCCTCTAGGTGGAGTGGGTCATCGTCTTCCCCTTCCGACTCCGAATGAAGTTCTAGATCCTCCGCTGAAACGATAGATGTAATCAGAATATGAAAGTGACGCGCGTTGTCATTAAAGCTCACCGAAGTACTCGAGCAGCGGGTTAGGTCCATGGGTGGTGTCAGGACGTTGCCCTAAAGGGGAAGCTTAAGGTGTGCCCAGATTAGTTTCACTGGGGAGAGAAGCATACGCGGTAGCTTTTTTGGAGAGATTAGTTTCCGTAGCCCGATAACATCCGTTCTCTTTCCCTGCTTACGAGCACCGGACGAGGGAGAAGCCGTGGCTCGTTTCCGTTTCCGTTTTGGCTCTGGAACATACGAGCCCGGTGCAAAGTCGGAGTCGGAGTCCACCTCTACACATGTAAATGAGCCGCAAGAAGGAGAATGAGATAGATGGATCACCGAGGGGTGCGGGGATGGAGGCAAGATTCCCTGGGTACACTATGGGTGAGTGCATGAGTGCAAGCTTTCATGACATACGCTTAGAGTACACAGAATCTTTCGCGATGGCGGCCATTGCAAGGTGGAAAATGAGCAGAAGAGAGAGAGGACGGAGTTGGTATTACGTAGAGTAAGTGACAATCGACGTCGATAATATAGTGTCAAAATGACTTAACGCGTCGCGCACGTGATGGAAATTCCCATTCGGGGAAAACCGTGTCTGACACCGCCACCTCAAGAGCTGAAGGGGTGCTATATTTCATGGGTGTGGATAAGAGGAGGACAGAGGTGCGTATTGAAATGCAAGGACTCCAATGGATGGAAGGGAGATAAGAGTAGAATGGGAAAGATCAGTCGAACGCCTCCTCGGCACTCCGGCGAACCAGTCTTCGGACTTTCTTTCGGTAGCCTGGGTAATATCTATGTAGCAGAACGAATTCAAAAGAAAAGGTTACATACCTTCAAGGTCAGTCCTAACTTCCTTGGCCGCATCGACGTTTGCTGGACTATCGAGATTCGGCGTGTCTGACGACAAGAGGGAGATCACGCTGATGAGCTATGATCCATGTCAATTCTGAACAACGAATGGGCCACTGTAGAAGCTCACTATAGATTCCACGGTATGAACGGGTAGCCATCTCTCCCCCGCATCTTCATACCCATACTGGTCGTCGCCGGGTGCGTGCTATGGGAATCATGCAAGGTTACTGAATGATCTGGTAACATGATATCGGAGAAACTCGCCAGGATCGACACACACACACCTCCATCCGGGTAGACTAGTGCGGAAATTCGGGTTAGCAGCTTGGATCGACTTGAGAAAGAAACACACTGTTCGGGTGCCACATGGGAGTTATGAAACGCATCTTCGGTGGTAAGAGGGGAAATTCGGGGGGAAAGGACAACCGCGCTTTGAAAAATCCTCCCTCGCTGCATTTAAATAAGTCCGAGATGGTCTGACACCACCCAAGATGACGAGACTGACTAGAGCGTATCAGGAGGACTAAATAACATGAGCATATCTGTAAGTAGATCAAACGGGAAATGGATGACGGACCCGATAATCAAGACCTCCCATTCATACAAGTTGTTGTCATCAACAAGACCTAGATTGAATCAGGGAAAAGTGGAAGATGAAGAACCATGATCTGGACCTGCAGAAAACCCCTCGACGGGCCGCTTGGTCAGCTCCTGAAGCTGGCGACGAAGAAGCAAGGTGTTGGATGAGTTTGTGGCCGGTGGGGTTTTCGACATGTTTCAGGGCGATGCTTCACGATGTCGGGATTCGAGAGTTACTTGGCGCGATCCGGATTGGCAGACAAGGCAAGACTTGGTGTGACCTTATATACTTATGCAGATAATCCACGTGACCACAGTACATGCTGTCGAAATCTTGCTCTGAAGGTCCCGGGAATTACATCCGGGTCGAGGATATGTTATTTGCCAGATTCCGAGGGTAACTCTGCTCGACTTGATCAAGTAGTCGGTATCCACTTGAGCTTGCAGGTTACCACGCGAGAGGGAAAATGCAGCACGTGAACACTTTTATTTCCCTCTCGACAGTGATGGACGAGGAGAATGAATGGGATCAGCTCAACGCAAAGACCTGGCGAGGCTTAGGTCTGACGGACCCCATAAAGACCGTAGAGGTGTGCTCCATGCTCTTCAGGTTAGCTCCAGGTCTCAGTGGTTCCGTTGACAGGAAAAGTGGCTCCTTTTACCTGCCTTCTTGAAGGTCAAAGGTCTCGTCAAACAGCACATCGATTCTTTCAACTACTTTGTCGATTTCGACATTAAGAACATCGTTAAAGCAAATCATAAAGTCACTTCTGACGTTGACCCGCGATTTTGGCTCAAATACACCGACATCAACGTCGGGTTTCCCAATCGTAATGAAATGACCGCCATCGACAAGAAAGTCACCCCAAACGAATGTCGTCTCCGGGATATCACTTACGCTGCGTCGATAATAGTCACTATTCAATATACTCGAGGCAAATCCATCGTCCAGCGAAATGTTGATATTGGCCGGCTCCCCATCATGCTGCGAAGTAGCAAGTGCGTTCTAACAGGGCAATCTGAGGTCCAACTCGCGAGGATGATCGAATGTCCTCTTGATCCAGGTGGATATTTTGTCGTAAGGGGGACGGAGAAGGTCATCCTCGTACAAGAGCAGCTGAGTAAGAATCGTATCATCGTCGAAACGGATCCTGTGAAAGGTATCGTCCAGGCGTCTTGTACATCGTGCGTCCGGTCATCTCTTGACCTATTGGAATCACCCACTTCTGTTTCTCAGATCTACACATGGAGGTCTGAAGTCCAAAACGTATGTCGCGACAAAGAAGGGAAAGATTTATCTTCGCCACAACTGTACTCACGAAGATATCCCGATTGCGATAGCACTAAAAGCTCTCGGAATCCAGTCGGATAAGGAAATTCTTTTGCTCACTGCCGGAAACACCGAAGCATACAAGAACGCTTTTTCTGCCAGTCTTGAGGAAGCGGCGAAGCTCGCAGTCTTCACTCGGTATCAAGCGCTAGAGTATATAGGAAGCCGTGTCAAAATCAATCGGCGCGTCATGGGGCCACGAAGGCCGGCATGGGAAGAGGCGCTGGAAGCCCTAGCCACGATTGTCCTTGCTCATGTCCCTGTGGATGGGCTTGACCTTCGATCCAAGGCCATCTTTGTCGCCACGATGACACGCCGAGTATTGATGGCGATGGAAGATGAAAAAATGGTTGATGACCGCGATTATGTCGGGAATAAACGCTTGGAACTGTAAGCTTACCACTTGTCTATCGACCCTTCAAGTCACGAGGCTAGTTTATCAGTGCTGGCCAACTGCTTGCTCTTTTATTTGAAGATCTCTTCAAAACGTACAATACCAATCTTAAATCTGCCATCGATAAAGTCCTCAAGAAGCCCTCACGCACGAGTGAATTCGATGCATTCAATACCATGCAATTTCAAGGTGACCATCTTACTGCTGGTTTCGTACGGGCTATTTCGACCGGTAACTGGTCACTGAAGCGATTCAAGATGGAGCGCGCAGGCGTCACGCATGTGCTCAGCCGCCTGAGTTTCATCTCTGCATTAGGAATGATGACTCGAATCTCCTCGCAATTCGAAAAAACAAGGAAAGTCAGTGGTCCACGAGCGTTGCAGCCAAGTCAATGGGGTGTGCTGTGTCCAAGTGACACTCCCGAAGGCGAGGCTTGCGGTCTAGTCAAGAACCTCGCCTTGATGACCCATATAACGACTGACGTGGACGAAGAACCCATCATAAGGCTTGCATTTATGCTAGGAGTAGAAGGTGCCGTCTGACCCCCATCTGTGGTCACGGCTAACAGGCCTTGTTTCTTGTAGACATCAGCTTGGCGACTGGGACTGAGATCTATGGCCCCCATACTTTTGTCGTCAACGTGAACGGCACAATCATTGGACTTACACGGTATCCCACCCGATTTGTTGCACAGTTCCGAAAGCTACGGCGAGCAAGAAGGATCAGCGAGTTTGTGAGCGTCTATATCAACAACCATCATCATTCTGTGCACATTGCATGTGATGGTGGTCGTATTTGCCGTCCCATGATCATCGTCGAAGGCGGAAGACCAAGGGTTACGTCGGAACATATATCGGTGCGAGAGGATTATATTGAAGGCTTTTCCCGACATACTCAATTATTCTTTTCTTCTACAGCTTCTGAAGAACGGTGCTGCAACATTTGATGACTTCCTTCGAAAGGGTTTGGTGGAATATCTCGATGTTAACGAGGAGAATGACGCCTATATCGCCTTGTACGAAGCCGACATCGTGCCCACCACAACCCATCTTGAAATCGAACCTTTCACTATCCTGGGAGCCGTAGCTGGACTCATTCCATACCCTCACCACAACCAATCGCCCCGAAATACGTACCAATGCGCCATGGGGAAGCAAGCCATCGGTGCTATTGCTTACAACCAGTTCAATAGGATTGATACCCTATTGTACCTGATGGTGTATCCTCAGCAGCCGATGGTGAAAACTAAAACGATCGAGCTCATCGGGTATGATCGTCTTCCGGCTGGTCAAAACGCAACGGTAGCAGTGATGAGTTTCTCTGGGTACGATATCGAAGATGCGCTTATCCTCAACAAGGTTAGCCTCTACTTCGATTCCTGGCATCTAATTTAACGTCTACCTTTTAGGCTAGCTTGGATCGTGGTTATGGGAGGTGTCAAGTGCTGCGCAAGAACGCAACGCTTATTCGAAAGTATCCCAACGGAACGTAAGTTCAAGACTTCAATCTCATCATGCTTTGCGCTTACCCCCTCCATGCAGCTTTGATCGATTAGCAGATGCACCTTTCGACGACAATGGCCAAATCGCCAAAAAATATGACATCATTCAGATGGATGGGTTACCAGGTGTCGGTGAACGGGTTGATCCCGGCGACATCTATATCAACAAACAGTCGCCTACTAACGCGACGGACAACACCTTCACTGGCCAAGCTGCCTCAGTACCGTACAAGAACACCCCCATGACCTACAAGTCCCCTGTGGCAGGGAACATCGACAAGGTCATGATCAGTGATACAGAGAATGACCAAACATTGATAAAGGTGTTGATCCGCCAAACTCGGAGGCCAGAACTCGGCGACAAGTTTTCTTCCCGGCATGGCCAGAAGGGCGTTTGCGGCCTCATCGTCAACCAGGAAGATATGCCTTTTAACGACCAAGGTATCAACCCCGGTATGCAATTCATCTATATTACCGCTTATGTGGCTGATCCGAGATGTCGCTGTTCCTTGCCTAGACACTATCATGAATCCCCATGGATTTCCCTCTCGTATGACTGTTGGGAAGATGATTGAGCTTCTTGCCGGGAAAGTGCGTTTTCTATTCAGAATGGTGGTTCAGTTGTGGCTTGAGAACAATCTCCGCCGTTTTTCTAGGCCGGCGTACTCTCCGGCAAACTCCAGTATGGCACAGCCTTTGGCGGTTCCAAGGTCAGTCCGACACCAATGGAACGAGTCTACAAGGTCATAGTTTGACAGGTAGAAGACATGAGTCGCATCTTGATCGAACATGGGTTTAGCTATGCCGGCAAGGATATGCTGACCAGTGGAATCACTGGCGAACCCCTTGAAGCCTATGTATACTTTGGGCCTATATACTACCAAGTGAGTCATTCCATTCATTACAGTGTCCATTGCATTGACTGGTATTTACTCCAGAAACTTAGTGAGGTATAAGCTGGATTTCAAAATGCAACTTACTAACTTTGTAGTAGAGCACATGGTGATGGACAAAATGCACGCTCGAGCAAGGTGGGCTTTCCTCCCATACCTTTCCAACATTCCTCAGGACACTATTCTCATTTCCAGAGGTCCGCGGGCTACTTTGACGCGTCAGCCAACAGAGGGTAGATCTCGGGAAGGTGGATTGCGCTTAGGAGAGATGGAGCGAGACTGTCTAATCGGATATGGGGCCACGCAACTCCTCCTCGAGCGGTTGATGATCTCTTCTGACAAGTTCGAAGTAAACGCCTGTGAGGAATGTGGCTTGATGGGCTACAACGGGTGGTGCACATACTGCAAGAGCTCCAAGAAGATGGCGCAACTGACGATTCCCTATGCAGCCAAGCTATTGTTCCAAGAGGTGCGTCTCTGATTTACATCGAGGTTGTGAATAACGGCAACATCTTTCGTGTGGCAATAGTTGATGGCCATGAACGTTGTTCCCCGGCTAGTCTTGGACGATGCCTGATGTGCCAGTCCAACTGACCAAACCGGGGTAATGTTAACTCGCCCTTGGGGCAGCTGCACCACGATGGATGCGGCATGTTACTCCGGTTGCACCTGTTTCGGCGGCCGTGGAAGCTGGAGGGTCGCATGATTAACCCGTAGGCAATTGCTGAGTACTCACTCCATCGCAGACCAATTGTATAAGTGTGGGGTAACTACTTGACAGCTTGTTCTTGGTAATAATGAAGAGACTTTTACATCATGATGGGTTGACTTAACGCAATGGGCAACATGAAAGATCCGTCCGAGCTCATGAGCTCCTGGTGTCCGCCGGTGATCAGATCATTCGATTCATCACAATCCCAAGGTCATGTGACATTACTCTTCCTGAATCCTCACTCGATTCAAGGTCTCCTTCGAAACTCTGAGCGAACGAAAATGGCCTCAAGAAGTTCAATGGGGGGTGCAGCTTTAAAGCGTCTCATGACAGAGTATAGGCAGCTGACTTCGGGCGGTGGGTGCATGTCGGTCAAGTACAATATCGTGCGGTGGTGATATCATCTTATTCACAGGGTCCCCCGATGGGATGTTCACTGCTGGTAGGCTTCCAAAAGCGTGCATAAGGGATCAGACGGTAGCTTATGCGATATGATACGGTGTGTTCAAAGGCCCAATATCGGAATCTGACTTCTTCACATGGGAAGCACTTATCTGCGGACCGAAGGATACGCCTTTTGTAAGTAAGCGGTTCAATCCCACTCCTATCTCTAAGCAGAGTATTCTAAACATACCCTTCTTTTTGGGGTTCATCAGGAGGGTGGTGTTTTTGCAGCAAAACTTACGTTTGTAAGTAGAACAAGTCATCCGGTGAACGCGTTTTGATCTGAGGGTGGCAACGCGAATTTCATAATAGCCCCCCGATTACCCGCTTTCGCCCTTCAAGATGAAATTTGATCCACCCCTCTTTCACCCCAATAGTACGTTGCAGGGTTCGAGTTGGGTATAATTCACTATTCGCTGATCGGTTCTTCAGTTTACGCCGACGGGAACGTATGCATCTCGATACTACACACACCCGGAGACGATCCCACCATGTATGAACAAGCGTCCGAACGCTGGAGCCCCGTGCAAAGTGTTGAGAAAGTGATACTCAGCGTAATTTCCATGCTGGCAGGTATGGCATGACGTGACATCCTCATGTTCACGACACCACTGACGATCAAACAAGAACCCAACTTGGAAAGCGGTGCCAACATAGACTGCTGCAAGCTATACCGGGACAACCAACCAGAATACGAAAGGATAGTACGAGAATCAATCAAGCAGCAGCTGGGGCTCTAATGTCCAAGAAACATCCTAAATATGATGCGCAGTCTAGAATGATGTCTATGGATTATAATGTGGCGATATGTTAGGGAGGTATTGTATCATACAAGATTACTCAAGGCGACGTTTGAATACCCTTGTGCTGATAGGCTGCCCGAAAAAGTGTCGCTCAATGTATGCATTGCGGAACATACCATTAGGATCAACATGTTGTACGACCCGTAGAAAGTCGTCAAAGCGGGGATAAAGTTCCCTGATCCTGCTTGGACGCAGTTGATGAGCTTTGGCCCAATGAGGACGCCCCTGATGTCTAGCCGCGATAGTTTCGTAGCCGCTGAAGTACCTGCGATAAGGTACATTAAATCCGTATGGCCTTGCATATACCTGTTAGAGTCTAGATAGACATCACCGCCGATTCAACTCACTTGAACTGGACGATTCCTATCCAACACGTGAGCTGTCCGTTACTTGGGCTAAGCCAAATATCGTCTGGAGCAGAAAATCGGATTTCCACCGGGACATGGGGCCTGATCCCATTGGGATCCAAACGTTCCTGTTGCAACCATGTGCTGATATCGCGGAGGCAGGCCGGGGCGTTTTGATAGGGAACAGCCCACTCGGTGGTAAATTGGGGATACTAGTTGCGTGTCATGAGCGCTTGAGGATTGACCGAGGAACATAAGGAAGCATACACGACAGTCCACGTTGAATATGACATGGCTGTCGTCGACACCGATTGTTTGCGCGCTTGACAACCAGCAAAGAAAATGCGAAACCCAGGTGTGTAACGGTATATAATACCGAGAGAGAAGGAGGAGAAATTGATTGACGTGGTATCCCATAAACACGTTCCAGAACCAGTTTCCGGCGGGATGTTTTGGCTGCCAGGGGTCGAGTGGTGAGCGAAGTGGTCTCAACTCCGATTTTGGATATAAATACCTCCTGGGTTCGGTCCGAATAGCTACACCGCACTACGCCTGAAGGTGGATACCACCAAAAGCGCACATGCTCTGCTGAGTGAACAAGGTCGTCAAAGCGTTCAATGAATTCATCAAACGAAAGCGTTTCTTGCATCTCTTTTAGTCGAAAAGCAGGTTCGACCTGTAGCTGTATGGAAATGATGAGACCTGTTGACCCAAGTCCGCATATAGATGCAATGAATAGATCTCGGTATTCAGTTCGGGAGCATGTAATCCGAGAGCCATCAGCCAGGAGCAACGTCAGAGCCATGACTTGCGTTGACATAACCCCGTAGGCAATTCCTGAGCCGTGCGTTGCTGTCGCAATAATGCCGGCGAGAGTCTGATCAGAGATGGACCCGACGTTTATCATTGCTACGTTATGTGCGGCAAGTTGAATATGAAGATCATGGAGCGTTATTCCGGCTTGCGCAATAACGTAACGTTTCTCCGGATCGACCTACGGAGGCCTTATGTCAATGTTTGTCTGTCTTGGTAGACGTCCCGTCTAACTGTTGACAGGGTAAATCACGTACCTCAAGTAATCGGTTGAGTTTTTCGGTCCGTACCATGAACTCAGTTGTACACGCGATATCACTTGGGCTGTGGCCCACACCAACCGCCCTGACAGTCTGCCCTTCGCGCCGGGCTAGTTCGAGGATGAGTTCACACTGGTACTCATTTTCTGGTTCGAATACGGCGAGCGGCGTGCAGTGGTAACTCTGGCCCCAGTTAGAGAAGGTAGCGCGCGGTGACGAGGAAGGCACAGTAATGGGCTGGAGCAAGGCGTAGAGGTTCTTGAGGGGAATGTTTTTGAAACGCGCAACGAGTGGGGTGGACATGATGGCTGGTAGTTGAATTTCTGGTGGTTTTTTTGGGCTTTTAAAGTTCCCGAGGCCGATGGGGATTGGTATGACGCTGGCCGATCGACTGCTACTTTCGGGTCGGGCCAGGGAGGGAATTGATCCGATGTTCCGAACTCGCTGAATCTCGGCATCTTCCGCAAATCTTTGTCAGGGTTCCTGGACGGAAGCGCCCGCTGCACTGGTAATTGCCGAGCCTTAAGTCAACTGTAAAGCTTAGAATGAGGCAAACGCCCCTGCAGGAACCCTCAAGCTCCACGGCGTCGTCCTGGCCCGGGCAACGAAAGGTAATGGATCGAGCAAACTCGTGGGAGCCTGGTGGGCGTGCCAGCTCCTCGTGGCTATCATGTCGTGCTTGCCGAGATGGACGAGAACCGAGCGTGGTAATGAACATCACATGCAATCAGTATCATGAGGACGTTCCATTCATTGCTGAGAAGATAACTACCGACCCAAACAACGGCGCGACTATCTGGGTATATTACCCGTCGATCAAAACAGTAGGTACCACTAATTCAACCAATCGAAAGTAACCCTGAAATTCTTAAACGTTAGTAACGCTCCAAAACATCACCCGAGAGGAAAACGAACCTCCCCCACTCCTGGTTGTTGTACAACAAAATCCCACGGACTTCAACGCTATCCAATTCCAGGCCAAGTTCGAAGGCTAAGTGGTCCTTGAGGGTTAATTCAGGTACACCATATCAACAACTTCTCCTACCGGTGTAAAACCCTCCAGGCTGTAGATATGAAGCATTCTGCTGGAAGGTGGGAAGGGAAGATAGATCCACCGTCCACTTGCAAAGCTCATGAATTTCTCCTTCATCTGTGTATCGCATTATCTTGTCCGAGTCGCTCGTATACAGTACAGCCACGAAAGACGAATCTGCAACTTGTCAAGAACATGTGGAAGGAACTAAACAGCACATGTGAGCCACCTTGTGTTGACTGGGAAAATTTGCTTAAGATGGTGATCAGACACGAAATCTTCGATCAACAGAGGCCGTAGCCTGAGATACTCACCAAAAATTGGTGGTTAAGCGCTGCCTAAAATGAGAGATCAGATGGACACCTATGGACACGCAGTTGACAGACGCGAAACTCAGGAACATACCCTTTCCGAAGTATGGCACCTTTTGACACCAAGTACTGTAATCTTCAGGGACCCGCCGGGTTGTCAGAACCGCATGAAGCACACAGAATGCCACGTTTTACATACCTGTTTTCGCATATCGGCAAGCCGGCGTCATTGGTTTTGATGTATGCCGGTCGTTTCATCCCATCCTCCGGTTCTGCGGGTAACTTGACCTAAAGAGAATATGGGATGGATGTAGTCACATATTATGGTACCACCTACTTTCATTATGTAAGATCGTGGAGCAATGACGCTAGAAACCAGCGGCCGGCGTGCTAAACCATACTGCGCTGCACCACGGAGTGTCGCTGTATCAGCGTCAGGGGGCCTCGCAATGACCCGTATTCTTGACGAAAACTTTTCCTGATACACATTTGTTTGGGTCACTCCTGAAAAAGTTGAAACAAGGGAGACCTTCACAGCGTACCTCGACCCGTTGTTTCAAGTAGTTATTCCCAGCAAAACCTCCCACGAGGAGGAGAGCATCAATCTTTTGATCGACTTTCTGTATTTGCTCATCGATGAGTTGCAATACCTGAAAAAAAAAATCGGTCGCATGAAGTGCCTCATGTTTTATTAGAGACACATATCAGACCTGGCTGATGACAGGGTCGAAGACCTCTCGTCGCAACAAATTTCCTGGGATAGAAAGCTGTCCGTCGATGAGACCGACAGATGGATCATGAGGATCCTCCGTGTCGAAACATGTGAATTGAAACATGTTATCTGCGAGGTTTGATGTGAGCGTACAGATGATGCCAAGATTGAGGACATACGATCATCGCTCGCGCCTTCGTAAGTCAATTTATCGGTCTCGCTGAATGAATGCACTTCACGAAACACGAGAAAAAGTCAAAACCCAGTAACGCGACATGCTCAATGCACTTACTGAAAGAGGCCAAGGAAGAGGCGCTAAGGTGTGCTGGATGATCAGCTAAAAGAGCCTACAATAAGGAAGAGTCAACCATAAGAACGGGTCGTCGGATCAGAGACATTACCTGAACCAGTTCTCGGAAATTTATATCGAGATAAATACTACCACAGTTGGCTCCCGAACGTGCACATATCTCTGCAATTTCAAGGTTCGCCAATTGGCCGATGATCTTTACCACGAAAGGATAGGGTGGTAAGCCCAACGTCGATCTCTCATAATGAACTACAGGGCTAACCTTGTAAACAGCCTTCGGATAGCCAACTTTAGCGTCCATGATGGTTGCTAAGGGACTTGACTCACCAGATCCACGGTCCCTCCACCTGCATCCACAATCATGAAGTTTTGAGATGGCTTGAGATGGTGAACATTCGTCAGGTTGGCGCAATGGACAGCGGCGGCCTCCGGTTCTGTGATAATTCTCAGGCGATCTCTCCAGTTGACGTCCTCGGCCCTGGATTTCTGAACCATTCCGGCAGCGATGGCCGCCTCACGCATAACTTCGCACCCTCTTGCATCCCAAGCAGCCGGTACGGTCAACCAAACATCGGCTGTGTCTAAGAGAGGAGAGAAAGATCAACACCAGCGAACTCCCACGGAAAGATCATGACCCTACTCAGATCGGCAACGGCACCAATCTCCCTTGTGATCTGGTCCTTGGCATATTCCCACAAGCAGCTAAGGAAGTCTGTGATGAGGTCAAACGCTCTTTTTCTAGGCTGGAGAGGGTTTGCTATTAGTGGGACATGGAAGGACAGAGCGTGGATGACGAACAGGTAACATTGGAAGGCGAGGGTCTACAGTCGACTCGTCGCGAAGGACATGTGGTTCCAAGAACAACTTGAACCATTCGCAACGGATAGTGCCTGGCACAGGACCAGTGTTCTTGGCTGCTAGGCCCCATGCCAGAACATTTCCTGCTTCATCATACAGAAGGCAAGTCGGTATCTAGAGGTCGGTGTAAGCAAACATGATTGAGAGGAGGAAGGATACATACCTTCCGGAACGTTTCCGGCGAGCCTGGCCAACTCAGAATTTGTTGAACTTGCCCACCCGCAATCCGTGACGAGCCATAAGCCTGAAGAAAAGACGTGTCAGATTACTTTTCGAGAAAGTGACGAAATGGATAACGCACCACACCGGAGAAGGTTGTACCTAAGTGATAAATATTGAATAAATGGACCAAGGCGCCATAATAACCACTTACCAAAGTCAATAGAAATGGACATTTTCCCCTCATCAGGTGGTGGTGACGTAGGTTTTGACAGCGGTGGTGGTGAGCCTTTGGATCCCTGGTGAGGTTTGAAAAGCCATCACTGATCGGGTAGGGACGTACCAGCATCGTACGATGAGGTCGGTCGCTGCAACGTCTCGCCGGCGCTCAACATGGTTGGTGCATTGAACACTGAACCGCGATATGTCGACAGAGGCGGTGGGGACCCCGTAGTCGCAGGAGGATATGCACCAAACTGATTCATAGTCGGGGACGTGGAGGTGCTATTTTGGTAGGGGGAGTGTATGGCGGGTGGAGGGGAAACGCTTTGCTGCTGGTACAACAATGGCTTTTCAAGTTGGGGTTGGAAGCTAGGTTGGTGGGTTATGGTGCCGTTAGGATACTGGAAGCCTTCTTGCACCCTTGGAGGCTCGTCTGCGGCTTGTCCACAACAGCCCATGGTCGTCGTTCGAAACAATGGCGAGGAACACACCTGGCGATCACCTCAGGGCGGTGTTGGGTGTACCTGGGTGGCTGTGTAGCGATAGGCGTCTTCAAAGCGTGAAAAATTCGTTCGACTGCCCCCATGACGCCCAAGTACGGTTCACAGGTAGTCCATCGCGATCCCTGAACTATTGCTTCAATAATCTATGCATTGGAAGTGGAGGTCATCGTGCTGGTCGACGTTGAGCGGTGGGGCGGAGTTTCAACCGCAACGACTTGTCCAGTCACGGCACGCATGGCGTTGAAAACGAAACTGGCTCAGCAGCTCACCACAATCGCATCGACATGGACCAAAGATCCATTCCGTCCCAACATGCAACTACAGACCTTGTTGCAATCTCTCGCCACCCACCCCCGACTCACGCCGCAAGCTGTGAATGCAGCACTTGCATTGCAGGAGAATCAAGTCTATAGACAGGTACACTACCACCCCCTCGTTGCGTGCATGAGACCTCATTGTTTCGCTCACAGTATCCGCTATCTAAAAAAATGTTGAACCCTGCCTCAGCACCGCTCCATTACGATCGCCTCGTTGAAGGGTTCGAAAAGAGCGCCAAAGGAATCGGTCGACCATGGTGGAAGATATTCTTCGGCATATGGTAGCTCCGAGCATCCAGGAATATGAGCCAAGTTTGGCTTAGTCGGCTCAATGGGGACACCGGGCGAGATAACAGTAATACCGGTATTCAATCCCTCCATCCATTGGACCGAGTTAAGAACTCAATGGAAGCATGACGACTTATATCGCAAATTTTATCCATATCGTGGCATTGGGTCCCATGCTCGATAAACATGAAATGTACAGATCGTCAGGAACTATGTGGTGGTCATGAGGACTTCAAGATAGCACGATGATCTTACCCAGCCGCCGGAATCATGCGGCGCAGATGACCATAAGTATGAGTCTATATGACCATTGGGGCCCCTGGAAACTGGAAACTCCCATGGCTATAGATGAGGCCAAGGAGATTTGCCCAAGCATCCCTTAGTTGTCGGCCGCGTTTTGCACCAGTACCGACCATCACTCCTCTTCCAAAATCTCATCCTCCCCTTCGCGAGCCTGAAAACCAGCAATCAGTCTCACGTAGTCAAGAAAAACAAGTTCCTCTCTAAAGAATGCACATACCTTTTCCATGAGTTTCCGTCGCTTCTCTCGTATCTTTCTCTGCACCTTGAGGTACTTGCCCAAAGGCGATTCCTCAATTTTGGCCCTCAGATCCTTCTCCCACCTTTCCACCTCCCCAAGTTTCCCAGGAACAAAAGACACCCCTTTTCTCTTCTGTTCCACCCAGCGGACGCTCTCTTCGATTCGTTCCAGGACAACCTTGAGGAAAGCAACATCTTTCCCAGAACTAGTGCCAGATGCGGTGTTCGTCGCCTTCAAGCATTTGCGCAGCAGGACAACTATCGGCACAATGATTTCTGGGAATGCAATACTGCCTTGCACAACCGGAGTTGCAAGCCATTCCACCAGGAGATATGTAGCCTCCTCCAAGACGCCCTCGGAATACACACGGGTTTTTACGTACTGCTGTGGAGCACGAACTTGAACGTCAAGGTCAAGCGGCCGCAGTGTTGACGACTTCGGTCGGCTTGACGGAGCGAGCGTCGAAGTAATGATGGGGATAAGATAAGGCGATATCGGAATATATGTTTCCGTGTGCTTGGAGAGGTGAAGGAGAGAGCGGATGATATGCAAGTGAAAGGGATAGGACCGACTGGTGGAAATCAGCCTAATAAAACCAAAGTCAGTTGACCGATAGATTTCTGGATTACGCAGATCACCGACTTTATTGCTCCAACGGAGACTTGCACGAGAGGGTATATGAGAGGCTTTAGATCGCTCTCCTGACCGCCATTTTCCGCTTGGGATCGAGTATCACAAGCCCTCGCCAGCACGATACTCCAGAAATCGATACAATGGACATATTGCCAATTATATACGAGCTTATACGCTTCCTGATAAGAGAGTTCAACAAAAGGAGACCGATCGGAAAACCAGGACAGACCTTGGTTTTGACTTTCATGCTATTCCTTAGATGGATGGCCAATTGGCGGATGTAACCGAACGCATGCTGATAGCCCAAGGCGTGATTAATACAGAAAACTTCCGAGGCTGAATTCTTCATGAGGTTGATGGATGGCAGTGTGTGGACGTTCGTAGATTTGGAAGACCGGATCAAAGTCAAATATGTTCCCTGGTATTCAAGGGTAGTTCTTGGCCTGGAGGTACCAAAACGTAAGTGTGCACACCTTCAAAACGCTGTCCATTATCGATTCATCCGTCATCGATGCAAGTTTTCGTATCGCAAGGAAGGCAGCTATGCGGATACTATCTTGAGCGCTTGACCATAACTCCAAACATTTCTGCAAGCTGGTGTTGAAAATCCGCCAGCGTTGGAAACATTTCGGAGCAGTCCGCACCTTCAAATAAAGCTTGACGGTTTGCCGGCTGCTCACAATATAGGGGATAATCTTCGCACTCTCTGAAATGGCGAGATGAAGCAGATCATTGTCCGTCAGCTGTGAAAGGAGATGTACGACGTTGTTGAAGTACGACAGAATGAGCTTTTGAAGGGTCTTGAACTTTTGCGTTTGGGTCGGTGGTTTACTACCATTTCAACATGTGAATCCGGTTCGATGAAGCAACAATTGAGCGCACATTTTTCCGTTGGCCAGTGTTTTGTAAGGGACATGGTGGTTCAAAACGACAGGTGTATATCGTAACGACGTCGTCACCAACTTGTGATAAACTTTTATATGGTTATAAGAAAACCAGAAAATGGGAACGTAAAACTTACTTGAAGAACTATCGATACGCCACGCCAGAACCGCGTCGTCTTCGTTCATATGAGCAGCAGCCCGGAAAGCGATTAATAACTTCCGTAATGCTCGAAGAGAATGCGCCTTATATATATCTAAGCTATGAAAACTCGGCGAATGAGATCGGACTCACTTCAAGCAGGGCTTTTTGCCATTTTTGCAAAATGGGCCTCGTTAACACAGGCACCACATCTCCCTCCATCTCGACGTCGCCGTCTTCGTCCGGCTCGTCATCTTCGTCATCCAACAATTTCTCCGGATCAAAATTCAAGAGTTCCTGGTCGTTCTCTTGAAGATATTTGTAAAATTCGGGATCTTTCTCGGCCAATTTTGATAGCTCTGTAATATGCGCTCTCCCGTCATCTGCAAAATATGTGAACGTTAAAACAGAGAACTGGAGATGAAAGAAAGAGACAAACCTTCCAAGTCATCCACAGATGCAAAAGATGCATCGTCGTCAAAGTCCTCCTCGGCACCAGCGTCTTCATCGTCATCCGACTGGTCTCCAGCCATTTCCTACGATTCCGTGAAGTTGCGTAAGTAGGTAGGGATGTGGAGGGACTGACATGATCATCCAAATCTCCGTCCTCACCGTCTGACCCATCATCCATAAACCCTGCACCAAGCAGTTCATCCACAGTCATGCTCTGTTTACTGAATGCAGCAAATTATGACGACCATCATAGCAGCAGCGCAGGACGCACCTCCTCCTGGACGCCTTTGCATCAGGCTGTTCCCTGCCCTCTTCTCCGTCTGCGATCGGCGCGTCATTCTTCCCACTTTTCGTTCCTCGTCTGCCTTGTGTCCTCTTCCGAATTTGCTGATGCTTATGTCGCGCCTGAATAACCTTCTTGAGTTGCCCGCTCGATGCGAACTTCCGGGTCGCTTTGGAGGCTTTCTTGCCCATGCTAAGGTTGGCTAGAACAAATGATTATTTTGGTTATGAAGGGAAAAAAGTTGTTACGTAATCAACGAAATGCACTGCAGCAATTTGTTTAACGAAGTTCATCATTTGCCGTGCCGCGTTGGCGTAGTGGTAGCGCGTCTCACTCGTATCTCTTCATTATGAGAAGGTCAGTTGTTCAATCGGAGTACGCGGCATAATTTGAAGGAGATGGACATTTTGCTCACTAATATCAGGTTAGGGATTTACATTTGCTTCAATTGGCAGTATTACTCTTAGGACAAGGCATCGCTAGCTCTACAACTCTTGAATGAAGAGACATTCGCGGTGTATTCTATCAGAAAGACCCAGACCCTGCACCCCATTGTTCCATCCCCATTCCACCATTGCCCATGTTCATCACATCCAGACCCATGCCTGGTCCCATTCCGCCCATACCGATGTTCATCATTCCATCTGCATCCCACCCATTCTCCATCCCAAACGGCGCTTGATCGCCCCAAACCATGTTCGAACCATTCATTCCGCCGCCAAGAACGCCAGCGCCTCCAAATCCCCCAACCATTCCCATGGGTCCCATCATCGGCATTGGCATCCTCCCCATGCCCCCAGGGTTCATCTGGTTCAAGTTCGCCATAGCCATATTACCCATGCCTGGAACGTTCATGCCTCCCATACCCGCTATCATAGGATTAAATGGGCCCATCATCTCGCCCATCATACCTGCCCCAGGCGCCATTCCTAGCCCAAGTGCGTTCATCCCCATCCCCATCATAGGTTGGACAAGCATCTGGTTCTGACCATGGCCCTGCCCTTGAGGCCCCATCAGCCCAGTGCGATTTCCGCCTGCAAACCGTGCACCGACAGGGGCGACTCCAGGTTGCGCGCCTCCCGAGAAAGTCTGGTTCGGTCGAAAGGGGGATTTGGGCCGGAGGGCGTCTATCTCTGGCGTCATAGACACGACAGTCTTTCCTCCAATCATGCGGTCCTTCACGCCGTCCTCCCACGTCTCCCGGACCCACTTTGTTGCAGTCCCGCCCTCGTCGCCCTCGATATGGATGCTCCCGAGGTTATCCAGGCTAGCAAAGAGACGTCCAGTTTGATCAGGAGCCATGACAGTGATCCATCCCCGGCGCAAAGACGATGGACGGCCGAATATCTCCAGGCGACGAAAACCTAGGCAGAAATTTTCGATGAGAGTATACATCTCCGGCGGTTTTCGTGTTGGGTCAGAGGGATCGCCCTCCCAGAATATCACATCCGTATCTTGAGAATAAAAGAAGTGATTAGTTAAAGATTGAACGGAAAATCTCATTACCTGCCTACCGATGTTACAATGGACAAACCAACTGTCTGTCGATCTCCGAACCGTACCACGGATACCAATCAAACAATGCTGTTTTGTCCGAGTGAGTAGTGACGTTGTGGGTGGGTCTGTCTTGAGGAGAAAAATAAATCAGCTGCGCTAGAGTGATCCCTATAATTCATCATACCCCTGGACCATTATTGCTTGTTTTATTGGTTTTAACCCAAACGACGTCCTCGCAACGGCGATAACCCCATTTCGCCAGCACTTCCCTGCCCCTCTCTAGCCCTTCACCCGCACCGCTTCCAACCCAGAGAAAGACAAAACTGGGATCTGCAGCGAGACTAGGAACCGGTAGTTCTTGGAGGTGATCCCAGGTAAACGAAGATGAAAATGGAGGGTCCAAAAGTATGACATCGAATTTCCCGGGCTGTAGGGCGTTCATGTCTGCATAGGGAAGATACAGAGGCGGAAGCGCGTTTTGCGAAACCGAAATCTTCTTCAGACCGAGAAGCCGCTGTTGCTTGGGATATCTACACTTGAAGATCAGAAGGTCCGCGACGGCGTGGCGCAGACTTGTCTCACTCTTCGAAACGATGTTCAGGTTCCGCACCAAGAACCCAATTCTGCGGCCATTCTCCGGTGTCAACGTAGCGCTGGGAATAATCATTTCGTATCGTCTCCTCTTCTGGAACATAGTTCTTGTAACGGAGCCATCGCGCCCGTTTGGCGGGCGGGAGATCTTGTCGCTCTGGCTTTGGAGAAGCTGATGAGGAAGACGATTCTTGGTCTAATGAAAGCGTTGGCGACGGCGGAGAAGAAGGCAACAGGGGGAGCTTCAGCAGCTCTTGTGGGGGTGAGTGGAGGGACTGGAGCAGGCGTCGATGATTTTGCTGGGAAATCCGAACGGACTGTATGAGAGTAGCATGGGAAGCGAGGAGGTCATTTGCGACGCTGAGGATCTCTGTCGTCGTGGTCGCCGTCTGTGACATACAGCCTAGACGATGTTTGGTCGTGTTTCCTTCAGGGGCAAGATATCTACTATAGACGTCATGACTCCTAGTAAACGCATGTCTTGGCTTTCATCACACCCCAAGTTGCGATCGATGGAGTCTCTATAGTTCACCGTTTCTTGTTTGCGCCACATCTGTGTTCAAGATGTTGTCTGGCGGCATCTCCGGTAATTCTAATTCTTGGCCGGTGCTTTCGGATTCATGAAACAGAGGTCGACTTTGCGACGTAACGGTGTGCAGGAACACGGGGACGACCGTGATAGCTAGCATATTTTCCTAGCCGTCTCGACGCATCGGCCGACCATCTGCTGGCTCGCGCACATCACTGACTCAGGTTATGTCTAGTATCAATCTCATCAACAAGCAGATCTATATCCTGGGTATCCCCTAACATAGTCTCCGTCACAGCTTCACTGACCGAAAATAGAGGCATCCACGTCGTTTGTGTCGTTTGAGGACACCAACGAAGCGTGTGGTTTCATACACAACGGAATCGTCGATGATGCGGCTGATCCAGACTCCCTGAGCCACTAGAATGTGAAAGCCGTGAGAAATATTTCTCCCCAAAACCTACCCCGAGGGCCGAAAGCTTCGGTCCCGCCTCCTAGCTGGCACCAACTGCACGTACCGTCTCGCCAGGCTATCCCCAATTTGTAAGCATTTCGTTTTCCTGCGTTTCATTGTCCCAAGACGCGTCGAGGTTTATGTCTTTCATTTTAAACAGCCACCCATCGTGACGTGGAGTGTTACATCCCCGCAGATTCTAGAACATTATCAAACCATGCCACCAGCTCGTACAAACGCCAAAGCGCCAAAAGGAGGGCTGTCTTTAAGCTCGAAGAGGTTCTCGCGACATTCTTTACCAGGCACTGATGTCCTGGATTTGACGTTGATGGACACCGACGATGCTTCCCCCCCCCACCACACACGTCTCTCGCATCCGGCAACTCATTCAATTGTGCAAGAATACGTCGCGTCTCGCAGAACCGGACGAGGCGCATTGCAATCGCATAAATCTTCCTCATTGAAGCCACGCGCGTCTATCACGGTCAAGGGTGTCAAACTCCAACCGACCATCGTTTTTGATACCTTTTGGTATTTTGCCGCCGAAAGGAAGGCCGTCGACGACAGGCGACGCTTGGGCGGGGGCCCGCCGTAAGTCAAAATGGTGTATCAATTTCTTTGATCAAAGTTTGACTTTTGCCTTCCTTTCTAGGTGGACAGAAGATCCGATCCTAGAGAAATATCCTTTTTGCAATACATACAGGGTCCTGGATAAACACTGTCAATATATGATCCGCGAGGTCATCGAAAAAGGCCCGGAAGACCCCATGGAAGTCGTTTTCCGGATTACCCTCTTCAACCTGTTCACCAAAATCGAGACTTGGGAGCTTCTCAAGAAGAAACTTGGTCCTCTCACATGGGCGCGGTATACGCGTGAAAGCTACGGCAAAGTACTTACCGCAGCGAAGAACGCAGGGAGGACACTCTACACCGGAGCCTTTCAAAAACCGGCACCCTCTTTTGACTACGCGGAAGCCCACATGAATCATCTCTGCCTCCTGGAAATCCTTATGGAGAACGATCTGGCGGGTAGACTCCTCAACGCCGAATTCATGGCGGATGTGTACGAGTATCTCATATCATTTCCCAGTATGGGAGAATTCTCTACTTACCAGTTGATCCTCGGCCTCTCCTACTCGAAACTCTTGAACTTTTCCGATTTAGACTTTGTCATCCCCGGGCCGGGTGCGATTTCTGGTTTGCAGAAGATGTTCGGAGCTCAAAAGATGATAGCCGCCAAAGCACGCATGCCAACCATTGAAGATGGGATTATAAGATGGTTGGCCGAGCATCAGGACCAGGAGTTCGAACGGCTAGGCATAGAATTTTCGGGGCTCGGCCCCGATCATCTCCCAATAGGTTTGGCAGACATAGAACACTTGTTGTGCGAGGTGGACAAGTATTCACGTATAAAGCACCCACAATTCAAAGGGAAACGGACGGAGATACGTCGAGTGTTCCATCCCGCTAAAGGGATTTATCCTCGCAAGCCCATTCTTCCGAAAGCTTGGATCCATCCTGCACGCAACATAGTCCGTATTCGGCCAGGGGGTCCACCAGTGGTGGAGAAGCGTTATGAGATCAAGAAGATTGGGGATCATCGAAAGGTTCGAGACAGGCTGGAGTTCAAAGTCTATTGGCGTGGTTATCCAGACTCAGATGCAACCTGGGAACCCAAGTGCAGCCTTGCTGCTGATGTTCCTATTATTCTCAAGGAATATATGGACAAGTATTATCCTGAAGACTAATCTTTGATCTAGTCCTCAGGCTTCAGGCATCATTGTGAGCTATATCTCAAGCAAAATTCCATTCTCTTGGCTGTAGATTTTCTTGAGATATAGCTTGGATGGAATTTTTCTCGAGATATAGCTCACAATGATGCCTGAAGCCTGAGGACCAGATCAAAAGACTACTTTCATTTCCTTGGGTCATTGGCATGATGCTCAAGGTTACCCAAGCCAGCTGGTACCCAGAGTTATACTCCATGTAAATGCAGTGCTTTGATGTCATTATATATCCCTCCCATTGGGGATGTTCATCTTGCTCACAACCCTCCATAGTTGTCTTGACATCAACCTCTTGTTGTTGCTCGAGTATGAGGCTCCTTTGTGACACATTTCTTCATATCCCTTTGGTCATCATCCTGGACATCCCATATTTAGATTCTGTGGTATCTTTGTTGAATGCATCCCGACTTTGCCATCTCACACGAATTGATGGAGAGTTCCAAATCCAGCTGGAGACAGAGATGATGAGGAAGTCTCTCCTCAGCCGAATCCATCAGGACTCTTCGGACCAGGATATGAAACACTGGGGGTTGCATCCTGGAGAGGAAGAACTGAGCCAATCCAACCCCACGACGTCGGAAGAGATCCCATAGGACAGGTCCTCACTCCCGCAGCAAGCTGATCATTGTGTTTGTTGAGCTGTGTGACTTGGCCATCAGCAAAATGTCTGGCAACTTAGGGCTGCTTGTTCCCACTTATCGCTGCATCAAGTGGATTCGAGGCTTTTTAAAACTGAAGTGTGTTCATAATTTGTTCGTAGGGAACTTAAATTGGCCCGAAATGACATGCCTACGCCATGTTTACGACTATTTACGCGCGTCTTGAACGCGTCTTGTCGTCTCTGAAAGTCGGTCCGTAACCCGTCCTGCGCTACTGCCATGGGATCGATATCAGCGCTCCGGGACATGCTCACCAGTATCATGAGTGGACGAGAGTCTCATCATCCGGAGCAGGAACTCTTTGATGAGTTGATGGTTCAAAAACCGTGTCTGTTGACTCTGCTTGATGTTGGTGGAAGGAGCCAGCAGGAACAGCGGGAAATCGAGTCAGGTAAGTGACAACACCCATACAGGCGACTGCTTTTCACATATCCTTCTTGACAGGCAAGATTACCATCGACGGAAAGCGGGTCGCCGTGAATTCTGACTTTGCACGCCAAGTCCTTTTCCTCTCTCACCAACTTGAATGTTCGGAACGACATGTTGCTGGGATTCTAGACAAGGTTACGTCGGAGAATCCGAACCTCAGTCCAGTCTATACCCTTGAGGCTGCCGTAGCCGAGTTCCACCGTCGACGTCGGCTTTTGGTAGAGTGCGTGTGTGAACTTGTCGAGGCTACCCGATTAGCTGCAGCTCCGGATGCCAATCCCTCATTAAAGCGCCTCGCAAACTTTGTCGAAAGCGAGCTCCTCCATGGCTTACCTAGTCCAGGCGTCGAGACATGGACTCTCAGAATATTTCGGACAATAGATGGCCTGGAAAGCGTCCTTTCAACAGCTAATAACGCGAGACAAAGTGCTGGTAGCCACACCGTGCCACCTGGCGGGCAAGGTTAGTTACACAACCTTTCTCGCACGTTATGTTCTTGGGGTAAATGTCATGGTCGTCCCACAGGAAACCCTTCTTTGTCTGCCCATGTCCTTCATTCAAGATACGAGTCCTTGAAGTATGAACGGCGCAAACTAGCTATAGGACTTTGTGGGATTTCTCAACTCGGGGTTTTGACTCCAAATGATCTTAAAGCGATCATTGACTGGCTGCAACGGAAACCGAACCACGCCATGACCTTCTACGTGCTCAGCACCGTCCTTTTTACTTTGGATTCAGCGGATCCGCAGAGCAAAAAGGGACAAGACCGTCACTTGCTGGCTACCGATCCTCACACGATGTCGTATATGAAGCAGACTCTCACACCCACAAAAGAATGGAAAGATTCCGGCCTGAAATCCACCATCTTACTGAAGTGGACGCTTTTTCTCACTGAAGCGAGACATCATGACTCAAGTCTTGAAGGTCGGGAGGGTTTCCGCACCGAGGACTTGGAGACGCAGATTTGGAGCGCAGTGCAGGGAGATGCGTTTACTTACCTTGCGCTCGCTGTCGTCCAGCTTCAACAGAGGCGGGGAAAGCAGACTGCTTCCTCCTTTGCAAGTACCCTCAATCTCTCGAATGAACAACGGGAGCATCGTTTGCCTCCTTCAGATGATTTCAAACCATTCGTGTTACTAGCATTTGAGGGTCTCGTTCGCTCGCTTATCACGCACGCCTCATCTGAGCTGCGCAAAATCAAACAAAGACAGGAAGACCTGGTTCTTGCCACCGCTCGTACAGATAGGAGGACAGCATCTCGTTTTCCCGCTAGTCTTGGCCCATCCGAAATCGACAAATCTGCACCGCCACCTCGCAGCGATATCGCTGTGCTTTATGCCTTTATTGGCTTGTTGTATTCATCCCTCCCTCCTGAAAGCTCTCTTCAATTCTGGGGTGCCGGACCGCAGGGCGATGCGTCCTACCTATCCTACTGGGAGTATATTGAAGCAACTGCCGGACGACTACCAACATTTTTGCAGTGGACGGTTTGGTCAACATCTATCCACGACACCACGATGTCGACAGCTCTTTACGACATGCTTGCTGGTCTAGCTAAGGGCCAGCAGTGTAGCGAATTGGCCTATAATTTCATGGCAAGAGGGGGCGGTGAGGTGATACAAGGAAGCATGCTGCCATCGTCTTCCTCGGGTGGGCCCACAGTATCCTGGACTGTGGTGTTCGGGCTATTGGAGGCATGGGCATCGGCTTCCACTAATATTCGACATCAGCCTCAGCAACAACCACAGTTTCTAGGTTTTAGTTCAACTCTCGGCAGTCTGGCACACTCTAGTCAAGTCCCTTCGCCCTCTTCTAATCAAATAACTATCCATCCGAAAGATGTCCTTTTCGCTCAATCCTTTCTTCGCCTCCTGGCAACGGTCGTTTCACATTCAGTTGCTGTCCGCATCGCAATATCGGGGCATATACATTTCCGTGCTATTCCAACCTTGGTGTCGCTCATTCCTCTCGGGATTCCACTGGAGTTGAAAGGATCTCTATTTGAAACTCTTTCTGCCTTCTGTGAGCCCGGTGCTGGCGTTCAGGGCGTAGAGATTTGCAGAGCCGTATGGACGCTGATGGAAAGACTCGAGGTCATCAACGTGCGTACCACGCCATTGGGTCCCTTTGGTGCAGGGTTGCCTGCCCTCAAAGGGGTGGAAGCGGAATTGCAAGAGATAGAGGCTGTCCACCGGACCTATCCCTCCACCATCCCATTCTTAAAACTCCTCAGCACTCTCATTCATACTCCGAAGCGCATTCCCCTCAAAGACCGCTTGAATGAATTGCAAGTCACGAACACAATTCCGGAAACCCTTGGACAACCCTACCGACTCCCGGGAATTGCACCCTTCACGTCTTTCGTTATCGACAATGTTTTTGCCAACATTCCAAATCGTGAGTATTCTCGCGCTTCGGACCGTTGGCAGACCAACGATCTGTGTCTGGCGTTCATTGAGCGAGCTTTGGCAAGCTTTGATCTTGAGTCCCTCGTTACCATAACCAATGGAGCGCTGTTGAAAGTGGAATCGCTTATCCCATTACTCGTACACCCAGGATACGACGTCATGAAGCGTCTCCTTACCAACTCTCCTCTGCAAGCCAGTATATTGTCGTATATTGTCGAAGGTGTTAACGGATTTGAGAAGGAGTTGCCACTTGAAGAGCCGTTTTTCTGCAGCACCATTATCCGTGTCCTTCGGATCGTGCACCGCGTTCTCGAGATTCAGGAAATCTTTCTGGATGTGTTTATCCCCTTGCTACTCGACCTGGACAGTACTCCTATTGTGGGGACCGTCCATCCGCGTTCTTACTTCACAAGATTCGATCAAGCCCTATCCTTCAGCCCCCAGTATATTCCGGCAATCACTGCTTATATTGCTTACCCGACCTATGCAGAATTAGCACTTCTTTCAATCCGGATCGTCGCCATCCTATCTTCTTCGAGTTCATCCTCCAACCTGGCTACCCTCATTTATCGGAGTAGCGATTCCGAGCGCATAATCGCGGCTTTCATGGACGTCCTAAGTGGGGGAAGCCTAGACGATGTGGCAGAGGCTGAAATGCTCGCAGAAGAGACGACAGGTGCAGGTTCGCCCGACTCGGAGGAGACCCCAGACCTGGCCCAAGCAATCAGAGTCGCAGCTCTCGACCTGCTCATACAAGAGACAGAACCATCGCGTATCCTGCCTAATATTGGAATGGTTCTGCTCTTCGGTGAACTGGATATCAAGCAAGTTCAGGATCCACATGCTCTAGGAGCAGGTCGAACGAGTATTCATGTCCTCCTTCAGCTACTAAACGCCGGCGTCCCACGCTTGAAGAGCAAGGCCGGGGTGCATGACCACCACCATACGACCCCATTGTTCATCAGTCTTCCTGCTCTCGCAGAACGATGTTATCGCGTCATCTACCAACTGTGCACACACCCGAAAACGTCTGATATCACTGCTCGATATTTGAGGAACCAGGAGGACTTTTTTGCACGACAAGTCGCGCATATACCGCCGTTGGTGCCTCAAATATTACATGATTCCTACATACAGGTCCAATATCAAGATGGTTCTCGAGTTACAACCACAGCCTTATCAGCAAGTTCGTTCCTCAGGTTGCGGTCATGTATATTCGATCTAGTTGCCCTGGACCTCCATATCCTCACCAACAAGGGTCATTTCAAAGGCGTCTCGGAGTTACTTGACATCCTTTTCGGTCATGGGTCTGGCTATGAGTCGGATGACGAAGCCTTCCAGCCATTCCGTGAGGTGGGACAATCACATATGTGCATAATTGAATTCCTGCAATCCCTCTCGTTTGAATGGTTTGACAGCCTAACCGTGGATCCCATCGAACTGCAATTTCTTGGACAGTTGAACCTTCATTCATGCGTGCGCAGAGACTTTGCTGGATGCGAAGTCATTGACCGAGCGGCTTTGTTGACATTATTGGCCGCGGCCAAAAAAACTCTGCATGCGCAAGGCGTCATCGTCACTCCCGCTCATGCCGAACAACTCGAACGTGAAGCCACTTATGTCCTGGAAAGTTGTGTCGTGGAAAATCACCGCCGGGAAGTTGCTCATGCCATTGCTACGGGCTATGAAGCTTGGAGGCGGCTATTGGATGTCGCATTAACGAAGTGCTTTGATCGCTTGCCGCACGACCGACGGGAGAACATGCTCTTTGAGCTATTACATGTGGTACCTGCAATTATTCGTTCACCTGACATCGAGGAGTCGACGGCTGTGTTGCTTTCTGAGCTTGTGTTATCTTCCATCACCAAGTTGCGCGAAGACAGGCGACAGCAGATCATCGCGCAATCGGCCAGCGGGAACGCGGAATCTGGGTCACTACCGGCCGAGAGACTGTATTCGATACTTCGCAGCATTCTGGAAGGTATCTTGGAGAACAACCGCGTGGAGCTGGTGCGCGGGAATCTGTACGCTTCACTTATCAACTATGTGCACCTTGTCGCGTCCCCTGCTGAGGAGACTTCTGCACATGCACCAAGGGGAGGAGACAACCTGGGGCTTTCGTTGGCCACGTCGTCGACTCGGGAAGATTTCTTCTTTGAGAGCAATCAGTCGCTGGTATCCATTGACCGCGCTGGTGGGCCCGGAAAGTCATTGGCGGCTGGTAGTCTCGCGGTCATGAAAGGTTCGATGGAGCGCTTGATTTCGGCGATTGCGCGGGATGCCATTGATGGAACGGAGGTCTGGAAAACCGTTGCGTTCATGCTGCTTGATGCCCTTGTTCAGCTTTCTGGCACCGAGAAGCATCCTTCTGTGCTGGCGCCCTTGAACAAGCATGGGATATTGGCCAATTTTGTACGGGGGATTAAGGAGTCGGATTCGCGGTTGTTGGCTGTGTTGAAGCCTGACCCGGGTGAGTGAATTGCTTGTATGCTGCCTTTTAATTAGTACTGAGAGATTCGCTGCTGTGTGTAGATGATCTGAATCCTCTTTATGTGTATGAAGCCAAGATGTCCCTCTTTGTACGGATGACGCAAACCCGGGCGTGCGCCGAGCGACTTCTCGACGCTCAATTGGTCCCCATACTTGCACAGTGTGATTACCTTGATGCGCGGCCTGAGGCTGATCAATCTTTTATTGGTGGGTCCAATTTCTTTTGGTTCACTTCCTTACTAACAGACAACCCAGATCGCGATTCTTTCCTTCCATCAGCAGTCCAGCGATACCACCAACTGTTTATGCCGGCACTGCAGGTCGTGGATGGAATGTTGGCCACCCTCGGTAACAAACATGCGACTATCAGCAATCAGGTGCGATCTCTTTTAATCCGCTGACCTCGACTTTGTGTCTGAACGAAAACTGCAGGCTCTTGATTTCCTTTCCAGTCACGGTCCAACTATCGCCATTCTCCTGAAAAACGAGACTGATTACGTTCCGCTATCCTTGCTCGAAGAAATCCATCTTATTGTCACGCTTGGGGGGAATGTCCTTCCTGCCGTACCGAAATCCGAGCTGGTAGGGTGTCTTGCTTTTTTCCTGGTATGTCAATTAATGGTTTATGCCTCGCAGCTGTCCATCACCTCTGGCTTTGGAGCTATCCATGCCGCTATCCTAAACCTGGCGACGCGTTGCCTAGGGGGTAGTTGTTTCGCGCATATAGTACCGCAGTCGGACGCCGAGGTGCAACGGGCGAACAGCCATGCTTTTGGTGCGTACCTTGCGTGTATGATACGTTGGGTTATTGATGGGTTCATGTAGGATATGGATCTGAATCTAGATTCGACGTAAGCGTTAGACAGAGGGAACGACTCCTTCGGAAGAGTATTGTTGCCTATATCGGCGCAGGCAGTGATTTTACAGGTCGGTCTCGTTCTATTCCTCTGACAACCGTAGTAACGCAAGACCTCGCAGAACCGGAAATTACACTCGTGCTGTCACCTATCGTCATTCCTCAGCATCGCCAGAAAAACAATGAGCAGTCCCGCTTTCTCAGTATGTATTTTTAGCGCCATCTCGTTCTGTGATGGGGAGCTTGACGTGGATGAATGAACAGCCACGATTCCGACGATCGGTGACGGTCTGGAAGCGCTCAGCGCATTATGTGCAGACTTGACGGAAACGCTGCAGCAGATATCGAATTTGACGGCGGAGCTGGCTGCGAGGGATTATGTTGCGGTGGATAATATCCAGGAGGTGAGTTTTGATTGCCATTTTTTTCTGCTTGGTCCTTAAGGGATGGGTGTAGGTGGTGAAGGATATACCGGCGTCGCTGCTGCAAGATTTGGACGCGGGGCAGAAGCGAGAGCTGATGTGTGAGGAGATGGAGAATGTGAGAAAAGCGGCGACGAGAGAGGCGCGGGTGTTGCTTGGTGCGTTGTGGTCTTTGATTGTGTTGTGCTTTTTCTGAAGCTGCCTGGTGGAAAGACACGACGGAAATGCTGCTTCTTGTGCTATGGCGGCACATTCAGCACTACACGTCTCCCTCCTTTTCGCTGCCCTCTGCTCCGACGACGAATCTGTCGTCTTCGATGTTGTTCAATCCTGGCGGGAGCACGGCGGCGGGCAAGCAGAACAACATTCTGAACGCGGCGATGCGGTTCTTGGCTGCGCCGGATCCGGAGACGTTCAAGGGAGAAGTGGGGAGAAAGCTTGGGCCGCTATTGGGGCGGTTGGAAGGGTTGGATCTGACTTTGGTGAGCTATGTCGGCTAGAGAGTTGGCGTGAACTGATGAGAAATGTGTAGGATTTTGATGGTGATGTTAGGAATTGGAACGAGGGGTATATCGAGATTATGGCGAGGAGGTTGAGGGACTGTCTTGGGTTGTTGCATGATCCTGGTCGGGATGATGAGTAGATGAAAAAATTGCGGATTCTTGTTGTACAATTTTCAGTGTTTATGATTTATATTTTAATTGCTTTCCACACATGTTCTGGGATGAAAATGAAATGATTGATCCAAAAAATAAGCAGTGTGTACTGTACTTGACGACGACAGACCGAAGTTTACATGAGTCTAAAAAGCTGCATGAGTGCATCCCCTCTACCGCATAGCCCCCGCAGAAGATGATCGTATCAGGACTAGCATCCGGTCACCGTGGCAAGATGCTACCTGCGCCGCGGAGGGCGAGTTGGCCGCCGAGGCGTATTGTCTGTGTGCCGCCAGGGAAGTAGGCGAGGACGTAAGCGACGAGTGCGACGACTTGGACTGCGCCGCTGAGGATAGAGCCGAGGTATGATTTTGGCTGGTAGAAAGTGTGAGAGAAAGGAAGGATCAGAGCACTGGGACGCACGCCGAGAGAAAAGTAGAGGGTGAGTGCGAGACTCGCAAAGTAGGTGACAGAGAACGGGAGGCGTTCGGTGGATATAAGGTGTTTGAAGTGGTTTATTGGACCGATGAGGACCGAGAAGCTGTCAAGAGGGGAGATGTGGGGATGTTGGGAGAGGGGACGGAAAGGAGACGGACCCGAACATGACGAGCAGACTTCCAAGGCTGCGGATGGTGAGATGGTGAGAAATGGTGGGGGATTGGGTTTACCTGAAGGAGAGCGCGAATTTGGTGGGTCTGTGTGAAGTGGATTAGACGGACGCAGAGGAGGTGAGGAGGGACGGACTTGATGGCGAGGAGGGGCAAGGTCATGAAGGAGACGAAGAAACAGACCGCGGCGCCGATCAGGCATGCCCCGAATCCGAGCAGCCTGGGGGAGATGAGCGCGGTGGTGCGGTGGGGGTGGCGGGACTGACCGTTCCCAGCTGGAGAGGGCGAACCAGGCCTCGTCTTCGTTGGATCGTTCGCTTGAGCGGAGGGGGATGTAGTCGCCAGCGAGGGTGTTGTAGAAGCGGGAGAACGGGTTCGACGGTTGCTGGATCGGCTGCGAGTCGTCCGTCGTGCCCCGTGCCCACCGGAACTGGGACAGGTTCGCGCGGAACGACTGCTCTGACGACGGAGGAGGCATTGCGGGACGGGTTACGTAACCGAACCAAGTCATTTTTAGTCTCGTCAAGATTTCGTTCGTTCGTCTCCTGTCCCGTCCGTTGCGGTCGTGTCCATTCTCCATGGCACAGACAATAGAACTGGCTCAGGTTCGTCTTCTCCTTTTCATCACCGTCCTCATCCTCACCATCGATCCAGACCAGCAAGCGCGATCATCTGCAGGCGCTGGAAAAGAAATACCAAGCTCGCTGGCGCGACGAACACGTCTTTGAAGTCAACGCACCGCCCCCAGCTGACATCGCCGGCCTCTCCCCCTCCGACATCCACCAAAAGTACCCCAAATGGTTCGGCAACTTTCCCTACCCATACATGAACGGAAGTCTCCATCTCGGTCATGCATTTACCATCTCCAAGATCGAGTTTGCCGCAGGATACCAGCGCATGCTGGGCAAGCGCGTCTTGTTCCCCCATGGTTTCCACGTCACCGGCATGCCCATCAAGGTCCGTCCTTCGTCTTTCCATCAGTCCTAGTCTAAAAACACACGTAGGCTTCGGCAGACAAGATCATTCGCGAGATCGAGCTCTTTGGCGCCGAATTTGAACGCTATGAACAAGTCCAGGCCGAACTCGACGCCTCCGCCGAAGCGGAGAAGGACAGGGACACAAATTTGGCCGCCGGTCCCACCGACAAATCAAAGGCGAAAAAAGGCAAGATTGTCGCCAAATCAACCGGGTTCACATACCAGTTCCAGATAATGGAGTCTATCGGTATCCCTCGCTCGGACATCAAGAAATTTGCAGACCCACAGCACTGGTTGACCATCTTTCCCCCCATCGCCATCGTCCGTTGTCCACCTGAATCTCTTTGGATCCTTATTAATGTTCGTTTCAGGCAGACAACAATTCCTTTGGATCCCGCATCGACTGGCGGCGCACTTTCCTCACCACAGACGCCAACCCTTACTACGACTCTTTCGTCCGCTGGCAGGTCAACAAGCTCCATCGACTGGGAAAAATCAAGTTCGGAGAACGCTATACCATCTACAGTCCCAAGGACGGCCAACCATGTATGGATCACGATCGTCAGGACGGTGAAGGTGTCGGTCCACAAGAGTACACCGGCATCAAGATGGAGGTCGTTGAATGGAGTCCAGAAGCAAAGGCAGCTATCCAAGGCAATGTCGGTGGTCGCAAAGTCTTTTTGGTAGCTGCAACTCTCCGACCGGAAACCATGTCAGTTCCTCACTTTATTCCCTTGTCACGCTAAGCTATTTTTTCAATATAGGTACGGCCAAACCAACTGCTATGTCGGAACAGCTTTGAAATATGGTGTGTTTGCCGTCAACGACAAAGAGGCCTATCTATGCACCCACCGTGCCGCCCGCAACATGGCTTTTCAAGGCATATCCACCCCCCGCGGCTCCGTCGATCAACTTTTGGAAATCACTGGTTCAAAACTGATCGGCACCAAAATCAAAGCACCCTTTGCCATCAACCCGGAAGTGTATGTTTTGCCCATGGACAATGTCCTAGCGACAAAGGTCACTCTTATCGATGCTGTGCGCTTCATTTACTAATCATCGTGTAGGGAACTGGCGTCGTGACCTCTGTCCCGTCGGACTCTCCCGATGACTGCCAAACTCTCTACGACCTTCGCAAAAAACCCGCCTTTTACGGTATCGATCCCTCTTGGGCCGCCTTTGACCCCGTCCCTGTCATCCACACGCCGACATACGGCGATCTTTGCGCACCCGCCTTGTTGACCTCGCTGAAAGTCCAGTCCCAAAAAGACACAAAGCAGCTGACCGAGGCAAAGGAGCTTGCGTACAAGGAGGGGTTCTACAACGGCACGATGCTGGTGGGTGAATTCAAAGGCCTTGGCGTGCAGGAGGCGAAGGGGAAGGTGAGGGATCGGTTGATTGAAGCTGGACTTGGGTTTGCGTATGCGGAGCCGGAAGGGCTCGTCATCTCGAGAAGTGCGGACGAGTGTGTGGTTGCGCTGATGGATCAGTGGTATTTGGATTATGGAGAAGAGTCGTGGAGATCGCAGGTTGAAGGGTGAGCTCCTTGTTGGCTTCTTTTTTTTTCGCGATCGGCTTACCAGAGATCTTGGATGAAAGGTTGCTTGCCGGAATGAACACGTACACGCCGGAAACGAGGCATGCGTTTGAAAAGACGTTGGCTTGGCTGAACAAGTGGGCGTGTGCGCGCACCTATGGTTTGGGGTCTAAACTGCCGTGGGATCCCCATTTCTTGGTGGAATCTCTGAGCGATTCAACGATCTACATGAGCTATTATACCGTCGCTCAGCTCTTGCATGGTGGGTTCTTAATGTTCGATCATCATCGTCCGATATTCAATATTGCCCAGAGAACAGCATCGATGGATCGAAACCTGGCCCTCTAGGAATAACCCCTGACCAAATGACTGACGAAATCTGGGAATATGTGTTCTGCAATGGGCCTTTCCCCTCTCCTTCTCCTCTACCCCGAGAAAAGGCCGACGCCCTAAAGCACGAATTCGAATACTTTTATCCCTTTGACGTGCGCTCCTCGGCTAAGGATCTGATCCCGAACCATTTGACCTTTGCCCTGTACAACCACGCTGCCATCTTTCCCTCCGACAAGTTCCCCCTGAGCATGCGCGCGAACGGTCATCTAATGCTGAACGGGAAGAAGATGTCCAAGAGCACGGGAAACTCTCTTACCTTGAAGGAAGCGATCGAGAAGTTTGGAGCGGACGCGACGAGGCTGAGTTTGGCTGATGCTGGCGATGGGATGGAGGATGCGAACTTTGAGGAGAAGACGGCGAATGCGAATATTTTGAGGGTGCATACGTTATTGGGGTGGTGCGAGGATGTGGTGAAGGATGAGGCGGGGTTGAGGCATGGGCCGCGGAGGTACCATGATGAGGTGTTTGAGCACGAGGTCAATGAGCTGATCAATGTCACTCAGAGCCACTACGAGGCGTAAGGTCTTTCGTTCTCTTTTCAACTTTTTTGTCTGAGCGGCTGCACGTCAAACAGGACAAACTACAAGGACGCCTTGAAATTCGGATTCTATGAGCTGCAGAGCGCGCGGGACTGGTACCGGGAAGTCACTGCCGACATCGGGATGCACGCCGACTTGGTGCTGTACTGGATCCGCACCGCCGCGTTGCTCGTCACCCCGGTAGCGCCCCACTTTGCAGAGCACATCCACACTGACATCCTAAAAACTCCGACCTCCATTCAAAACGCGTTGTGGCCCACCCCAGCCAAGGCGGTCGACCCCGCGATTCTGGAGGCGACGGCGTACATGCGCGGAACGATCAAGACGATACGGGACGCGGAGGGCGCGTTGGTGAAGATGCTGAACAAGACGAGGGGCAAGAAGGGGGGTGGTGCTGGCTTGGTCGATGTGTTTGATCCCAAAAAGCCGAAGAGCGTGCGGATATACGTGGCGACGGCGTTCCCGGAGTGGCAAAATGCGTGTGTGGAGGCTGTGAGGGCGGCGTATGATGAGGTTGGGGATAAGGTGGATGATGGGAAAGTGAGGGATGTGTTGAGCGAGAAGGGGTTGATCAAGGATAAGAGGGCGATGCCGTTTGTGCAGGCGTTCAAGGTGGGTGTATTCTTATTTCAAGTTGTGGGCTTGCTTGTTTAATTTTTTGATTGCCTGATTTTGTAGAAACGCATGGGGCAGTTTGGTGCACAGACGGCGTTCCGTCGGACGCTGCCGTTCTCGGAAGTTGAGGTGTTGAGCGAGATTTTGCCGTATTTGAGAAAGTCGCTGGGGTTGGTGGATGCGACCGTGGTTTCGGTGGAGGAGGCGAGGAAGAGGGAGGGCGAGCCGGGGTATACCAAGAGCATTATAGAGACGTCGGAACCTGGCAGCCCTGCGTTTGAGTATCGCAATGTGTAGTTGTTGCATTTGGGCAAAGAATGAACGATGAAACGATGTGGGTATTGAAAAAATATTGAAAAAGTAGTATCTTTTGCATCTTTCTTTCTCAGAAATGGGTGAAAAGCTATCTGAAGAATTTCCTTGCTTGGACATATTTTATGGAAACCTCTTCTTTGGTAGTTATTTGTCTCGGATTTCTCCGCCCGTCTGTGTCAAGTCTCCCCTAAGTATTCAACGACATCCATGTCTCCTCCCAGGAAGAAACAGAAAGTCGACAGGAAAAAGAAAGTCAGGGTAAGTGGCTTCTATCCACTGACTGTCCGCACATAATCTCAGTGCTCCAAAGCTCCCATACCACAAAGGATGGACAACAATCTTGTATTCTTCCGAAAAGGAGCCTCAGGACTCATGGGGACAGTTCTATAAACAATGGTGGGGACCGTTCTCTGGCGGGAAGGCCGCCCTTGTCGAGGCCCTTGCACCATCAGAGGGCGCGTCGACGAGCGCGGCAGCTCAACTTTCAGGGAAGCGTGTCATCCACGTCGGAGATAAGAAGATATGGGATGGGTTGTGCCTTCTCTCCGATTCGCAAGGTTCGATGCTCGTGCGAGACGAATACGCCGCCATATATTACCGCCTTTGTGAACTTGCCGCATCCAGGAAGCCTGGTCCTGTTGAGCCTGGTGCTATTGTGACCGGCCAGCCTGGAATAGGTGACCCCTATCCTGGACATCTTTGTGGATGCTGACTGATATTCCGCAGGCAAGTCCTACTTCGCCGTCTACGCGCTGCTCCAACGCATGACCGAGGCGAAACCAGTATTGTTTACAACGGCCCTTGGCTTTTCGTATCTGGTCGACGACGGCGGGATCAGAAAGAAAAAAAAGGTCGACGTTACGCAGGAGGATCTGCCGCCCGATGACTCTACCGACCCCACCTCGCGGGCCTGGTCGCTCATTGACTCTGGGCCCGAACAAAAGCCTGAATTCTCCTCGTTACAGTCCGGGCAGCTTTTCGCCATCCTAACAGTCTCTCCGGCGGAGGAAAGATACAAAGTTTGGGTGAAGGACAAAGGTGCTCTGCGGTGGGTAATGAATCCGTGGTCCACGGAGGAACTTCTTTTCTTGTAAGTGGACCTCAACTTTTACTTGTGTACGGTCGTGACTCTCCTTTAGCATGTCTATTCCCAATTTCCCCGCTCTATCAGAAGAACAGAGAGATCGCTACCAGCCTCCTAACGGAGTCAGGGAACTTGTTGAGGATGCTGGTCCTTGTCCGCGTGATATTTTACGATACCTCAAGGATTCAGTCTTTTTCGATAGTCAAGTAGAAGATGCCGTGGTGACGCTCAACGTGGAGGCAATCATCACCTTCTTCCGCGATGTCCATCGTTCTTCTAATGACCCGCTTTCGAGCAAGATCGTCTTACTTTGGAGGCAGGGCCACCCCAATGATCTGAAAAATGACCTCCACTTTGTCGCGTTCAAGACTGGGAAGATACGGGCTCTGGTACAGACCCGTTTCGCTGCTCTCCGCTTAGAGGAGGCCAGGCGCCTATTCGACGCCGCCAAGGGCTCAGCCGA
>Ga0307516_10000820_pt1 | contig 42605 bp, 39 predicted proteins | sample 19_EM_MG_FD_203310 | JGI IMG/M metagenome (GOLD analysis project Ga0307516, IMG submission 203310) | Populus trichocarpa ectomycorrhiza microbial communities from riparian zone in the Pacific Northwest, United States - 19_EM | ecosystem: Host-associated > Plants > Roots > Unclassified | place... | reverse complement strand
GATAAGGTGGTGCGATCGATCGATCCCAAGCGCGAGACACTCCGAAGGACCCATCGGGGCTCCAACCCCGCGTTCATGTCTGGAACTCGCGCCGCGCAAACCATCTTGGCGAGGGGCCAACAGCACCTTCAGACCGGACATATGGGCGCAAGCAATCCGATCGTGAGCCAACCTGCGCCTCACCTTGCAAGCAGGGGGCCGTCCACATATGGATCCTCGGCATTCCGCTTCGCTTCAGCCGAGGATGACGTTTGGGGAGGGGTGGGCGGCTGGCCCCTGAGACGACGCCGCGGATTCGCACTTATCGCCGCGTACTCCCCGTGCGACGCCGCGCATGCTACGCCTCGGGGCATGAGCGCCGAGCACGGACCTTCCCTGGACTTCAGCCTGGGCGAGACCGCCGATGCGATCCGCGAGGCGACCGCCCGGTTCGCGGCCGCCGAGATCGCGCCACGCGCAGCGTCCATTGACGCCGACAACGCTTTTCCCCGCGACCTGTGGCCCGCCATGGGCGCGCTCGGCCTGCACGGGATCACCGTGGAGGAGGCCCATGGGGGCCTCGGCCTGGGCTATCTCGAGCACGTCGTGGCCATGGAGGAGGTCAGCCGCGCGTCGGCGGCGGTGGGCCTTTCCTATGGCGCCCATTCGAACCTCTGCGTGAACCAGATCCGCCGCTGGGGCTCGGAGGAGCAGAAGCAGCGCTACCTGCCGCGCCTGATCAGCGGCGAGCATGTCGGCGCCCTGGCGATGAGCGAGGCCGGCGCCGGCTCGGACGTGACCTCCATGACCCTCAAGGCCGAACGCCGGGGCGACCGCTATGTGCTGAACGGCGCCAAGTACTGGATCACCAACGGGCCGCACGCCGACGTGCTGGTGGTCTACGCCAAGCTGGATGGGGCGATCACCGCCTTCCTGGTCGAGAAGGGGTTCGCAGGCTTCTCCGCCAGCGCCAAGCTCGACAAGCTGGGCATGCGCGGCTCCGACACCGCCGAGCTGGTGTTCGAGGACTGTGAGGTCCCCGAAGAGAACGTGCTGGGCTCCGCAGGCGGCGGCGTCGGCGTCCTGATGAGCGGCCTCGACTACGAGCGCGCGGTCCTGGCCGGCGGCCCGCTGGGCATCATGCAGGCCTGCCTGGACGTGGTCCTGCCCTATGTCCGCGAGCGCAAGCAGTTCGGCCAGCCGATCGGCTCGTTTCAGCTCATCCAGGCCAAGGTGGCCGACATGTACGTCGCGCTGAACTCCGCCCGGGCCTATGTCTACGCCGTGGCGCGGGCCTGCGACGCCGGACATGCGAACCGGCAGGACGCGGCCGGGGCGATCCTGATGGCCTCGGAGAACGCCGTGAAGACCTCCCTGGAGGCGGTGCAGGCCTTGGGCGGCGCCGGCTACACCAAGGACTTCGCCGCCGAGCGCCTGCTGCGCGACGCCAAGCTCTATGACATCGGCGCAGGCTCCAACGAGATCCGCCGCTTTTTGATCGGTCGCGAACTGATCGGCGTCTGACGGCGCTCGCAGCGCCTATCGCGCGTGATAGGTGCCGCCGTTGACGTGAACCGTCTGGCCGGTGACCGCTCCGCCCGGCTCGGAGGTCAGCCAGACGACACAGGCGCCGACCTCGCTTGGCTCAACGAAGCGGCCGATGGGGACGCCCGCGAGCGTTCCCGTTCCCACCGCCTTGTCGCCGACGACCTTGTCCCGACCCGCATTGTTGGACATCAGGCCCAGCGCGACGGCGTTGAGCGTCACGCCGGATTTGGCTTCCTCGATGGCGATGTGGCGAAGGGCCCCCTCGATGCCGGCCTTGGCCGCGCCGTAGATCGCCAGACCCATCGGATGCCCGCGCGAGCCCGCGCCGGACGAAATCTGCACCACCCGGCCCCAGCCGCGCTCGGACATGCCGGGCAGCACCACGCGGAGCACCGTCAGGGACCCCAGGAGATCGATGCTGATGGACTTGCGCCACATCTCCGGATCCGAATCCTTGAACTTGCAGTTCAGATTGCCGCCGACCTCCACGCCGCCGCCGACATTGTTCACCAGGATGTCCACCGGCCCGACCTCGCGGGCGATCTTCTCGACCCCCTGCTGCACGTCTTCCATGGAGGTGATGTCGAAGGGCGCGGGCAACGCCTTGCCGCCCAGGGCCCTGATCTCACCCGCGACGCTCTCGGCGCGCTCCAGGTAGCGGTCGTTGACCGCAACGGTCACGCCCGTCTCGGCCAGGGCCAGGGCGATGCCGCGGCCGACGCCCTGACCTGCGCCGGTGACGAGCGCTATTCTCTGGGGATTTCCCGACATCTGTTTTCCTCCGGTGGTTGTCGTGGTTGGCGAGCGTCCCTGAGCGGGCGCGGCTATGTCAGATCCCTGAAGAAGGCGCGCAGATCGTCGACGTACTGGTCGTAGATCTCATAGACGCCGTAGTGCCCGCCGCTGGCGTAGACCGTCCACCGCTTGAGATTGCAGCCCGCCTCCGCCCATTTCCGCGGGTACGCGATCGCGTCGCGGGGCAGCACCCCGATGGCCGTGGGCGTCTCCACCAGGGGGCGACGGTCGTGGGCCGGGACCTTCGGGCTGTTGGCGTACTCGTGGTAGTAGCGGACCGACGAGACGAAGCTGTCGGTCAGCCAGAACAGCATCACGTTGGTGATCTGGTCGTCGCGCGAAAAGACGTTCTCGACGTCGCCGCCCAGATGCGCGTCCCGCCGACGCTTCTCCAGGAGCCAGGCGGCCATGCCCACCGGCGAGTCGTGCATCCCATAGGACAGGGTTTGTGGGTTCGTGCCCTGGACGGCGATGTGGCTGGCGCGCCGCAGACCCTCCCTGTTGCGCTCGTACCAGCCCTCCTCACCTGGTCCGAAATCCTCCGGCCCGGGCATCGCCGTGCCCATCGCGGCCGGATCACCGCCGAAGGGGTTCTGGAAGCGGCTGAGATGCACGCCCGTGAGGAACTGGGGGTATTTGTGCCCGAGCTGCTGGGTGATGTTGGCGCCCCAGTCCTGCCCCTGGGCGCCGAAGCGGTCATAGCCCAGGACATCGCGCATCAATTCGACCCACATGTCGGCGGTCTTCATCCCGTCGATCCCCGTGCGCGGCAGCGGCGTCGAGAAGGCGAAGCCCGGGAGCGAGGGCATGATCACGTCGAAGGCGTCGGCGGGATCGCCGCCGTAGGCCGCCGGGTCGGCCAGCGGGCCGATCATCTTTCGCAGGTCCCAGAAGGTGGACGGCCAGCCGTGGGTCAGCAGCAGGGGCTTCGGCGACGGCCCCTTGCCGCGGACATGGACGAAGTGAATCGGGACGCCGTCGATCTGTACCTTGTAATGCGGCAAGGCGTTGATCGCGGCCTCCTGCGCGCGCCAGTCGTAGCCGTCGATCCAATAGGCGACGAGCTCGCGCAGGTAGTTGCGATTGACCCCATAGCGCCAATCCTCGTTGTTCAGGTCGGCGGGCCACCGCGTGTTGCGCAGGCGCGCGCGCAGGTCGGTGAGCTGCGCCTCCGGAATGTCGAGCGTGAACGGCTGTGGGGTCATGGCTTCATGATCTGCCGGTCCTTGACGCGCCGATGCCCTTGCGTTGGGTAAGCTTGCGCGATCGGGCCATTGTATACAACACGAAGCCGTCGCCGCATGCCCCGGCGGACAAATCCCCGGAAGATCGACGCCTGACGGCGAGGTTCCGTTAAGCCGTGCGGCCTTAACCTTGCCGCCTGCGACGGGAGCGGCCGTGTCCTACGACTCTTGGAAGCGCATCTGCGGATGGCGTGCGATGGCCCTGGCGCTCGCCCTGGGGGCCGGCGGGTGCGCGCACCAGGCCGCCGCGCCGGTGGAGACCGGGCTTGCCTGTCCCGTCGGACACGAGGCCATGCGCACGGCGCAGCTGTTCTTCGGCCGCAACGTGACGGGCGGCGCCGACGTGGACGCCGCCGCCTTCAGCCGCTTCGTGGACGACGAACTGACGCCCCGCTTTCCGGACGGACTGACCGTGATCGACGGCGGCGGACAGTGGCGCAGCCCGTCCGACGTCCTGGTCCGCGAGGCCTCGAAGGTGGTGTTTCTGGTCCTGCCGCAGAAACCGGACATCCTGGAGCGGCTCGACGCCGTGCGCGCCGCCTACAAGGCCCGCTTCAGCCAGGACTCGGTGCTCCTGGTCACCCAACCGGCCTGCGTCTCGTTCTGATCGCTGAAATGCGAAGGGCGGCCGCGCCTAAGCGGCGTTTGGCATCCAGGTTTCGATGGGCGCCCGTGTGATCGACACGCTCATGCCGGTCGCGGCGCTGACCACTTCCATGTGGGCGTCGAGTTGCTGCACCAGGGCCTTGACGATGATCGTGCCCAGCCCGCCAGGGGTCGTCGCCGTGTCGCTGTTGGTCTTGCCGACCCCATTATCGGAGACGATCAGCTTCCAGTCCGGGCCCTGACTCTCGTAGGTCACGTACACCAGGGCGTCGGGCTTGGTGATCGGGAAGGCGTATTTGACCGCGTTGATCACCAGCTCGGTGACGATGAGGCCAACGCTGACCGCCTTGTCCGATCCGATCATGCCGTGGTCGGCGATCACCTTGAGCGCGATCGGCTGATCGTCCCCGATCATCGAGCTCCCCAGGCTGGCGCAGAGTTGGGTCAGATAGGGCCCGACCTCGATCTGTTCGACGCCGCCCATGGCGTGCAGGTGCGATTGAACCGCCGCCACTGACATCACGCGCTGGTGGGCGTCCTCCAGATGGTGGCGCGTTTCTTCGGACGTGACGATCCTGGCCTTCAGCATCAGAATGCTGGCGATGATCTGCAGGCTGTTGGCCACCCTGTGCTGCAGTTCCTGGAGCAGCACGCGGTTCTTGCGCAGCAGATCTTCGGTCTTCTCCAGCAGTTCTTCCTTCTCCATCTCGATCGCGCGGCGCGCCGTGATGTCGGTGAAGGCGAGCAGGATCGTCGCGTCCGAACTGGTTTCGTAGAGCACCTTGCGCGCGTTCAGCAGCATGACCCGGTGGCCGACGCCCGGAAAATCATGATCGACCTCGAAGCCGTCCATGGCGGTCTTCTCGGGAATGATCGTCTCCATGAGGACGCGCAGCGCCGGGATGTCCCACTGGCCGTCGCCGAGCCCATAGAGCAGGCTGCCGATCGTGTGTTCCGGATCGACCTCGAACGTCTCGTAGAAGGAGCGGCTGGCCGCCAGCACCCGGAACTGGGCGTCCAGGACGATGAACGGCTCATGGATGGTGTCGACGATCGCCTCAGCCAGAGTCTGGGCGTCCTCGATCCCATGCAGCTGATTGATCATGGGCTTGGAAACCAGTTTCGATCTCGGGCGCAAGCGCGCTCATGGGTTGTCGCGAGCGCGCGCGACCTCGAGAGGCTTACGCCTATCGCTTGCGAATGTCCTGATTACTCGACTTCATTTCGATCGATCGCTTGGACAGCTAGGGCGGCTACGCTTGCTATGATGGGCTGCCGAGCGCACACACCCGGCGCGGGGGCCTTCGAGAAGATGGGTAATTGCGTGGAATCTCGACCTGTTGTGCTCGTGGTCGAGGATAACGCCCTGGTGCGTGTCATCATCGCCGACTTCCTGGAAACCGCCGGCTTCACCGTCATCCAGGCCAAGGATGGAGCCGCGGCGATCGCCGTCCTCGAGTCCGGCGCTGAATTCAACATCCTGTTCAGCGACATTCAGATGCCCGGGCCGATCGACGGCGTCGGCGTCGCTGACCTTGTCTGCGCGCAACGTCCCGGCACGCCCATCGTCCTGACCTCCGGCCGGGGCGTCCCAGAGACGCGCGCCGGCAGGCGGTTCGTGACCAAGCCCTATGACAACCGCAAGGTCGTCACCCTGTTGCGCGAACTCCTGGCGGCTTGAGCCCAGCCGATCTCGCGCGCCCCTGAAATGCGAAAGGCCGCCCCGTTGTCGGGGGCGGCCTTTCCATAGTCGGACCGCAGCGCGGCCGCGACCTATGCCAAACCTGGGGCTTAGGCGCGGGCCTCGTTCGCGGAGGCCCAGGTCACGGTTTCCGTACTACGGATGAAACTATGAGACACTGGATCACCTCCTTTCGTTGCATGGACGGGAGCCCACTATGTGGGAGTCGTTGAGCGGCTCGCAAGGCCGTTCGCTCGCGCGGCGACCGCTGCGTCAACCTGTAGCGGTTGGCGTCTCGCCCATCGCCGTGCGCCGGCGCAGGGCCGTGACCGGGCGATCGAGCTTGTCCAGGGCCGCGATCATCGCCGTATAGCCCGCGGCGACGGCGGGCTCGAAGGCGGACCAGTCGCGGATTTCCACCCCGGTCACGTCCGGGGTGACAAGGAGGTCGCTGGCGTCGCGCGCGGCGGCCAGGTCGCGTCCGCTGGTCACCGTCGCGGCCCGCATCAAAAGGGAGACGATCGGCGGGCCCTTGCGCCATTGGCCCGACATGATCCATCGCCAGACCGATTCCGGCCTGGCCACATCATCGGCGGTGATGCTGCGCCCGCGGGTGACGTCCACCCCGATGATCGGGCCCAGGTGGCTGGCCCGCATGACGTCGGCCGGGAAGTTCTTCATCACCGCCCCGTCCACCAGCACGTTCTGGCCGTCCGTGGCCGGCGGCAGCACGCCGGGCAGGGCGATGCTGGCCCGCAAGGCGGTGCGCAGGCGCCCGCGCCGGTGGACGTGATAGGAGCCCGTGGTCAGGTTCGACGAGACGCAGAAGAACGGCAGCCGCAGGTCGCTGATGGAGACGTCGCCGAAATGGTGCGCCAGCCGCTCGGCGACCTTGGTCCCGTGGGTCATGGCCAGCAGGGGCAGGGCGATGTCGTCCAGCGGGCTGGTGTCGACGAAGGCCTCGCGGATGCGCCGCTCCATCTCGTCGTCGTCCCAGCCCATGGCGACGCCGGCGGCGACGATCGCGCCCATGGAGGATCCGCCCACAAAGTCGATGGGCACGTTGCGCTCGCGCAGGGCCCGCACCGCGCCGATATGGGCATAGGCCCGCGCGCCGCCGCCCGAGAGCACCAGCCCCACGGACTGACCGGCCAGCACCCGCCCCAGGCGGCGCGCGTCCTCGGCCGAGTCCCGGCGGACGTGGAAGATCCGGGCCGCGCCGGCCGCGTCCACCCAGGCTTCCGATCCCGTCAGCGTCTTGCGCGAGGCGGGCTGGGTGAGGATCAGGTCGACCAGCCGGTGGGCCTGCAGGGGGCCGGAGGGCGCGGCCGTGGGCGGCGGGTCGGGCGGGCGCCGATCGCCCCGGGCCACGCGGAACAGGCGGTCCACCTGACGCGCGACGAGTTGGCGCCAGCCCACGTCCTGGGCCTCCGCCACATAGAGTACGAAGTCGTGCGTCCGCTCGACGTCCGAAAACCACTCGGTGGGTGCGTGGATGGCCTCGATCCCCACCACCGTCACCCCGTAGCCCAGGCGCGTGATCTCCTTGGCGATCCGGTCGACCAGCGGGCGCAGCGTCATCCCATCGCCCACGGCCGTGAAGCCGAACACCGTGGGCTCGCCGGTGTTGGAACGGGACGCGGCCTGGCGGGTGCGCAGGATCATCAGCCGGGCGAGTTCGATCATCACCTGCGGGTCCGTGTCGCAGGCGTCGAAGAACACCGATCGGGGCAGGGCGAAGATCTCGGAATCGCGCAGGGCGACCACCTGGGCCGAGTGCGGGGCGGCCGCGATCAGCGCCATCTCGCCCGCCGGCTCTCCGGGACGAATCACCCCCAGGAACTGCGGCTCGTGGCCTTCCTCGCGGCGGAACACCCCGAGCCTGCCGGCGCGGACGAAGTAGAGCTGGTCGGCCGGCTCGCCCGCGTCGAACAGGATCGCGCCGCCGGGGAGGGAGAACCACGCGGCCTCGCCCTCGGCCCGTTCCTCCAGGAACAGCCGCGCCAGGGCGGAATCAGCGGAAATGTCCGGCAAGCTGGCCACGGCTGCGGAGCGTAGAGCACGTCAGGCGAAAGTGGGTACCGGTTTCGCCTGAACACGTCGGGCTCTGGCGCCGGGCGCGGCCCCCGGCTATGCCTTCGCCATGCCGAAGATCCTCTCCGCCGTACAAGCTGGCGATGCAGCCTTTGCGGCCAACCGTGGCGTCAACGCCGAGCTGTCCGAACAACTTCGGGCGCGCGCTGCGCAGGCGGCCCTCGGCGGCTCCGACGACAGCCGCAAACGACATGAGGCGCGGGGCAAGCTCCTGCCGAGGGATCGGGTGGCGCGGCTCCTGGACCCGGGCTCGCCCTTCCTCGAAGTGGGGTCCCTGGCCGCCTACGGCCTGCATGACGGCGAGGCCCCGGGCGCGGGGATGATCTGCGGGATCGGCCGGGTCTCGGGGCGCGAGGTGATGATCGTCGCCAACGACGCGACGGTGAAGGGCGGCGCCTACTTCCCACTGACCGTGAAGAAGCACCTGCGCGCCCAGGAGATCGCGCAGCAGAACCGCCTGCCGTGCGTCTATCTGGTGGATAGCGGCGGGGCCAACCTGCCGCACCAGGCCGAGGTGTTTCCCGACCGGGAGCATTTCGGACGGATATTCTTCAACCAGGCGCGGATGAGCGCCTTGGGGATTGCCCAGATCGCCTGCGTCATGGGCTCGTGCACCGCCGGCGGCGCCTATGTGCCGGCGATGAGCGACGAGACCATCATCGTCAGAGGCCAGGGCACGATCTTCCTGGCCGGCCCGCCCCTGGTGAAGGCCGCCACCGGCGAGGTGATCACCGCCGAGGACCTGGGGGGCGCCGACGTTCACGGCCGTCGCTCCGGGGTCGTCGACCATGTGGCCCGGGACGACGAGCACGCGCTCGCCATCGTCCGCTCCATCGTCGCCAACCTGAACACGGTCAAGCAGGTGGACATCGACATCGCCGAGCCCGAGCCGCCGGCCTACGATCCGGCCGAGCTCTACGGGATCGTGCCCGCCGACGTGCGCGCGCCCTATGAGGTGCGCGAGGTGATCGCCCGGATCGTCGACGGCTCGCGTCTGGACGAATTCAAGCCGCTCTACGGAACGACCCTGGTCTGCGGCTTTGCGCGGATCTGGGGCATGCCGGTGGCGATCCTCGCCAACAATGGGGTGCTGTTCTCGGAGAGCGCGCTGAAGGGCGCCCACTTCATCGAGCTGGCCTGCAAGCGCCGCATCCCGCTGGTCTTCCTGCAGAACATCTCCGGCTTCATGGTGGGCGGGAAGTACGAGGCCGGCGGCATCGCCAAGGACGGGGCCAAGCTGGTGATGGCGGTGGCCAGCGCCGAGGCGCCCAAGTTCACCGTCCTGATCGGCGGCTCGTTCGGGGCCGGCAACTACGGCATGTGCGGGCGGGCCTATTCCCCGCGGTTCCTGTGGACCTGGCCCAACAGCCGGATCAGCGTCATGGGCGGCGAACAGGCCGCCGCCGTCCTCGCCACGGTCCACCGCGACGCCAGCAAGTGGTCGCCGCAGGAAGAAGAGGCGTTCAAGGCGCCCGTCCGCCAGAAGTACGAGGACGAGGGAAATCCCTACTACGCCACCGCGCGCCTGTGGGACGACGGGATCATCGATCCGGTCCAGACCCGCGACGTGCTGGGCCTTTCGCTGTCCGCCGCCCTCAACGCCCCGATACCAGAGACGCGCTTCGGCGTTTTCAGGATGTGACCCGAGAGACCATGCCATGACCAATCCCATCGCAGACCCCCTGGTCGAAGGCCCGGACGACGACATCAATCCGCGGCTCGTGACCCTCGAGGCGACCCCGGCCGGCGTCGCGACCGTCACCCTGAACCGGCCTGAGCGGCGCAACGCCTTCGACGCCGCCCTGATCGCGGCCCTTTCCCAGACCTTCGAGACCTTGAAGGAGGCCGAGGGCGTGCGCGTGGTGTTCATCCGCGGCGCGGGCGGCATGTTCTGCGCCGGCGCCGACCTCGACTGGATGCGCGAGGCGGCCGAACTCAGCGAGGCCGACAACCGCGAAGACGCCATGAATCTCGCCCGCATGCTCAAGCGGCTGTGGGACATCCCGGCCCTCACCGTGGCCCTGGTGGAGGGCGGCGCCTTCGGCGGCGGCGCGGGCCTGGCGGCGGCCTGCGACATGGCCGTGGCCGTCCAGGGGGCCAGGTTCGCCTTCTCGGAAACCCGCCTCGGTCTCGTCCCGGCGACCATCGCGCCCTATGTCGTGGCCGCGATCGGACCTCGGGTCGCGCGGCAGCTCTTCGCCACAGCCCGGGTGTTCGAGGCCGACGAGGCCATGGGGCTGGGCCTGGTCACCGAGGTGGTCGCCGACACGGCGGCCCTGGAGGAGGCAGCGGCGCGGATCGGCCGCGACATCCTCGCCTGCGCGCCCGGCGCCGTGGCCGAGTCCAAGCGGCTGGTGGGCGTCGTCTACGGCAAGGAGATCGACGACGTGATGAAGGAGACCTCGCGCATCATCGCCAGGGCCCGGGTCGGCGAAGAGGGCCAGGAGGGCGTGCGCGCCTTCCTGAACCGCGCCAAGCCCAGTTGGGCGGTGGAATGATCAAAAGTCTCCTCGTCGCCAATCGCGGCGAAATCGCCTGCCGTATCTTCCGTACGGCCCGCCGGATGGGGATCGAGACTGTGGCGGTCTATTCCGATGCGGATGTGGGCGCGGCCCATGTGCGCGAGGCCGACCGGGCGGTCGCCATCGGTCCGGCGCCGGCGCGGGAGAGCTATCTCGACGGCGCCAAGGTGATCGCGGCCGCCAAGGCCTCGGGCGCCGAAGCGATCCACCCCGGCTACGGCTTCCTGTCGGAGAACGCGGCCTTCGCCGAGGCGGTGGTCGCCGCCGGCCTCATCTGGATCGGCCCGCCGCCGGCCGCGATCCGGGCCATGGGGCTGAAGGACGCCGCCAAGGCGCTGATGATGCAGGCCGGCGTGCCGGTCACCCCCGGCTATCTGGGCGAGGACCAGGACGAGGCGCGTCTCGCCCAAGAGGCGGCGCGGATCGGCTTTCCCGTGCTGATCAAGGCGGTCGCCGGCGGCGGCGGCAAGGGCATGCGCAAGGTCGAGAGCGCCAGGGACTTCCCCGCCGCCCTTGCCGCCGCCCGGCGCGAGGCCGCTTCGTCCTTCGGCGACGAGCGGGTGCTGCTGGAGACCTATGTGAACCGGCCCCGGCACATCGAGGTGCAGGTGTTCGGCGACTCGCACGGCAATCTCGTCCACCTCTTCGAGCGGGACTGCTCCTTGCAGCGCCGCAGCCAGAAGGTGATCGAGGAGGCGCCGGCCCCCGGCATGGACGCCGCTGTCCGCGAGGCCATCTGCGCCGCCGCCCTGCGCGCCGCCGCCGCGGTGGACTATGTGGGCGCCGGCACGGTGGAGTTCATCGCCGACGCGAGTGAAGGCCTGCGGGCCGACCGCATCTGGTTCATGGAGATGAACACCCGCCTGCAGGTGGAGCATCCCGTCACCGAGGCGGTCACCGGCCTCGACCTGGTCGAATGGCAGATCCGCGTCGCCGGCGGCGAGGCTCTGCCCCTGCGCCAGGACCAGATCGCCCTGAATGGCTGCGCCCTGGAGGCGCGGCTCTATGCCGAGGACCCGGCGGCGGATTTCCTGCCCTCGGTTGGCCGCCTCGATCACTTCCGCATGCCGCAGACCGTGCGGGTCGACAGCGGCTATGAGGCCGGCGACGCGGTCAGCGCCTTCTACGACCCCATGCTCGCCAAGCTGATGGCCCACGCCGACAGCCGTGAGACGGCCGCCGCAGCCCTGGCCCAGGCCTGCGACGCGGTGGAGACCTGGCCGGTGCGCACCAACGCCGGCTTCCTCTCCCGCTGCCTCGACCATCCGGACTTCATCGCCGGCCAGGTGGACACCGGCTTCATCGCCGCCCGCGCGGACCAACTCGGCCCTCGCCCGCAACCCTCCCAGGCCGCGCTGGCCGCCGTCGGGGCCTCGGCGCTGCTGCAGAGCGCGTCCGAGGCGGACCCGACGCCCTGGACGGCGCTGGCCGGCTTCCGGATCAATGCGCCGCCGGCCGCGGAGGCGCGGGTCTTCCTGGATGGCGGGCCTGTCCTGGTCCCGCTCTGGCGCGAGGCCGGGCCCGGGCGGAACCTGCTGCTGGGCGATACCGACGAGATCATCGTCTTCGAGGCGGGCGAGGCCTTCGCCTTCACCCTCGATCCGCCGCCCAGCGCGCTTGGCGAGGAAGTCGGCGGCGACGGGGTGGTGCGCGCCCCGCTTCCCGGCAAGGTGGCGGCGGTGATGGCGGCGGCCGGACAGACCGTCGCGCGGGGCGACCCGCTCCTGGTTCTCGAGGCCATGAAGATGGAGCACGTCCTGACCGCGCCCTTCGACGGCCAGGTCGAGGCGGTGCTGGTCGCGGCCGGCGATCAGGTGGTCGAGGGGGCGACCGTGGCCCGGCTGACGGCGGCTGAGCAGCCGTGAGCCTGCACATGATCAAACTCTGTGTGGGCGCCGAGACGGTGGAGGACCTCGTCGCCTGGCACAGCGCCGAGTCGGCGGGCGGGCGGCCGTGGACCATGCACACCCGCCAGACGCCCAAGCGGGCCGCGGAGCTGGTGGACGGCGGCTCGCTCTATCGCGTGTTCAAGGGCGTGATCCTGTGCCGCCAGCCGATCCTGGCCGTGGAGACCGTAGGGGAGGGCGTCAACGCCCGCTGCGTAGTCACTCTGGCGACGCAGGTCGTGCGCGTGGCCCCGACGCCCCGGCGGGCCTTCCAGGGCTGGCGTTACCTCGCCGCAACCGACGCCCCGCCCGACCTCGGCGACGTTGCGGACGGCGACATCCCGCAGGAGTTGGCGCGAAAGCTGCGCGAAGCGGGGGCCTGGTGAAAGCCTGATCCCTCAGACCGCCATGTTGTCGATCAACCGCGTCTTGCCCACGAAGGCGGCGGCGAACACCCGCGCCAGCCCATTCGGCGGCCGGGCCAGATCGTCGGCCCCACGCACCTCGAAATAGTCGATGGGCGTAAAGCCGGCCTCGCCCAGGGCGGCGCGGCCATCGGCCTCCACCTCCGCCGGGGCCGCGCCTTCGCGCAGCCGCCGGCCGGCCTCCGCCAGGATCAGGTTCATGCGCCCTGCGACCTGGCGCTCGGCGGTGGAGAGGTAGGCGTTGCGGGAGGAGAGGGCCAGGCCGTCCGGGGCGCGGGCGATCGGCGCGCCGACGATCTCCACAGGAATATCCAGGTCGCGGACCAGCCGGCGGATCACCTGCAGCTGCTGGTAGTCCTTCTCGCCGAACACCGCCAGGTCCGGGCCGCACTGCAGGAGGAGCTTGGTCACCACGGTCGCGACCCCGGCGAAATGGCCCGGCCGGGCGGCCCCGTCCATCGGCTCGGTGACGCCGCCCACGGTGACGCTGGTGGAAAAGCCCGGGGCGTACATCTGCGCCACGTCAGGGGCGAACAAAAGGTCGCAGCCTTCGGCGGCGAGCAGGGCCGCGTCACGCGCCTCGTCGCGCGGATAGGCGGCGAAGTCCTCGCCCGGGCCGAACTGGGTCGGGTTCACGAAAACGCTTGCCACCACCCGGTCCGCCCGGCTGCGGGCCAGCCGCAGCAGCGACATATGGCCCTCATGCAGGGCGCCCATGGTGGGCACGAGGGCGACCTTCTGCCCGGCTTTGCGCCAGCCGGCCACGACGGCTCGCATCTCGGCCACGGAGCGCGCGACGGGCAGGGAAGGCTGGGGCATGCTCTGGTCCTCTACTCGGCGCGTTATGGCCGAGGGGTCGCCGCCGGTCCACGGGTGAGGCGACATGTGACGTTGACGCGATAGGCCCTGCCGGGTTTCTCGTTCAGCATGTGATTCGGTCGCCCGGGGGGGCGGCGGTGGAGTGTGCGTTCCATGGCCAATGTCATCGTCGTCGGCAACGAAAAGGGCGGGGCCGGCAAGTCAACGATCGCGATTCACCTGGTCAGCGGGCTGCTGCACGCCGGCGCCAAGGTGGCTGTCCTCGACCTGGACCTTCGCCAGCAGTCGGTGGGCCGCTTCCTGGAAAACCGGCGAGCCTGGCTCGCGGCGGCCGAGACGAGCGCGCCAAGCCCGGTGGACCACGGCCTGGGCGTGCAAGGCGCGGTGCTGGCCAAGGGCTCGGACGAGGAGGCGCTCGCCCGATTCGAGGACGCCTTCGAACGCTCCTGCGCCGATGCGGACTTCCTGGTGATCGACACCCCCGGCGGCGATACGGCGGTCTCGCGCGCCGCGCACGGTCGGGCGGACCTGATCGTCACGCCCATGAACGACAGCTTCGTGGACTTCGACATGCTGGGCCAGGTCGACCCGGTCACCTTGGACCTGAAGCGCCCCAGCCTCTATTCCGAGACGGTGTGGAACAGCCGCAAGGCGCGCGCCGCCGCCGACGGCAAGTCCATCGACTGGGTGGTGCTGCGCAACCGCCTGGCCCCGACCGAGGCGCGCAACCGCCGCCGGGTGGACGAGCGGGTCCAGGCGCTTTCGCGGCGCGTCGGCTTCCGGGTCGGGCCGGGCCTGCGCGACCGGGTGATCTATCGTGAGCTCTTCCCGTTCGGCCTGACCGTGGCGGACCTGTCGCCGGCTATCCGGCCGGTGGCCATGTCGCTGACGCACGTGGCGGCCCGCCAGGAGCTGCGGGCCCTGATGGCTTTCCTGGGCCTGCCGGATTCCGAGGGCGGCGCCATCGCCGCGGAATAGCCGATGACCTACCTGCTGCTGGGTGCGGCGCTCGTCGCGCTCCTGGTCTGGGCGGGCGGCGGCAAGAGCTTCATTCAAGGGCGCGGGTGGCGCTTCCTCACCGGCGCGGCTTCGACGGCGGCCTTCATCGGCGCGGCGCTCGCCGGGGTCCGCGGCGGCTGGCCGCTGGCGATCCTGTTGACCGTATTGGGCTCGGCCATGGGGCTGATGACGCGCGCTTCCGGCGGGCCGCGGCCGGCCCCGCGGGCTCCTGAGAGCAGGATGAGCCTCGCCGACGCCCGCTCGATCCTCGGGGTCGGGTCCGACGCCAGCGCCTCGGAGATCCAGACGGCCTATTCCCGCCTGATGCGCCTGGCGCACCCCGACAAGGGCGGCACGGACGGCCTCGCCGCCCAGCTCAATGCTGCGCGTGACCGGCTTCTCAAGGGTTGATGTGAATTTCTGACATTGCTTCCGTTCTCGGGCGCCGCGATCCTTGGGAACGGCGACCGCGAAAGGCCGCCCCAGGCGAGGAAGCGACATGGATCTCGGATTGAAGGGCGCGAGCGCCGTGGTGCAGGGCGGCACCCAGGGCATGGGGCGAGCGGCTGCGGAGTGCTTCGCCGCGGACGGCGCGCGGGTGGCGATCATCGCGCGCACCCAGGCTGACCTGGACGCCACCGCCGCGCGGCTGCTGGAACTCGGCGCGCCTGAAGCCATCGGCCTGCGCGCCGACATCACCAAGGCCGAGGAGGTGGAGGCGGCGTTCGCGACCTTGAAGTCGCGCTGGGGCTCGCTGAACATCCTGGTGAACGCCACCGGCCCGGGCGGCTCCGGCGCATTCGAAGACATGACCGACGCGGACTGGATCCGGGCGATCGAGCTGAACGCCATGGGCATGGTCCGCTGCGTCCGCGCCGCCCTGCCGCTGCTCCGGGCCGCCGAATGGGCGCGGATCGTCAACGTGTCGGCCCACTCCACGCGCCGCCAGTCGCCGTTCCTGGTGGCCTACACCGCCACCAAGGCGATGGTGACCAGCATTACGAAGAACCTGTCCCAGTCGCTCGCGCCGGAGGGAATCCTGGTCAACACCGTCTCGCCCGGCAGCTTCGCCTCGGAGTCCCTGAAGAAGTGGGCGGTCTCGAAAGGCATCGATCCCAACGACCTGAAGGGCATCATGGACGGCATCCGCGAGCACTTCCACCACCCGGCCTACCTGCCGCGCGCGGGCGACCCGTCGGAGATTGGTCCGGTGATCGCCTTCGCCGCTTCGCGCCGCAACAGCTACATGACCGGCGCCAATATCAACGTCGACGGCGGCTCGGACTTCTAAACAGCGGACGAAGCGTTGCTTTCGCCGCTCCAAGGTGGTGAAAGAAGCATGGTTGTGTCATTCGTGACGCATAGTCGGGAATGTGGGAATCAGATGAGCCAAGCGTGGCGGCCGCTGCCGAAACTGGACGACGAGAACCGTTTCTTCTGGACCTCAGGCGCCGACGGCAAACTGCGGTTCATGCACTGCGACGCGTGCGACTATTACATCCACCCGCCGTCTCCGATGTGCCCGAAATGCCTGGGCCAGAAGGTTGAGCCCAAGGCCGTGTCGGGCGCCGGCGCCGTCCGTACGTTCACGATCAACCACCAGCCCTTCGGCCCCGGCCTGGCGACGCCCTACGCCATCGCGGTGGTGAACCTGGCCGAGCAGGACGACTTGAACCTGACCACCAACATCGTGGACGCCGCGCCGGAAGACGTGCGCTTCGGGATGCCGGTGCAGGTGATCTTCGAGGCGCATGGCGAAGTCCACGTGCCGCTCTTCAAGCCTGTCTGACGAGCCGCGAGCCATGGGGGAAGACGCGGTGAAGCTTTTGGGCGGAGAGGCGGGCGCGCCGATCGCTGTCGACGACCAGATCACGGTCAATAAGTCCGGACAATCGCTGGGCCAGAAGGGGCACCGGACCCGCCAGCGCATCCTGCAGGCCACCCGGCGACTCATCGAGGCGCAGAAGGGTCTGGCTCCGGCCGCCGCCGCCGTGGCGCGGGAGGCGGGGATCTCCTCGCCGACCTTCTACCTGTACTTCGCCGACGTGGGGGAGGCGATCCTCGACGTCGTCGCGGACATCGCTCATGAGTTCGAGCCCGTGGCCGCTCTCCTGGAGGCGCCCTGGCCGGAAGACCGAACATACGAGCACGCGCGCGCGTTCATCGAGGCCTATTTCGCCTATTGGTACGCGCACGCCGCCATCCTGCGGGTGCGCAACCGCGTCGCCGACGAGGGGGACGAACGGTTCAAGACTCTGCGCATAACCCAGGGGTCGCGGCTTTCCGACCCGCTCAAGGCCAAGCTGGCGCCCGGGGAATTCGAGGGACGGGTGGTCGCCGACCGCATGACCCTCGCCAGCATCCTGATCACCGCCCTGGAACGGACGGCGACCGTGGAGGCCCTGGCCCTCTACCCCCAGCAGCGGGAATCAACTGACTACGTCAAGGCCGGCCTCGCCCTGCTGATCGCCCGCGCGATCAAGGGCTGATCGAGGGGCACGCGATCAGCGGCGCCATTCGCCGCGCCGTTCGTCCCAATAGCCGTAGCGGCTGTCCATCGGATAGCCGCCGAAGCCATAGCCGCAGGGATCGTTCTTGCGGGCCAGCTGATTGCCGACGATCCCGCCAGCCACCGCGCCGACCGCCGCGCCCGCCGTGTCGTTGCGGGCGACGGCCGCACCGGCCGCGCCGCCGATGATCGCGCCCGCCGCCGTCGCCGCGACGCGGTTGCGCTCGTAGTCCCGCTGGCAGGCCGAGGCGTAGCGGCCGTCGCCCGTCGCGCACCCGGCGAGCGAGGACGCGAGAACGGCGGCGCCCGCCGCGACAATGATCACCCGCATGGTTTCCTCCACAGTGTCGATCATCTGACCAACGTTCCCGCTACAGTGACGTTCCGGTCCCTGCGCCGCGCCCAGAGCGCGTTCCGCAAAAGTGGAGACCGGTTTTGCGATCAGAACGCGCTCAAACTTTTGAATTCCGAGCACGATTTAGAGATCAGGCGAATCCGCCTGATCTCATCGTGCTCTAGCGGCTCAAAGCATTCGCGCCGCCGCCCCCGTCGCGCTAGGTTCCGGCCGTGGCCGCCAGGGCCTCGCCAGAATCCCCGCAGATGTTGCTCTTCGCCACCGTCGTCGTGCTCCTTATGGTGCTGCTGAACGGCGTCTTCACCATGTCCGAAATGGCGATCGTCTCCGCCCGCCGGGCCAAACTGCAGACCGACGCCGAGCGTGGCGACAAGGGGTCCGCCGCCGCGCTGAAGCTGGCTGACGATCCGACCCGGTTCCTGTCGTCCGTCCAGGTCGGCATCACCCTGATCGGGATCCTGGTCGGGGCCTACGGGCAGGCGACCATCGCCGGCGAGCTGGGCGTGCGGTTCAAGACCATCGCGCCGATCGCCGCCTATTCCGATCAGATCTCCACGGGCGTCGTCGTGGTTCTACTGACTTACTTCTCCCTGATCCTGGGGGAGCTGGTGCCCAAGCGCCTGGCGCTGATCCACGCGGAAAGCATCGCGCGCCTGGTCGCTCGCCCGCTCACCATCCTGGCGAAGGGAATGGGGCCGTTCGTGACCCTGCTGAGCTTCTCGACGGCGACGGTGCTGCAGCTGTTCCGCGTCCGCGACCGCGACGGCACGGCGATCACCATGGAGGAGGTCGAGACCGTCCTCGCCGAAGGCACCGGCGCCGGCGTGATCGAGCCCCAGGAGCAGTCGATGATGCAGGAGGTCATGCGCCTGGGCGACACGCCCGTGCGCATGGCCATGACGCCGCGCACCGACGTCTACTGGGTGTCGCTGGACGACGAGACCAAGGTGCTTCGCGACGAATTGCGCGCCTGCCCCTATTCGCGCGTCGTGCTGGCGCGGGGCCAGGATTTCGACAGCCCCCTGGGTGTGGTCCACAAGAAGGATATCGCCGACGTGCTGCTGGACGGCGCCGAACTCAATCTCGGCGCCCTGGCCCAGGAAGCGATCTACATTCCCGAGACTACGTCGCTCCTGAAGGCCCTCGAGCAGCTCAAGGCCTCGAAGGTGCACATGGCTTTCGTAGTCGACGAGTTCGGCGGCTTCGAGGGGGTGATCACCCTGACCGACCTGATCGAGATGATCGCCGGCGACTTCCCCGAGGCGCACGACAGCCCCAACGCCTCGATCCTGAAACGCGAGGACGGCTCGTTTCTGGTGGATGGCAAGACCGAGCTGGCCGAGCTGTGCCACGTCCTCGACGAGCCGTTCAGGACCGGCGCCTTCCAGACCGCCGCGGGCCTGGCGTTGGACCACCTGGGGCGCTTCCCCGAGGAGGGGGAGCACTTCTACATCGGGCGCTATCGCGTCGAGATCATCGACATGGACGAGCGGCGGATCGACAAGCTGCTGTTCAGCCTCGAGGAGAAGCCGCGCGAGCGCTGAAGACTCAGCAGGTCAGGATCGCGCAGGCGGCGTGCGAGCCGCCGCCGACGGCGACCGCGGCGACCTCGTGCTTGCGCGTCAACTGGCGTTCGCCCGCATCACCCCAGAGCTGCTTGCAGGCCTCGTAGAGGAAGCCAAAGCCGTGCAGGCGCACGCCGGAGAGCTGGCCGCCGTCGGTGTTGATCGGCAGCAGGCCGTCGCGGGAGATGTTCTGGCCGCCCTCGACAAAGCGCCCGCCTTCACCCTTGGGGCAGAAGCCGAGCGCCTCGAGCCAGGCGATGGTCAGGATGCTGAAGCCGTCATAGATGGCCCCGAAGTCGATGTCGGACGGCTTCAGGTCGGTGCGCGACCACATCATGCGGGCGCTGTCCTCCTGGGCCTCCAGCCTGGAGAAGTCGGTGAACTGGTCGAGGGTGTCGCGCCCGTGCATAGCGCAGCCCACCGACTCCACCGTGATCGGGTTGCGGTGCCGCAGGTCCCTGGCCGCATCGCGGTGGGACAGGATCACCGCGACGGCGCCGTCCGCCGCCATGTCGCAGTCCAGCAGGCAGAGCGGCGTCGAGATCATCCGCGCCGACATGTACTCGTCCAGGGTCAGCGGCGCCTTCATCAAGGCCTGGGGATTGAGCTGGGCGTTGCGGCGGCCGTTCAGGGCGATCTGGCCGAGCTGCTCGCGGGTGGTGCCGTACTTGTGGAAGTGGGCGGCTGCGTGCTGGGCGAACCAGTTGGTGGCGGAGAAGGCGAGGAAAGGAAGCTGCCACTGCATCGAGGCGGGCATGGCCGGCGGCTCGCCGCCCTTGGGCGGGGCGGCGCGCTCGGCGGCCTGGACCGTGGATTCGATCACGCTGCGGAAGATCACCACGTGGCGTGCAAGGCCGGCCTCGATGGCGGCGTAGGCGTTGATGAAGGCGCCCAGCTGGCCAGCCGTCTCCGAGCCGCCGCTGAACCAGTTGAGCTTGAGCCGAAGCGCGTCCTTCACCTGGGGTATGCCCACCGGGGCCATGCCCTTCATCGCCAGGTTCTGGCCGGGCCAGGTCGACATGCCGTCGATGTCGCTGAGGGCCAGGCCGCTGTCGACCAGGGCGTCGGCGATGGCGTCCACCGTCAGGACGAGTCCGCTGATCCCGAGCTTGCGCCCGACCGCCGAGCGGCCGACCCCAGTGACGACGACGTTCTTGGCCAAAGCTTATCCTCCCACGACCTCGTGCAGCCCTGCAGCCGCCGACGCATTGCGTGGCGTACCTTTTCCGCGTCGCCGGGGCGGGGTCAACGCAAATGAACGGGCCTCGGTTAAGCCGGCCGGGGTGCGGCGCAACGGCGAACGGCGGCTGGCTTGAGGGAAGCAGCGCTTGGCGCCTGGGGCGTCGCCGTTATAGAGCTTGCCGCCAAAGTTCTCAGCAACACTGGAATACGCCCGAAAATGTCGACCGAAATCATGCTCCCGAAGCTCGGCTTCACGATGACCGAGGGCACCATCACCGAATGGCTGGCCGCCGACGGCCAGACCGTCTCGGAAGGCCAGCCGCTCTACGCCGTGGAAGCCGAGAAGGCGACGCAGGAGATCGAGTCCCCCGCTTCGGGCGTCCTGCAGATCCTCGTGGCGGCCGGCGAGGAAGTCGCCGTCGGCGTGGTGATCGGGACGATTTCCTAAGCGCCAGACCCGGGCGGCGAGCGCACGCGCCCGCCGCCTATAGCCGGCCTCAGTTGAAGGGGCCGGCGATGCTCTTGAAGAGATGCACCGTCCGCGCGACTGAGGCGGAGGTGGACCTGGGGCCCCAGACGACGCCCGAGGGGCTCGTTCCCCCGGCCCGGTCGGCGAAGTCCTTGGTCACGAAGGCGAGGTCGCGCTCGCCGGCCTGCAGCCCCCCGAGGATGAGCTCGCTGCCGGGGCAGTAGCTGACGGGGGCGATCTGCACCGGCGAGAGCTTGCCGCGGCGCATGCCGACAAAGCCTTCCGCCTCGCCGACCTCGACGCTGTGCTGTTCGTCATACCACCGGTGGTATTCGGCCTCGCGCCCCGGCGTGAAGTTGGCCAGCAACAGCATGACGTGGTCGAGCGGACCGGACGTGTAGTTCTTGCTGTACTTCCAGGGGTGATACATCCGGTAGGTGTGCATCCGCTCGGCTTCGTCGGCGGCGAAGAGCCCTGCGTCGCGAAGGTTGGCGAGCAGCGGCGCGAGGGGCGGAACGTCGATGTTCGGGTCCTCGCAGGAGACCTCATAGAGGGTCAGGCGCCGCCAGGGCTGGGCGCAGGGCATGATCTGCTGCGCCGTGATCTCGAACCGCTGGGCGCTCTTGAAACCGCGCAGGCGGGGAAGCTCCCGCGCATGGGCGAGGAACGCCTCGTCCAGGGCGGTCTCCCGGCCGGGCGCAGGGTTGTAGAAGTGCGCGGTCACATAGTCGGCCATGGGCCTCCCGTCCTTTCATTCTGTAATCTGGTCGAGCCGCGGCGGTCTGGCGCGCGGCGGGCGGGCGCAACCTGCCAGAAGCGCTACCGCTTCTCAAACCTAATAGACATCAGCTCCAAACTGGGTAATGGCTCCCGGGCCGAGCCCGCAGCGTGCGAATGACCCTGCAGGTGTGCAATAAGCGCGGGATCGCGTCCTGGTCCGTCCGGCGCGCTGAATATCCCGCTTGGGTATGGAGGAGTCCCGCCGATGAAGCTTGATCTGCCTGAAGACAGCGTGCCGGTGAAGGAAATGTTCGAGCGGTTCTTCGCCGCCGAATCCACGTCGGAGCGCGTGCGGGCGGCCGAGCCGGTGGGCTTTGATCCGGCCCTGTGGCGCAGCCTGGTCGAGCTGGGCGCGCCGAGCATGCGGCTGTCGGCCGAGGCGGGCGGCGGCGGCATGAGTCTCTTCGACACGGCCCTGATGATGGAGCAGGCCGGCCGGCGTCTGGCGCCGGCGCCCCTGGTGGAATCCCTCGTGGCCCTGCGGATCCTGGGCGAGCTGGGCGGCGACGTGGCCGCCGAATGGATCGCCAAGGCCGGCGACGGCGAGACCGTGATCACGCTCGCCCTGCACGAGGCCAAGCCGGGCCAGCCGCAGCTGGTCCCAGGCGCGGCCGTCGCCAAGGCGGTCCTGACCTTCGACGGGCGCGAGGTGGCGATCGAAACGCCCGCCGCGCCCCTGCAGATCCCGGAAACGCTGGGCGGCTCGGCGATCGCGGTGTTCGAGCCCGGTAAGGGGACGCGCCAGGTCATCGCCAGCAACGCCGATGCGGCCCGCATCTGGGCGGCAGGCCTCGAGGAGTGGAAGCTGCTGACCGCCGCGGCCCTGATCGGCCTGTCGCGCGAGGCGCTCACCATGGCCGCGTCCTATGCCTGCGAGCGCGTCGCCTTCGGCATCCCGATCGGCGCGAACCAAGCCATCGCCCATCCCCTGGCGGACGACGTCATGGACGCGGACGGCGCGGCGATGATGCTGTGGCTCACCCTGCGCGGCATCGCCGACGGCGCAGCCGACGCCGGCGGGAACATCTCCATGCTGTTCTGGTGGGCGGCGCGCACAGCCACCCGCTCGACCGCCCATGCGCTGCACACCTTCGGCGGCTACGGCCTCACCAACGAATACGACATCCAGCTCTATAACCGCCGCGCCAAGGCCTGGGCCCTGCCGCTGGGCGACCCCGAGGACGAGCTGGAGCGGGCCGGGCGCCGGCTCTATCTGGGCGAGGCGACCGCCTTGCCGGACGTGGGCGCCGTCGAGGTGGACTTCGAGGCGCCGACCGGGGGCGAGGCGCTCGCCGCCGAGACCCGCGCGCTTTTTGAGCGGGTGCTGACGCCTGAGATCCGCGCCCTCGACGCCCACTCCTTCGAAGGCCACGACTGGGGCGTCCACCGGGCGCTTGGCCAGGCGGGCCTGCTCTATCCCGATTGGCCGGAGAAATTTGGCGGTCGCGGCGCCGACGCCGATTCCACCCGCGCCAGCGTCGCGGTGTGGGAGGAGGTCGGCTACGGCCAGAACCTGCGCGGCGTGACCAGCATGGTCGGCCACATCATCATGCAGTTCGGCCACCCCGACGTGCAGGAAGATGTTCTGCCGAAGATGGGCCGCGGCGAGGTCAGCGCCTCGCTGGGCTATACCGAGCCGTCGGGCGGCTCGGATCTGTTCGCCGCCAAGACCAAGGCGACGCGCGACGCCGAGACCGGCGACTGGCTGATCAACGGCCAGAAGATGTTCACCTCGGGCTCGGAGTTCGCGAGCTATGTGATGCTGATCGCGCGCACCGATCCGGACGCGCCCAAGCACAAGGGCCTGACCCTCTTCCTGGTGCCGATCAAGGACAATCCCGGCGTCGAGATCCGCCCGGTCCACACCTTCATGGAGGAGCGCACCAACGCCACCTTCTATGACAACGTCCGCGTCCCGGACAAATACCGGCTGGGCGAAGTCAATGGCGGGGTGAAGGCCATGTCGGCGGCCCTGTCGATGGAGCAGGGCGGCGGCACCTGGTACAGGAACATCGACCGAATGCTGGACGCGGTGGTCGACTGGGCGCAGCGCACCGAGCGCAACGGCCGTCGGGTGATCGAGGAACCGCGAGCCTTGGCCCGCCTCGCCAGCGCCACCGCCCGCTCGCGTGTGGCTCAGGGCCTGGCGGCGCGCTCCAGCTGGACCGCGATCAACAAAAGGCCCGACGCCGCCTTCGGCCCGGCGGCCAAGGTGTTTTCGACGGATTCATACATCACCACCTCCGCCGACCTGATCGACCTGGCCGCGCCCTGGTCGCTGCTGCGCGGCCGCGAGGGGCTGAACTGGGTGGAGCTGGGCTACCGCCATGCGGCCGCGACCACGATCTACGCCGGGACCAGCGAAGTCCTCAAAAGCATGGTGGCGGAACGGCGCCTCGGATTGCCGCGCAGCCGCAGCTAGGACGACGCGGGATCGGGCGCCTTGGCGCGAGCATTCTTCAGGTCGGCCAGGTGTGTGCTGGCCTGCTCGTGAAAACGCGCGCCCGTCTGGCCGGCAAGAAGTGGGCGCTGCACTGGACAAGGGCCGCTAGGCGCGCAAACTCCCGCGCACAAGAGGCGAAAGCCCAATTCAGGGAGATGACGATTGGCCTATCGGCGAATCCTGCTGGCCTATGACGGCTCGATGCAGGGTCGGTCCGCGCTCCGGGAGGGCGCGCTTCTCGCCCGCCGCTGCCGGGCCAAGGTCTATCTTCTGTCGGTGGTGGCGGAGACGCCCGGCCTGAGGATCGCGGAGGGCCAGCATCCCGGCGCAGTCAGCCAGCACCTCGACAGCCTGCGCACGGTCCTGGACACGGGCGTGGAGAACCTGCGGCGGCTGGGCTTCGATCCCGAGGCGCGTCTGGTGGTGGGCGAGCCGTCCATCGAGATCGGCGCCTATGCGCGGCAGATCAAGGCCGATCTGGTGGTCGTCGGTCACCGACGACAGAGCCTCATGGAGCGATGGTGGCTGGGCGCGACCGGGGGCTACCTCGTCGACCACATCGACTGCAGCCTGTTGATCAGCCGCCTGTCGATCAGCGACCAGGCGTTCGAGGCCGAGCTCAAACGTATTGAAGCGGACGAGGCGGCGGTCATGGGCGACGAGATCGGGCTGGCCTAGCTTACCGTGTCCTCACGGATCGTGCGGGCGCCGGTCCAGAACAGGCCTGCCGCGAGCAGCGTGATCCCGCTGAACACGATCAGCGCCCACCGCATGCCTTCCGCGGGCCCGAGGCTGGCGGAGATGAGGTCGCTAAGGGCGCCCACCGCCACGGGCCCCAGTCCGAGGCCGATCATGTTGCCAGCGAACAGGATGATCGCGGAGTTGGTCGCGCGCATGTGCGCCGGGACTACGCTGTAGGCGGCGGTATAGGCCGGACCGTACCAGGCGGCGGCGAAGACGCTGCTCAAGGCGAACAGGGCCAGGGACAGGCCCAGCGACGGTGCGAGCATGGCGCAGATGAACGCGGCCCCGCTCATGACGGTGACGATCGCGGGCCCGTACATGTATCGCCGAGGATCCGAGGGCGCGAAGCGGTCGGCGAGTTGACCGCCGCACCACATGCCGACCGCGCCGCTGACCCCAGCCATCAGGCCGATGGCGATTCCGAGGAACCCGACCGACCCCAGGTCGAAGCCGAGCGCCGCGCCCAGGGCGCTCGCCGTCGCGGCCACTTGGTCGGCGTGATTGCGCAGGTAGAATGAGGCGAGGAAGGCCACTCCGCCGTAGGAAATCAGCGTGGCGATGGCCATGGCGCAGACCAGGAAGCAATAGGAGCGCTTGGATCCCATCAGACGCATGGTCTCGCCGAAGGTGGCCGACGCCGCCTCGGCCCTGGCCGCGCGGGCGGCGATGGCTCGGCGTGGCTCCCTCAGGGTCGTAAGCGCCAGGATCGCCAGGACGAGGCCCGGCGCGCCGGCCAGCAGGAACGCGACCCGCCAGCCATACGCGTCGGCGATCAGGCCGCCGAACGCCATTCCCAGCAGCCCGCCCAGCGGCCCGCCGAGGCCGTAGAAGGCCAGGGCCGAGCTGCGCTTCTCCGGCGGGACGTAGTCGACGATGAGGGAGTGGGCGGCCGGGGTCGCGCCGGACTGGCCCACGCCGACCCCGAAGCGGGCGAGCACCAGCTGCGAGAAGTTCTGCGCCAGCCCGCAAAGGCCCGTGAAGCCGCTCCAGATCGCGATCGACGCAGCGATGATGATCGGGCGGTCGCGACGTTCCGACAGCCGGGCGACCGGTATGCCCAGGAAGGTATAGACGCCGGCGAAGGCCAGGCCGGTCATCACGCCGAGCTGCCAGTCCGCGAGATCGAGGTCGCGCTTGATGGGCTCGGCGAGGATATTGATCACTTGCCGGTCGACGAAGTTGACGATGTAGAACGCCAACAGGAGGCTCATCGCATAGCTGCGATAAGCGCCCTGCAATGGCTGGAATTCGGCGGCGGCTTGCGAGGCTGCGGGCGGGGCGGCGACGTCGGTGGTCATGGGCGTCCCTAATGAAAGCGGCCTGTGTTCAGGTCCGCACGGCCTCGTCGCGCAGCCGTCGCGCAGCAGATTTCAGCTTGAGTATGAACGCCGGGCGCCGCCGCGCCACTGGGGCGCGGCGGCGTGCTCGCTTAGTCCGCCAGAGCCTTGTCGAGGGCCTGGGTCAGGCGCGGATCATCGGCGGTCACGTCGGGCGAGAGCCGCGCCAGGACCTGGCCGTCGCGGCCGACGACAAACTTCTCGAAGTTCCACAGCACTTCGCCGGGCGGGCCGGTCTCGATGCCGAAACCCTGCAGGCGCGTACGCATGGCGTCGTCGCCCTCGGTCGCGGGCTGGGCCTTGGTCAGGGCGTCATAGAGCGGGTGCTTCTGCGGCCCGACGACCGTGATCTTCTCGAACATCGGGAAGTCGACGCCGTAATTGACGGAGCAGAAGTCGGCGATCTCGTCGTTGGTGCCCGGCTCCTGGCCGCGGAAGTCGTTCGCGGGGAAGCCCAGCACCACCAGCCCGTCGTCCTTGCGATCGGCATAGAGCTTCTGAAGGCCCTCATATTGCGGGGTGAGCCCGCACTTGGAGGCGACATTGACCACCAGCAGGGCCTTGCCCTTGTGCTCGGCCAGGCTCGTCGGTTCGCCGGAGAGGGTCTTCAGGGGAATGTCGTAGATCGACTGGGCCATGGCTGCGTTTCCTTTTGGGTGTGGGCCGTCGGGGGCGGTTTCCAAAAGGTTTAGGCGATGGATGCGAGGCGCGCCAGACAGCGCCGCGCCCCCCGCGCATGCGGGTGTTGGCCCGTTCAAAACAGTTTGTCGCCTTGACGTAACTATCGGCCGTGGCCGGGCGCGACGACTGAGCGATAATCGCGCCAACGGAACAGCCCAAGACGGGCGGAGGAAACGATCATGAAGGTGGCGGTGGTGGACGGCCCCGGGGTCCTTCGGCTGGACGACTGGCAGCGGCCGGTCGCTGGCCCCAGCGACGTGGTGATGAAGGTGATCGCCGCGGGGATCTGCGGCACGGACATCGGCTATCGCACGACCGGTGCGCCGCAGCTTCACGGTCCTGGTCCCGTGGCGCTGGGTCACGAGTTCGCCGGCGAGATCGTCGAGGTCGGCCCGCAGGTGAAGAGCTTCAAGATCGGCGATCGGGTCGCCTACAACTCCTACAACAGCCCGGCCGACTTCGGCCGGGGCGGCGAGGGGGCCTTCTGCGACTACGTGGCCCTGCGGGACGTGGACACCCACACCCAGTCGCTTTGCCGGGTGCCGGAAAACGTGAGCCTGGAGCACGCCGCGCTCGTGGAGCCGCTCTCCGTCGCCATGCACGCCGTCAATCGCGCCGCCCCACAGCCGGGCGAGAGCGCGGCGATTTTCGGGGTCGGGCCGATCGGCCTTGGGATCGTCATCGCCCTGCGTTGGCTCGGATGCGAGGACATCATCGCCTTCGATCCATCCCCTGTGCGGCGGGAACGGGCGATCCAGCTGGGCGCGCGGGCCGCTTTCGACCCGCTGGAACGCCCCGCCGGGGAGACCCTGGCGGAGCTGCGGGGCGAGGCGAGCCTCTGGGGCCGCAAATATCCGGTCACCGAGATGTATTTCGAGGCCAGCGGCGCACCCGGCCTGCTCAGCGACATCACGGCCTTCTGCAACAAGGGCAGCCGGATCGTGACCGTGGCCATTCAGAAGGGGGCGGTGGCCCTCGACGGCAGCGTGCTGATGGCCAAGGAGCTCACCGTGATGGGCTCGCAGGGCTATCCGACCGAGTTTCCGGAAGTCATGGCCCGGCTCTCCGAGGGCGCAGTCGACCCGGAGATGATGATCAGCCACCGCTTTCCGTTCTCGGATTTCATGAACGCCTTCGAGACCGCGGCCACGCCGGGCGTCGCGGCCAAGGTGTTGCTCACCTTCGACTGAACCGCGTCAGCAGAAAGAGGACGGACCATGGCGGACACCCTGTTGGCCGGACTGGTGAAATCGGGCGAGGGGCAGGCGGAGGCGATCCTGCGCGCGCCGGGCGTGTGGGAAAGCCGCGGGGTCGGCAACAGCTACCTGATCACGACCCCCGAGGGCGACGTCATCGTCAATCCGGGCATGCTGCATGACGGCGAGCGGGGACGCGAGCTGTTCGCCAACGTCTCCAAGGCCCCGGTCCGCTACATCGTCCTGACGCAGAGCCACGCGAACCAATCCGACGCGGTGGAGCTGTTCAAGACCCCGGACACCATCTTGGTCGCGCACCGGGAGTGGGCGGAAGGACGGGCCTATGCGAAGCGGCTGCGCCAGTACTACGGCCGCCGCGGCATGAAGCTGTGGGGCACGATCACCGGCACGGGCGCAAGGCGAGAGCCTCGCGACTTCCCCCCCGAGGTGCTGGTGGACGACCGGTTCGCCTTCGAGCTGGGCGGGCGGCGCTTCGAGGTCCTGTCCACGCCGGGCGGCGAGACCCGCGACGCCATGGTCGTCTGGCTGCCGGACGACAAGGTCGCCATCGTCGGCAACCTGTTCGGCCCGATCTTCGGCCATCAGCCGAACCTCAACACCGTCCGCGGCGACAAGCCCCGCTGGGCGCTGCAGTACATCGAGTCCGCCAAGCGCCTGCGCGACCTGGGCCCCGAGCTGCTGCTCACCGGCCACGAGGCGATCCAGGGCGCCGAGGCGATCCGCAAGGTGATCACCAGGCTGATCGACTCCACCCAGTGGCTGCACGACAAGACCGTCGAGGGGATGAACGCCGGCAAGGACCTGCACACCCTGATGCGCGAGGTGACGCCGCCGCCAGAGCTGGTCCTGGGCGAAGGCCATGGCAAGGCCTCGTGGAACGTCCGGGCGACCTGGGCCGAGTACAGCGGCTGGTTCGACTACGACTACACGACCCAGCTCTATGAGGTTCCGCGCAGCTCGGTGTCCGGCGACCTTGTCGCCCTGGCCGGCGGGGCGAGCCGGCTGGCGGAGCGCGCGCAGGCGAGGCTTGCGGCCGGGGAGCCGGTCGAGGCCATGCACCTCCTGGAGGTCGCGCTGGAGGCGGAGCCGGCGAACGCCGAGGCCCGGGCCGTCGCGCGCGATACGCTCAAGGCGCTTCTCGACCGCGCGGGCGGGATCAACCTCAGCGAGGTCATGTGGCTTCGCTCGGAGCTCGCCGCCCTCGATCAGGAATAGCCGATTTCCATATTAATCCGGGCAGTTGCGCCCGTAACCTTGGACGCGAAATGACCCCCGACGAAGTCCTGGACGCCGCCGTCCGCCAGACCGGCCTCACCGAATTCGCCAGCCAGTCGTGGCGCGAAGGGCTGGAGATTCTGTTGGCCGATCACGCCAAGTCCGAGATCCTGAATGAGGCGGGGCGGGGATGGTCGCAAAAGCTCTTCGTCGACGCCCTGGCGACGCGCCTGAGGGTCGACGACCACATCCGCAAGAACCCGCAGATCGTCGAGGCGCCGATCAAGCGCCCGGTGTTCATCGTTGGCATGCCGCGCACCGGCACCACCATGCTGAGTTACATGCTCGCCGCCGACCCGCAACGGCGTTCCTTCCTGAAGTGGGAGGCCTACAACATCGTGCCGCCCGCCGCCCCGGGCGCGCTCCTGACCGACCCGCGCTGCCTGGTGGAGCGGGCCAAGGACGACGCCATGCTGGCCAAGGGCTCGCCCCTTGCGGCCATGCACGTTGAGCTCGCTGACGGCCCGACCGAGTGCGTCCACTTGATGGCCCAGGACTTCAAGTCGCTGATGCTGGCGGTCAGCCCCACCACGGCCAGGACCTACGAGGACTGGATCCTGTTCTGCGACAAGACCCCGGCCTTCGCCCACCGCAAGCGGGCCCTGCAGATCCTACAGACGACCAATCCGGGCCTCTGGACCCTGAAGATGCCCTCGGACTCGCTGTTCATCCGCGACCTCTTCCGCGCCTTCCCCGACGCCAAGGTCATCTGGACCCACCGCGACCCCTATGTGGCGACCTCGTCGATCTTCAACATGCGCGGCTCTTCGCGGGCGATGTTCAATTCCGACCCCGACGCGGCCCACATGCGCGCGCGCTGGCCGCTGCAGCTTGCCCTGCACGCGCTGCGCCCGCTGGAGGTCAGCCGCGAGCGGCCGGATGATTTCTACCACCTCTACTACGATGAGATGATGGCCGACCCCTTCGGCCAGATCCGCAAGATCTATTCCTGGCTGGGCGACGAGTTCACGCCTGAGGCGCAGTCGGGCATGCGCGGGTGGCTGGACGCCAACCCGCAGGGACGGTTCGGGAACCACGCCTATTCCCTGGCCAAGTGGGGCCTGAGCAAGCGCGAGCTGGAGCCCTACTTCTCCGACTATTTGAAAGAGCACCCGGTCGCCACGGGCGTGGAGGCCTGAAGATGGGGGCGCGCGGACTCTTCGACCTGACCGGTAAGGTGGTGGTCTCCACCGGCGCCAATGCGGGCCTCGGCCTGGGCTTCCTGCAGGGCTGCGCCCGGCAGGGCGCCGATGTGGTGGTCTGGAGCCGGCGGGCGGACCGCAACGCCGCGGCCTGCGAGGCGCTGAAGGCGATGGGCGCGGGCCGCACTCACGCCGAGCAGGTCGACGTCTCCGACGAGGCGGCCGTGGCGCGGGCCATGGCTGGGACCCTGGAGGCCATGGGTCGGGTCGACTGCTTCTTCGCCAACGCCGGCTTCAGCAACATGGCGCCGTCCTTTCCCGACATGACCACCGAGGCGTACGAGACCCTCCTGGCGACCAATCAGCACGGCGCCTTCTTCAGCCTGCGCGAGGCTTGCCGGCACATGCGCGACCGGGCGCTGGCGGGCGATCCCGGCGGCTCGATCGTCGCCTGCGGCAGCCTCTCCCAGTTCCAGGGCCGGCAGGGCCTGGAACACTACGCCGCCGCCAAAGGCGCCGTGGCCGCTATGATGAAGGGCATCGCCGCGGAGATGGGCCAGTACAAGGTCCGCGCCAACATGATCGCCGCAGGGTTCTTCATCACCGAAATGACCTCGAGCCCGCAGGCCGAGGCGGTGGCCAAGCACATGGCCTCGGTCACCCCGCTGGGCCGGCCCGGCCATATCGAGGACATCGAAGGGGCGGCGGCCTATCTGGCCTCCGACGCCTCGTCCTTCCACACCGGCGACATCCTGGTGATCGACGGCGGCCGGCTGGTGAAGGGTTGAGGCGAGGGGCGTGCGGTCGCCAAGGCCGACTGACCGGACTATCTTTCCTGAGAGCCCGGCGATCCTGACGCCCGGATCGGCTGGGCGGGAGCGAAGCATGGCGCCGCAGACCCTGGCCAGGAACCCGGCTCCCGCGCCCATGGAGCTGGCGAGCCATCAGCAGCGGGCCCGCGCCTGGTGCGAACGGCCCGGCGTGATCGAGTGCGCCATCCTTGAAACCGCCTCGGCTAGCGCGGCGATCGTCGACTGCGAGCGCGTCCCTGGCGACGGGTACGACGGCGGCACGTGGTATTCGGCGGATGTCCACTACATCGACATGTGCCTCACCCAGCGGCCGCGTCGCTCGCGTGGGCGCTTCGTCGACCAGTCCGGCGCCTACCAGAACACCGGCCGCATCTTCCTGGCGCCCGCGGGCCGGCGGCTGCATTTCGAAAGCAGCGCCGGCCGGCAGCGCGCCCTGGGACTCTTCCTGCCGGCCGCGTCGCTTGGAGGCGGGGGCGGGGACGAGGCCATGGCGCTGGACGGCGCCCTGTCGCAATGCCTGCACATCTGGACGGAATCGATCCGCACGCCGCTGCGCCGTATCGCCGAGGAGCTGCGCAAGCCCGGCTTCGCCTCGCCGCTGATCGTCGAGGGCCTCAGCCTCGTCATCCTGGGCGAGCTGTCGCGCCTGCTGCAGAGCCCGCGGCCGAACCTTGGCTCCACCGGGGGACTGGCCAGCTGGCGGCTGAACCTGATCGAAGAGATGGTGCGCGCCGAGCGCGGGGCGCCGTCATTGACCGAGATCGCGGCGGCCTGCCGGATGAGCACCCGGCACCTGATGCGCGCCTTCCGCAAGGAGACCGGCGTCACCCTGGGGGCCTATGTCGAGCAAGTCACCATCGAGCGCGCCAAGCGCCTCCTGCGCGAGACCCAGTCGCCCATCGCCGCGATCGCCGCGGACACCGGTTTCGCCACCCCGGCGGGCTTTTCGGCCGCCTTCCGCCGCGCGACCGGCCAGACCCCGCGGGGCTTTCGCGCACACCCGGAGGCGTGAGGGCTCGGGCGGTGTGGCTCGTGGGCTCGCCGCAGTCGATGAGACGGCCCTGGCGAGAGCCTTCCACGGCCGCGCGCCATAGTTAAAAACCTCAAGTTTTGAGGTGGGCCGGAACCCATCCTGTAACCTTTTCGCGTGCCCACGGCTTCGGAAAAAGTAGTAATGCTAAATAATACATTAAAGAAAAGATTTAATAAATCCCTTCTAGGGGGAACCCATTCTAATTTTAGTCCCCACTGGAGGGTAACGGTTTGAAACCCATTTCAGAACTTAACACTACATAATGAGCTCGCGGTCTGCGGGCTGCGCAGGGGGGGTCCTCGACGCGCAACAAGTGTGTTTCGTGGAGCAATCACATGAAGACGTTTCTGAGCGCCGCTGCTGCGCTCGCCCTCGTCGGCGCTACGGCGCCGGCTTTCGCGGCCGTCAACGACACCTCGGCGACCGCCAATGTTACGGCGAAGATCATCCGTCCGATCTCCGTCACGAAGAACCACGACCTGGAGTTCGGCACCATCGTGCGGCCTTCCGCCGGCACGAGCGTCGTCTCGGTCGACACTGCCGGTGTCCGGGGCATCACGGGCGGCGATGCCGTCGCCTTGGCCACCACGACGCCCGCCGCGGCGCAGTTCACCATCAAGGGTGAAGGAAACCAGTCGGTCACCGTAGAGGTTCCGGCCTCCTTCAATCTGACGGGGCCGAGCACGATCGCGGTTGCGACCAGCAACGACCTGCCGGGCGGCACCGCCTTGCAGACCCTCGGCGGCACCCTAGGTTCGGACTCGCCGGACCTGGTCGTCAAGGTGGGTGGTTCCTTCAGTGTCACCACCTCGACCAACACCGGCGACTACATTGGCTCGTTCCAGGTTCGCGCCTACTACAACTAAGCCTTGAGCTCGGCGGCCGGGTCTCCATGCAGCTCTTGCTGTTTGGCTTGGCCGCCGGGCCCTCGCTTTTCGAATCCTCCATTAGGGCTTTTGAAAAAGCCTGCCGAGATAATGCCGATCGCTCGGAGAATTCCGTAGCGGTTGGGGAAGAACGCTCGTGCACAGATTGGTAACTATACTTGCCGTTTCGCTCGCTGCACTATGCCTCGGCAGCGGCGCAGCATGCGCGCAATCTGGCGCCGACCTCAGCCTGTCGCCGAAGCGGATCGTCTTCGGCGCCGCGGATCGGGCGGCGACGCTCTACATTTTCAATCGGGGAACTGAGGCGGCGACCTACGGCTTGGCGCTCGCCGACCAGGTGATGACCGCCGACGGTCGTATCCGACCCGCCGCGGAGCTCTCCGGAGTCCCGGAGGCGGCCGATGCGCTCGCCAGGCTCAAGTCCGCCGAAGCGCTGATCAGCTTCTCGCCCCGGCGTGTGACCCTGCAGCCCGGGCAGAGCCAGACTGTGCGGCTCCGCGTCTTGCGGCCGGCGGAGCTTCCGGCCGGCGAATACCGCACGCACCTTTCGATCTCGGCCGTGCCGCCGGAGGATCTCGGCCTCACGGCGGAAAGGGCGGCCAAGCCCGACCAGGGCGAGCTGTCGGTGAAGGTAGTGACGCTCTTCAGCCTGGCGATCCCGGTGGTCGTGCGCCAAGGGCCCGCCCAGGTGGCGGCGGCGATCGAGAAGGTCGAGCTGCAGTGGCGCGAAGCGCCGGACGGGGACCCCTCCAAGCGCGCCGCGATCCTGGCGATGGACATGGTGCGGTCCGGTGAGAGCTCGCTCTATGGCGACATCGAGGTTCATACGCTCAAGGGCGGCAAGGCCGGCGACGTGGTCGGGGGGCTGCGCGGCCTGGGCGTCTACGCCGAAATCGATCGCCGCAGGGTCATGGTGCCCCTGACCGCGTCCCTGAAGTCGGGCGACAGCGTGCAGGTCATCTTCAAAGACGACGACACGCGCCCGGGAACCACACTTGCAACGGCCAACTACACCATCCCATGACCCGCCGCCCCGTCGCGGGTCTGGCGCTGCTGGCGGCGCTGGCTCCTTGTACGGCCGTGTGTGCGACGCCGGCTTCTTCGGGTGTGAACGCAAGCCTCCTTGCTGGGAGGGCTGAGGCGTCGGCCATGCTCGCCTATCGAGACCCATTGAGCGATACGGCCGGCGCCCAGGAGCTTGCGGCGGGCCGACCGGCTGCGGGGTTGTGGGACAATCCGCTGGACGAGGTCACACGCGCCCGGGAGATCATCGTCGACCAGCCGGCGCTGTTCACGACCGATGACCTGCTGCTGCTCGAGGTCCGCGTCGATGACGAGCAGATAACCGACGGGCTGGGGGCCTATTCCGCCCGCGCCGGCGTGTTCGTTCCCCTGGGGGAGATTTCGCGCCTCTTGGACGTGGCGATCACTGTCGACCCGGTCAAGCGCCGCGCCGAGGGCTGGGTCGGCTCGCCGGACAATACGGTTATGCTGGACCTAAGGACCGGGCAGGGCCGCGCCAGCGGCCGGGATCTGTCGGTCACGCACACCAATGTCGCGTTCTTCGATGACGAGATCTATGTGCGGGTCGACCTGCTGCAGCAGCTGTTGCCGATCCAGGCGAAAGTGGACATCGCCGCGCTGACGATGACCCTCGTCCCGACGCGGCCGCTGCCGTTCCAGGAGCGGCGCGAGCGGGATCGCCGCCTGCGCGGGCTCCAGTCGGAACAGGACGGCCAGTCCCCAGCGCTGCGCGTCGTCACCCCCTATGAGGCCTTCACCCTCCCGGCGATCGATGTGAATCTCGAGGCGGCTCTGGGCGGCGCATCGCCAAAGCGGTCGGGCCGTTATGAAGTCCGTGCGGCCGGAGACGTCCTCTGGTCGGGAATGCAGTTCTACGCGGCGTCCGACGATACGCTCGGCCTCGACAATGCGCGCATTCTGCTGGAGCGGAAGGACCCCGACGGAAAGATCGCCGGTCCGTTCGGCGCGACACGGAGCACGGTCGGCGACACCTTTACGCCGTCGCTGCCATTTGGCGCGGCGAGCGTGGGCGGGCGGGGGTTCGCCATCACCTCGGCGTCCCTAGAGCAGGCCAGCGTCTTCGACCGCACAGACCTGCGCGGCGAGCTGCCGCTGGGCTACCAGGCCGAACTCTATGTCAACGAGGTGCTTCGCGGGAGCCAGTCCCAGCCCATCGACGGGCGATACGAGTTCAAGGACGTTAGCCTCGTCTATGGTTTGAACGTAGTCCGGATCGTCTTCTACGGCCCGCGCGGCGAGCGCCGGCAAGAGGTCCGCCGGATCAATCTCGGCGGCGGCAATCTCCGCCGCGGCCAGGCCGTCTACAGCCTGGGCGCCGTCGAAGAGGGCCGAACGGTCTTCGGCTTGAGCGAGACCAAGAACTCGCCTGTCGTGACGCCCCTGGGCGGCGGGCCGTCCGCGCAGGCCCCTGGCTATGGCAAGGTGCGGGTGGTCGGGAGCCTCGGCTACGGCCTCACGGAGAAGACCACCGTCACCGCGGGCTTCTCGCAATATACCCCGCGCCTCGACGATACCCGGCAGGTGGGGACGGTCGGGGTGGTGACTTCCATGTCCGCGTTTTCGATGCAGGTGGACGCGGCGCGGGACAACCGCGGCGGGACGGCCGCCGGCGTCGGCCTGGCCGGGCGTCCCTTGGGCGTCTCGGTGATCGCGCGGCATTCGGAATATTTCGGCGGGTTTATCGACGAGGTGCAGCCGTCCGCAGCGTCCACGGGGCCGGACCTCATCCGCAACACCAACGTATCGTTCGATTTCACCCCGCAGATCGGGAACTGGAGCCTGCCGCTGTCGGCCCGCGTAGTGCGCGACCAGTTCTCGGATCAGGAGGTCCGGCTGCGCGGCGGGCTGCGCGCTTCCCAGGCCGTGGACGGCTATCTGGTGTCGTCCAGCCTTGACTATCAGCGCTCCTCTGGCGGCCCGGGCGGGACCAGCGACCAACTGCTGGGCGGCCTTGAGATCTCGGGCCTTGTCCGGTCCGCATGGCAGCTGCGCGGCGGCGTCATGTATCCGATGATCCCCAAGTTCCGGGTCTCGCAGGCCTATTTCTCGGCCGACCGCGCCATCCAGGAACGCAGCGCCCTGCACCTTGGCGTGGTGCACTACTTCGAGGACCAGCAGTCGACGTTCCAGGCCGGCCAGACCTGGCGGCTGTCGAGCTTCGACCTGTCGCTGAACGGCAGCTACACCACCAAGATCAACGACTGGCGCGTCGGGCTGCAGGTCAGCTTCGGCCTGACGCCCGATCCCTATACAGGCCGCTACCGGGCGATCGGCCCCGGCGCCGCGTCGGGCGGCGCGCTCGCAGTGCGCGCCTTCGTCGACGACAATGGCGACGGGCGTTGGCAGGAGGCCGAGCGGGTGCTTCCGGGCGTTGCGATCCGGGGTGGGCGCCGCGGCGCGGTCACCAACGCCCACGGCCTGGCCCTTGTCAGCGGCCTTGGCGAAGGCGCCTCCGCCCAGGTGTCGGTGGACCTGACCAGTATCGAGGACCCCTATCTGACGCCCCCTCCGGACACGATCCGGATCGTGCCGCGCCCTGGCCGTGTCGCGGCGGCGGAGTATCCGCTCACCCCGACCGGCGAGGTCGAGGTCCGCACGCTCTTCCAGCGCCCCGGCGAGGCCGTGCGCGGCCTTTCGGCGCTCAGTATGCAGCTCGTGGACAAGGAAGGCCGCGTGGCCGCGTCCGGCCGCACCGAGTTCGATGGGACCCTGGTTCTCGAAGGTTTGCGGCCCGGGACCTACGCCCTGCGGATAGACCCGGAACAGGCCGCCCGGCTGAAGATGGCGCTCGCCGCGCCCGTGGAGCTGACCGTCCCGCCTGGCGGCGGGTTCGCGGGTCGGCGAAGCGTCTCGATCGTGCTCGACAATCATGGCGAGGCGGCTTCAAGCCCGTCAACGCCAGACGCGGCGCCGGCCGGTCCGGCGACGTCCCCTGCGGAGGAACAAAAATGACGATCGCGAATGTGACGTCTCGGCCGGGGCTTAGTATGGGGCGCCGATATCTGGGCGCGGCGGCGGGCGCAATCTTCCTTGCCCTTGGCGTACCGGCGGCCAAGGCCGAGACCTACGCCTCATCCTCCACGACTGGAACGCTCGGCACGCTGGTGGTCGATGGGACGCAGTCCAAGTTCCGACTGACCGCGCCCAGCACAGTCACGAAAATCAGCGGCACGGGAATATGGCTCGGGTCCTCGGGTGCTAGCGCGCCGACAGTTCAAGTGAGCTGCAGCCGACCACCGGGCAACTGCAACGGGACCTACACGGTCACAGTCGCGGCCAATACGCCGCTAATCACGGCGTTCAACATCTCCAACGTCACCTCTTCCGGTGCGACCGTCACCGGCCCTACGAGTCAGAACGTGAGCCCGATCACCTTCACGATAGCCGCGACCAATCCGTCCTTTTCCGTCTCCTTCCGTCTCGGCTTCGACCTGAACGCGAGCACCACGACGCCGGGGCCTTCCACGGGCAACAAGAACTGGGCCTACACCGTCACGATGGGGCACTGATGAAACACTGGATCCAGAGCGCGGCGCTCGCAGCCGCTCTCGTCGCCACCGCGGCGCATGCCGGCCCACAGAGCGCGGCGGCGGTCGCCAATGGCCGTGTCAGGATCATCAAGCCGATGACCGTGTCCGCGCCCGCCCAAATGTCGTTCGGCAAGCTGCAGTACAACGCCGGCTCTGGCCCCGCGACTTCGCCCGTCGTGCTGAGCGCCGCGGCCCCGGTGACGCGCACCTCGCCGAATGTTCAGCTGCTTCCCGGCGGCGCAGAGACCCCGGCGATCCGCACCATCACCGGCCAGCCCGGGGCCGTGTACCGGGTCGGGCTTCCGCCGACCGCGACAGCTTCGCCTGGAAATCTGGTCGTCTCTGCCTTCAAGGTCTGGTCAGCGAACGGCGGTGATATCTCGGCCACCCGGCTCGGCCAGCTCAATTCCGCGGGAACCGACACCATCCGCGTTGGCGCCACGCTGACGGTGCCGGTGAAGACCAAGGTCGACACCTTTCCTGCGAACGTGCCGATTGCGGTCTCGTACGAGTAGTCCGGCGAGTAGCCCCGCCTAGAACTTCTGCACAAATCCCAGCGAGAAGACGTTCGCCTTGGGCCGCGTCTTGCCGGAGTCGTAGCGGGTGAAGTCGGCGCGGAAGCCGTTGCGGGAGTCCGCCGAGTATTGGGCGCCGGCGCCGTATTTCCAGGCCACGCCGGTGTTCGCCCGGTCGAGGCCGGAGCCCCCGCCATAGCCGAACCGGGCGAAGAGCTGGGTGTGCGGCGCGACGGGCGCATAGGCGACGCCGTAGGCCGATCCCTGGCGGTTTTCATCCAGCTCGCGCTGCAGCCCTTTGGAGTAGGCGTCCGCGCCGCGGGGCGCCTGGGATTCTACGCCGACGAAGCGGTTCAGCCGCAGGGCGGTCCCGCCACTGACGGCGACCGGGGCAGGGGCGGGGGCGAGCCAGGCGGCCGGCCCGGCCACGGCGACGGCCGGTGAAAGCAAGAACGCCGACAACAGGGCGATCTGCAGGTTCATGGCTTCGGTCTTCCCACGCGCTCAATTATCCTGAGCCCACTAGAAGCAACACCGAAGTCGGCGACAGGTTGCTACGGCGCCCGCTTAATAATTGAGCACGCGGTGTTCCTGATCCTATTTCAGGCAGGTCTGCGGGGCTGGCGCTCCGCTCACATCGGCGCGGGCCGGCCTCCGGCGAACATGATGTCTATCCGCTGCTTCACCCGGCTCATCTGTTCCGGATGCGGCAGGAGGTAGAAGCGATCCTCCTCCAGGGCCTGGAAGACGTAGCGGCCGACCGCCTCGGGGGCCATGGCGGTCTCGTTGTTGGCGTTCAGCCGGTCCATGAACGCGCTGGCCTGCTCGCCCAGCGCGGCCCCGTGCTCGGCGAATTTTTCGGGCCGGATGCGCTCGGACTTGTAGATGCCGCTGCTCACCTCGCCGGGGCAGAGCACCGCGGCCTTCAGGGGCAGGCCCATCGCCTGGAACTCGTACTCCATGCTCTCGGTCAGGCCGACGACGGCGAATTTGCTGGCGCAGTAGGGCCCCACCATGGGGGCGGAACGCAGGCCGCCCATGGAGGCGGTGTTGACGACCCAGGCCGGCCGGTTCGCGGCGATCATGCGCGGCACGAAGGCGCGGACGCCGTTCACCACCCCCATGACGTTGACCTCGTAGATCCAGCGCCAGTCGTCGACGCTGCGCTCCCAGGTCTGGCCGGCCACCAGTACGCCGGCGTTGTTGAACAGGTAGTCGACGCGGCCATGGCGTTCGAAGAGGTCCGCGGCCAGGGCGTCCATGGCCGCACCGTCGGTCACGTCCATCTTGCGGGCTTCGACCTGGACCTGTCGCTGGCGGAAGGCTTCCTCCACCTCGGCGAGGGGACCTGAGTCCACATCGAGCAGGATGACGGTCATGCCCCGGCGGCCGGCCTCCTCGGCGATGCCGCGGCCGATGCCGCTGGCGGCGCCGGTGATCACGGCGACCTGACGCTCCGACTCCATGAGCCGTCTCCCGTTTTTTTGGCATTGCGCGACGACGCCGCGCGCAGGGCGATTGGCCCCGGCGCGCCGAGCCTGTCAAGCGCCGGGCCCGTCAAGCGCGGCCGCGCGGCTATCCGGCCGGCTGGTCCAGGAGGTCGCGGACGCGCACGGCGAGCTGGTCGAAGGTGAAGGGCTTGGAGATCAGCTGCACCCCCGGATCCAGGCGGCCGTGGTGGACGATGGCGTTTCGCGAATAGCCGGTGGTGAACAGCACCTTCAGGCCGGGCCGCAACGCCATGGCGGCGTCGGCGAGCACGCGGCCGCTCTTGCCCGGCAGCACCACGTCGGTGAACAGCAGGTCGATCCGATGGTCGCTCGCAAGCATCGCCAGCGCCGAGTCGGCGTGCGCGGCCTCCAGCACGCGATAGCCGAGCTCGTTGAGGCTCATGACGCTGTAGGCGCGCACGTCGTCATTGTCCTCGACCACCAGGACCACCTCGCCTTCGCTGCCCATGGGAGCGGCGGATTCGACGGCCCCGCCGATCGCCTTCGCCCCGCCCAGATAGCGCGGGAAGTAGAGCTTCACCGTCGTGCCCTGTCCGACCTCGCTATAGATGGTCAGGTGACCGCCGGACTGCTTGACGAAGCCGTAGACCATGCTGAGGCCCAGGCCGGTCCCGCGCCCGACCTCCTTGGTGGTGAAGAACGGTTCGAAGACGTGGGAGAGGATCTCCGGCGACATGCCCTGGCCGGTGTCGCTGACCGCGATCACCACGTACTGGCCGGGAATGACCTCCGCGTCGACCGAGGTGTAGCCCTCGTCGAGCAGGGTGTTGGCGGTCTCGATGGTCAGCTTGCCGCCCTCGGGCATGGCATCGCGGGCGTTGACGGCGAGGTTGAGGATGGCGCTTTCCAGCTGGTTCTGGTCGGCCTCGACCCGCCACAGGCGCGGCGCGAGCACGCCTTCCAGCTCCACCTGTTCGCCGAGCGTGCGGTGCAGCAGCTCGGTCATGTTGCGCACGAGGACGTTGAGGTCGGTCGGCGTGGGCTTCAGGGGCTGGCGGCGGGAGAATGCCAGCAGCCGGCCGGTGAGGCTGGCGGCCCGCTCGGCGGCCTGCAGCGCCATGTCCATCGCCCGCCGCGCCCGGATCTCGTCGCCAGGCTTGCTGCGCCGGATGGTGTCGAGGCCGCCGATGATCACCGTGAGCAGGTTGTTGAAGTCGTGGGCGACCCCGCCGGTAAGCTGGCCGACCGCCTCCATCTTCTGGGCCTGGCGCAGCGCATCCTCGGCCTTGGCCCGCTCGGCGATCTCGGTGGCCACCCGTTCTTCCAGGCTGGCGTTCAGGGCCTGCAACGCCTCTTCCGCCTCGCGCCGGCGCTCCAGCTCAGCCTCGGCCGCCAGGAACAGGCGCGCATTGTCCATCGCCACGGCCGCCTGGCTAGCGAGGCCCTGCAGCCGCGCCTCGGCCAGTTCGCCGAAGATCCCGACCTCTGCATGGCCAAAGAAGAGGCCGCCCAGGACCTCGCCGCTTCGCGAGCGCACCGGGACGGCCAGATAGCTGCGCACGGGCAGGTGACCCTCGGGCATGCCGTGGTGAGGGGCCGAGCGGCCGTAGCGTGGGTCCTTCGTGATGTCGTCGGAGCGGACGACGCCGGAGCCGCTGAAGGTTGGCTCGAACACCGCGGTGTTGCGCGGCATCGGAAAGCGGTCGAACGCCTCGCGGGGCGCGCCCGACAGGGCGTAGAGCAGGTAGCTCTCTCCGGCCGCATCGGCGACATTGTAGAAGAAGGCTCCGAACTGCGCGCCCGAGAGCTCCACGCCGGCGTCGACGACCGTCTGCACCAGGCGCTCAAGGTCGAGGTCGCCGGCGACCGCCGCGGCGGCTCGATTGAGGATCTGCAGGGCGCGGCTCTGCTCCTGAAGCGCTGAGCGCGTCGCCATCAGCTCCGTGGCGTCCACGATCGCCCCGGCCAGGCGACGGCCGCCTTCCGGGGTGGGCTCGAGCCGCCCGCGGGCGAAGACCGAGCGGACGCCGTCAGGGCTCGCGATCCGGTATTCCGACTCGAAGTGGCCGGTCTCCAGGGCGCGCGCAATATCGGCGCTGACCCGAGGGCGGTCCTCCCGCGGGATGGTGCGGAAGAAGGTCCAGGCGGGCATCCCGGCGCTGGCGACCTCGGGAGGAAGGCCGAACACCCCCGCCATGGGGCCCACGACGGCCACCTCGTCCGGCTCGACGCGCCACTCGAAGACGGCGACCCCGCCCGTCTCCAGGGCGCGCGCGAGGCGATCCTGGTTGAGGAGGGCGCGCTGCTCGCTCTGGAAGAGGGCGCGTCTGGCCTCGCGGCGGACTTCGGCCATCTGGATGTTGACGCTGACCCGCGCCAGGAGCTCGCTCGCCGCGAAGGGCTTGGCCAGATAGTCGTCCGCGCCGGCCTCCAGGCCCTTGGCCTTCGCCTCCTCGCCAGCGTGGGCGGACAGCATGATCACCGCCGTGCTCGCCAGGGACGGAGCCTCGCGGATCGCTTGAATGAGGGCGACGTCGTCGAGGCGCGGCGTCGTCACATCGGTCAGCACGAGATCGGGCCGTTCATTGTGCGCGGCGGCGAGGGCCTCTTCGCCGTCGGCCGCTGGGAACACCTCGTAGCCCTGGTCCTGCAGGAGCTGCGTCACATAGGCCCGCATCTCGGCGTTCTCGTCGGCCACCACGATGCGCCTGCGGCTCGCCGCGCGCGGAGCGTTCGGATCGGCGTCGCTCATGCGTCGAATGGTGCTCCGGGGGAATGCAGAGCCGGAGAGGCCAGGAACCCCGCGCCGTGATTTAGGGCGAATTCAGGGCGATACGCTAGGTTGTGAACACCAAAAGCTGAGGAATCTTCGTGCTCTACAGCGAAGCTTGAGCTCGCCTTGGGCGGCTCTAGAGCGGCGCGCCTGAAATAGGAATCGGGAGGATTCCCGGGAGGCCCGAAGCGTGATTCACCGTGGTTGGAGGTGGATCATGGGCAAGAGCTATTCGCAGGATCTGCGGGAGCGGATCGTGGCGC
>Ga0307516_10000819_pt1 | contig 42643 bp, 58 predicted proteins | sample 19_EM_MG_FD_203310 | JGI IMG/M metagenome (GOLD analysis project Ga0307516, IMG submission 203310) | Populus trichocarpa ectomycorrhiza microbial communities from riparian zone in the Pacific Northwest, United States - 19_EM | ecosystem: Host-associated > Plants > Roots > Unclassified | place... | reverse complement strand
CAGATGTACCTTCGAACCGAGCCCGTGGTGCTTGACGTATCTACGTCTGTACACGTTGGTGCTCGCTGGGTTTTTCTTCGCCGACTCCGCCCCACATCGACAGGTCGGCCGAAGATCGGCGCCTTCAACGAAAGAACTTCACAACGGACACCCGCTCGCGGGTTACCCGACCAGGAGACCATGTCTCGTATGTTCTTGGAATATCTGACCATTTACCAAGCGTACACGCGTGTCTTACCAGGCCGGATCCGTAAAGGTTATTACCGTGCGGCCTGGAAATATGAATTACAAAACAGGGTCTCTCTACGACAACTGGTATACACATTATAATGGAGTGATTCATACGCGAGCCGTTCAGGGCTGGATGGCGATCTTCAAGGCTCCTCGACTGTTCATCTTGTCCAACGCCTTCTGGTAGTCTTTGAGCTTAAAGACGTCGGTGACCTAAATCGCAAACTTCAGGATCACAACCTCTGGCTTAGCGACGACGAGGACGCACCATTCCCTTGGTCTTAATCTTTCCGCTCTCGAGGTATTCGATCGTTCGAGGGAAGCAGTAAGTTTGCGAGAAGGACCCGACGATCTACCCCGGTATCAACAACAACCGAGGGACAAGAAGTGTGGTGCCATACCCTGATTTCGTCGCTGAAAATCTTGGATGGCGGCCAAGAGACGCGAGCCTTATCATCGTAGACGCCGTAGACAAGGAGAGTTCCTCCCCGTCGGACGTAATCGATAGAATCCTGGATGATGGACTCGACTCCAGTCGCTTCAACAACGATGTCGAATCCGAACGGGTGGTCTTCCTTTAGCTTGTCCCACTGAGGCTTTGGGTTTCGCCTGGTCATCGGTGAGAAAGCGGAAACAGCCCGTGGCAACGGGTACCTACCTGTCGAGCTCCACATATACGTCCCCGGCTTCAAGATTCTTAGCAATATCCATCTTGATGCCCTCGTTGGCGGCGATGACCACCTTGCTCGCGCCATTCAATTTCAGAAGCTGTGACAGCATCAAGCTGCAGCCGGAGATGTCAGCCGCAGTCCGGGCTGGGAGCGACGATGCGATAGCCGTTACTCACCCGGTAGGCCCGGCACCCAGGAGCAGGACTACAACGGTGAACCGATTCGCACGATATCCGGAGTTCGTATAAATCCGTCGAGCTCACCTTCACTTCCGACCTTGGGTTGAATCACATCCACACCGTGGATAGCGCAAGCGAGCGGTTCAGCTGCGGGAGGAGATGAAATAGTAAGCGTGGGAGAGGTTGCAGAATCCCCGCGTACCTAGCGTCGCTTCCAAGTCGGATATCTTGTCAATCTTGTAAAGTTTGCGTTGGGGGCTGGACGCGCAAGGGTCAACCACGGGTCAGTTCTTCAGGAATGATCCGCTTCCACTCCTACCCAGGAACCACCGGGCGGGCGGATGGCAGATATGGACTCACTATGCGATGTATTCTGCAAACCCACCGGGTAGGCTGACTCCCCTAGCCCTGAAGTTCTCGCAAAGCAATGGTTTACCACGACGGCAGTAGAAACACTGATCGCACTGAAAGGGCAAGGCGCGTTCAGGCGCATTTATCCACACCCGGTGAACACACCCACAGTTATACCGACGTCGGCCACACAACGGTCGCCCTTTGCGAAACCCTCGACATCCTTGCCGATTTCGACAGCGACTCCCACGGCCTCATGACCAGGGATGAGCTACGGTAGGGTTGATGGGGCAGGTGCAAAGAGACGCGAGAGATCGACGGGTCAATCTCGGAGCCGAGTGTTGAAAAGGTCGGGGCGCCTTACCGGGAACTGGGCAATGAATTCACCGTCGTGGATGTGAGCGTCAGTCTGTCAAAAGGTGTTTAGAGTTGGATATTCCCAGCGTGTAGGTGAAATCAAGGATACAGACCCCGCACATGCCACAGTAGGTAACTGCCGATGAAATTGGATATGAACACACGCGTCAAAAATCCTCGGGGAGAAGGGGAGAAAGCGGGACCTTTAAGCAAGACTTCGTCATCCTTAACTTGAGGAATGGGTACCTCCTTGATGGTGAATTCCCTGGCCTGGAGAGGGAGATATGGAAGCGTAAGCGATTGGCCGAGAAGCCCGATGGAGATCACATACGCTGGAATAATGCAATGCTTTCATCATTGGCTGGGACATGTTGTCGTCAAGCTCTGAGTATGACCGTGGAGTGAGCGAGAGGGAGTTTGGGGGAATAGGAAGAGAACACAAAGGGAGTCGGAAATCGAACACTTGGTTTTGTCTCGTGAACCACTTCACATATCAACCACCCGAAGCAACAGCCAAGGACCCTCGGCATCCTCTTGATCTATGGCACCCGCCGCCGCTGCCGCTGTAGTATGAAGGGAATCGGAGGTCTCGTTCACGCCGGCAGTCGAAATGGCTGCTTCGTCCGACCCAACATCCAGAAGGGTTCGACTTGAGTAGAAAGGGGCTAATATTACAAGAAGGCAAATCTAAAGCGGCGACACCGCCGACGACCAATAAGAGGGAATAAAATACGGTAGAGAACATATGCGCCATGGCGATGGCTACGTTGGTAGCATACCGGAGAGGTAGCACCCACCGCGAACTCAACACCGGCTTGAGGCGTCCACAAAAAATGTAGTGGGCGATGATATACGACGTCGTGTGATCACACCGTGTCCGTGGTCTTGGCCACGCTCCTCACGCTCGAGAGTTCCCACCGGGAGAGTTCCGCGGATGACCTCTCCCCGTCCCCGTTAGCGGTGCTCCGTTTCCTGTCCCAGATCACCCGTGGTTTTCGATAGTTCTCCCGACCACAGACGACCGGATCGTAGTCCACCATAACGGCCTGTTCGATCTGAACCTGCACACCAAGGTCACCTGTGCTCGTCTCAGCTCCGTCCTTTCCGCCGCCGAACTGTGTCCGCATGGCGTGCGTAATGTCGCGAGGAGCGGAGAGCTGATGGCTGACGATGACCCTTTGACGAGCACGCTCCTCAGCGGCGTCTGCGGATGGGGTCAGATAATCAACGGTCGGTCGACCGTCCTGAACATACTGTGAATATGAATGAGAATTCGTTGGCTCATAATCCATACGACCATATATCCAAACGAGGCGCTGTGGAGTGGAGACAGGGTTGGACCGCGTCCGGAGTTTAACACCGTTTTGAACACTCACCCTGATGACTGGGGGGAGCAGGGGTGCGATGTCAGGACGGTCTGTAAGGGTCTGATGGAGAGTGGAGCAAAACGGCATTTACCTGTACGCCTTTCCCAACACTGTTCCGGTAAAGGACCAAGTTCAAAATGTTGATCCCTGGGAAACGAGAGCGCGTGAGCGGTCCGAAGTGAACCACGTGAGTGATGAGGAGTTCGGACCTGTAAGAACGACCATATATCCCAAGCCATCGTAGAACAGCCTTGTGAATGGAGTTAGGGGATCAGAGTTACGTCTCAGCTATCAGGTGGTCTATCACGCACATCTTGATAATGGAGGACATCCTGTATCAACCGAAGTAAGTTCTCATCCTCCACTTGTTGCAAGCGGATGGGAAGTTACAAACCTGCTAATCCCACTAGCCGATTTGATCAAGTGGAAAGATGCAAGAATGAATGTAATGGCATCGAAAAGCATCGCCATCAGGTAAAACACCCATTGAGGGACGCGCGCCCGCGAGTTTCCCGGCGAACAGCTGTAAAGATCACAGCTTAACTTGCGCTACTCAACTTAGGAGTGTGTAAAAGATCAGCTTACTTTCCCTGGGAATCAAAGCGGTTTCTGTTAGTGGCTGAGATTGTCGCTGGCGGGTTGCGGTGTACTCACCTCGCTCTGGACCGGTATACGCGCGTCAACGTTGGAATACCACTCTAGTACCGTCACGATAGTCCCAAACGTCAGGAGGAATATCCCCATCTCCTTCGTCCGCCGAGTGATATTCCAAGTTCGATATCCAATGATTGCTTGAGAAATCATGATCTGAACCACTGGTGTAGAATGCGTGAGCACTCGTTGCTTGAAGTATAACAAAGGCCGACCTTTGAGCACCGGGGCAACCATGTAATATGTGGAACATGTGGTGGAGGAGAATCCGTGGTAAAAGTACCCGGTGTTGCTGACTGTCAGTAGGAGGATACTGACATATCTGTGAGAGTAGGTGAGAGTGAGCGGTTCCTTCTTCAGTACACATGTAATTTCTTGGGTACCGTATCAGGACAAACAACACTTTGCTGATTGACCAGCTAACAACGAAGCGGGGTTAGCAAGGGTTCATCGATATCGCCATCGCTGGACGGGGGGGAAAATCTTACCCAAACTGCAGGGTCCCTCTGGAACGATAAACCCTCCATTCCGCCGGGAGGGTGATCAGGAAGCTGCGGGGCACGTCAAGGAGAGGAGAGAGGGTCCGAAATTAGGACAGATGAGAAAAAGATATCACGACGGATGGAACGCACTCGTAGGCAGCAACGGATATGGACGTGATCCGTAAGAAGGAGGTCCCCGTCAACTCCACTGGCTGCGTGGACATGGCTCACGCAGGTCGGAGGGAGGGAAATGACGGGTGGAAGGGGAGCAGGCCCGTCGAACGGGGAATGTTCATATATACTTGCCCTACCGGGTCCATCTTGACCATAGTGCCGAAGCGCCAGAGCCCAGTGAAGGTTTCACCCTCGTGAGGGCTAAAATGCTGAAGCGCCAACTAGCGGCGCCGTCCACGATGGTCCAAAGCCGACGAGCGCCAGGGTTTGATCGTGATGGCGGGTCTAGGTTCTTACTGGATCTTTCGTTGGTTTCATGAACCCGTGGCAAGTACACGCACACTACATAGGCGCGTCGCAACAGGTGAACTAGCAGTCTTCGGCAGTTTGATGCGGTAGTTTAGGCTGGCAAAGCTTCGTTGTTGTTATCAGATGAGCAATTAAGAAACCAAAAGGGCCCGAAGAACCCTGCCAACAAGGGACAGTCGACGATCCACAACCCATGTGCACCAAATGTTCCTTCAGGAACCTACGCCGCCCAAGGCCGGCCCCGGTACAGCTCCGTATACTCTCCATACACTCTATCATCACACACGATTCCGCCCAATTGCGACCATACCCTGGGTCACCTCTAGCCGCGGTAACGGCGGCCCTGAGCTCAGCTCTGGTTGTGGAAGGAACCCAACCTGTACCAGCCAAGCCAGGTACAATCCCATAACCCCATCTGTTACAGACATCCCGGTCTCGACCGGCTCCAATTCCAGCAGCGCCTGGGTATTCCTATCATCCAGCTCCGGCCCCTTGGTGCTCGTCGGCAGGTCATCGAGGACGAAGTGAAGCAGAGGGAAGAGCGCATTATCCTGAACTTCCATGACGTGCCGCTCCAACTTCCTCCTCCACTCCAGGTACTCACACTGCTCGACCTGATACCCGTAACGTGGGAGGGACGAAAACATGTCGTTGAACGTGAATCTCGGCTTCGCCGCAATGTGCAACACTGACATCGCACAGCTCTCTTGTAGGTGCTCCAGTGCCGCCAGCGTCGTGCATCGGGCGACGTGATCAACGGGAACCATGTTTACAGTGTTGTTGATGTTTGGCACGAGCCCCAATTGAACACATCCCTTGACCAGGCGCCAGATGAAATCGTCCGTATTGGTCACTACGACCGAAACGCCACCATCAGACACTGGAGCAAATCATCAACGCGCAATGCGCCACCACTCACCTGCGGATCTCGAATCGCCGACCACATATCCTGGACGGACAACGTGACCCCTCAGCCCTCTCCTCCCAGCCTCGAACAGCAACTTCTCCGACACCCACTTTGATTGACCGTAACCCGATTTCAAACCGTGACGCGCTCCCTCCAGATCATCGTCTTCAGGAACCCCCATCAACCCACTTGGATGGTTCAGCAAAGAATCCGACAACTGCACGTAATGCGGTGTATCCAGAGCAGAGGTGGAAGACACGAAGACGAAAAGTTTCTGACGGCCCGTGGATGCCAACTCTATAGCCGCCAACGTGGCGAGTACGTTTGCTGATCGTAATTTATCATATGGGTACACCCAATGAACCTAAGCAGACTCATCAGTGCGCTGCTTCCCATAGATAAACTGCGGTCAGGAACCTACAAAGGCACCATTGTGTATGATTATATCTGTTCCATCGGCGACCTTGTTCCAAACCTCCGAAGAGAGCCCAAATTGCGCTTGGTCGAGGTCGCCGCAAAGGACCTCTAATCTTGACGACTTTATCCACTCTTCATCCCAGATCCCCCTCCCCGTCGAGCTCTGTCGCAATCTCTCCGTCGCCTTGTCCCGACTGGCATCTCGAACGAGACAGAAAACCTTCTTCACCCGATCAGACCGGAAGAGGTCCTTCAGCACAAACGCGCCTAGGAACCCAGTGGCGCCAGTCAGGAAAACTCTGAGTCCCTGCGCGCCAAAGTCTTCCGATAATGGCGGATATGCCTCCTTCAGCCCCTGCTTCAGAGCATCATAATCCGCACCGTACTCCAAACCTCGTTTCGAAGGTTCGGTCCCTGTTGCCGGAGCGCCCGGGGCCGGCGACGCCTTATAATCCAGCCCGAGGTCGGTGTCCTTGAGAATGTCGACCTGGGCCGCTTGCCCAGCTACCGTTGGATGGTCGAATACCAGCCCCAGGGGTGCCTCGATGATGAATGCCTTCCGAATCTCAAAAATCAGGCGCGTCGCGAGAATCGAGTGACCCCCGAGATCGAAGAAGCTCTCATCCAGCGGAATAGGGGTTGGGGCGTTAGGAAGGATGTGGCTCCATATTGCTCTGATGGTGGCTTCTGTTGGGTTGACCGCCTGGACACCCACACGTCGGGACTCGATGGACGCCGCCTGAACAGTATCAGGGAATGGCAAGGACGGTTTGTCGATCTTCCCGTTGGGGTTTAGTGGCATCCGCTTCAAGGGAACAAAAACTGTGTAACGACAAGGAAAGTGGGGGTCAATCACTATGGCTGGGGCTTCAGGGGTGGGAACTGAGTACGCACGAGATGGAATGCTGTAACTTGGCAGCTTCTTCTTCAGGTGTTCCCGGACGTCTTTTATCAGGCGGTTGTACTTCCTGATCCCACCTGCAACCCCTTTGTCGTCCTCTCCTGAGAGGATCTCGCTCTCGAACCCTGCCAGGCTGGGAACCTCAAGCGGGACGAAATAACTAACAAGTATTTTCTCCTCGTCCTTGTCCCTCCTCACAAGTGTGACGTTCTCTCGGATGAGAGGGTGTTGGGTCAACAGCGTGTCAATCTCTCTCAACTCGATGCGGAAGCCTCGGATCTTGACCTGGTCGTCGGCCCTGCCGGTGCCCTCAACCGAACCATCGGGCATGTAGTGTCCCAAGTCTCCAGAACGATACATCCGGTCTCGGATGCCCTTCCAGTAGCGAGCGGCAGGCGGGGCGAGGCCTTCCTTCGGGTGCAGCATTGTGTCTTGTCGGGGCGTGGTCGATGCGCCGAACCAGTTCTGGACGAACTTCTGTGCGGTGGCATCCGTATCTGAGTAACCTTCCGCCAACCCCCCTGATCGCACATAAATCTCTCCGACTTCTCCAACTCCGCAGAGAACGCCCTTTTCATGCCGGTTCACAACTAAGAGTTGAACATCAATCATCCCGGACCCGGCGGGCATTATGTCTTTCTGAGTCGAAAGGAAAGTAGGGTCGTCGGCAACGCAGGGGATCTCCATGTATGAGACCGCTCGCTGGGTCTCTGTCGTACCGTACATATTGATGATACGAACGTTCGGAGCGAGGGCTTGTAGACGAAGGCAGTCCCGTTTGGTCAAGACATCACCAACGAAGAAGGCGTTACGAAGGGTAGGGATCTGTGCCGTGGCTTGGGCGGAGAGTAATTGACCCATGGCTGGTGTAAGGTGAGTGACCGTAACCTGGTGCTCGGCCATCCACTCCGCGAGGCTGCCGGGCGTGCCAATATCCTCCGGGGTCGGGACGTATAGCTGGGCTCCGAACCACAGCGGGGTGAAGACTAGGCGCGATGAGTGATTGCCTTGGGATAGGGAAATAGGCACTGACTATCTCGTTGAATTGGATCGTGAGCGATGCCGCTGAGCATCGTGAACCTTGAATGCTCCCCGATCTCAAAACGCTGACCCATCCATGGGAAGAAGTGTGTCAGAGAATAGTGTCGGCCTTTGACACCTTTGGGAACACCAGTACTTCCGCTCGTGAATGACAATGTACCAATGCTATCCGGCCCGATGACCACGTTAGGATCTGTCTCTGCGAGGCGAGTCTGAGGCGCGAGAACGTCAGCCGAACCCTCTTCGATGCTACCACCCACAAGTTCACCGCATCCAAGGAGTTGAAGAGCAGGAACTTCGACCTTTATTTTTAATTCGGAGTTGATGAACTTCCGAACGTTGGGACTGAGTTTTCCGGCTTCCTTGAGGACGATGAGTGCTCGAGGTTGCGCGACTCCGAGATAAGTAGTTTGCCTGGATGGTGGATAGGCGGGATCTATGTTACCACGTATCAGCGTTCAATCCCAGTCCATGATCCGCCATTGAACTGCTACCAATTACTGAGAATGTGGCCCCGGTTTTCAAGGTAGCCAGGACGGCAACTACGAGTTCCACACTTCTGTGCGCATATATCATAACAACTTCCTCCCGTTGGACGCCGTATGATAACAGGTGGTGAGCGAGCACATTCGCGGAGCGTCGGATGGTACCATAAGTGTGGGTAATGGAATTCGAGGATTCGTCTCCGGGAGTCTGAACAACACACGGCCGATCCGGGAACGTCAGGGCATTTTGGGAGAAGACATCCGTGATGGCGCCCTTCCAGTCACACCAATTGAGGTCCGCAGTGGGGTCGGGGAGCCATTCTTTTTGTGAGTCCGTGAGTAACGGGACAGAGCCGATTGGTGACAACGGTTTGGAACCAACGCGACGCAAGAACGTGGATAGTTGGTCGACGATTCCAGAAATGCGGGTTTGGGTGAACAGCAATGAGTTGTAGAGGATTTTTAGGGTAATGCGAGGGGTAAGGGATGTGCGGGATGTGGTGGCTTCGCGAGAGACGAAGACGGTAAGGTCCGATGTTAGGCTTGTCGATCGGATGAAACTGTCCCCCGCGGAGTCGGTCTCATCGAAGAACCTGACACGGAAGATAGGCTGTTCGTTGCGGTCCTTGGCCAGGGCTTTGATGATCGTTTCGTAGGGGAGCACGTCAGCCTCGGCGTCTCTCTCGACCTGCTGGACCTTTCTAACAATTGCCCAGAAGGGATCCGATGGGTCTATGGATAGGCGAAGCAGGAGAGGGTCACGGGCAACAGCGGAGGATGAACCGATGATAATGTCTTGATCTCCCGTATATCGGTGTAACAAAACTGTAAATGCTGCCAAGAGGAAATGGAAAACGGATGGGGTGGCGGGGTCGGAGTCACTGCTGTCGTCGTCGACGTCGTCGTCACCAAACAGTGCCAGCTTCAACAATCCGCGGGCCGTTTGTTCGGGGAGTTCGCCTATGTATGCGGCCTCGACGAGTCTGTGCCCAATGGTAGGTCTAGGGTAATCAGTTGGGAGAGATATCAGTGGAACATTCTGCAGTTTCTCCAGGACGCGGCGGAGGCGGGCGTCGTCGTCGTTGTCCATGGCGAGATTCAAGTGAGAGAGTGGGAGTTGGAAGAAAATTCTCGGACTGGAGGGAATCGGAACTGGTTTTGACTCGGTCGACTGACGTACGGTGCTCGTAATGCGTTGACATCAACCCATCCTTTGGGAAAGATGCTTGAGGAAATATTCTCGTCATACACGAATAGGCAGCACGCCTGGCTCTGAAGCTGGCTGTTGTCTGCCTGAATGTTGTCTGCCTGAATATTCGGGCTTGGAAGCGAATGGGATTGGTCGGTCGAGCCTAACAAGCAGGCGACTCAGCCGTTGACGATCGCAGAGTCGGTCATCTGACTCAATTGACCGTGAACGTCTGCGGCGCGTGGCTGACCCGTCCTTCTCTTTCCACCTTCTCCATGTCGCGTAGAGCGGAGAGTTCAAGAGCTGGTCGTAATTCCACGGTCGATGTGAGTCCAAATCCCTTGTGACCACGGAGTTCATCCACCCACAGCGATCTAGACCACAGACGACGAACGTACAGTCCGCGCTGTAGTCGATGCCAGGCGCACAGACCTTCTAAGGCAACTGGAAGGGACTCAGAAAGACTTGGATAATGCTGACCAGCAAATCGAGAAGTGGAAGGCGACTCGGCAGCGACATTCTAACGAAATCAGGGAGCTCAAGAGCGAGATTGCTGCCTTGGATGCCCGAGATCAGGATCAACTCGGGTCAGACGGCGTCGTACTAGATTCAACCGACTACATGGGACAAGACTTCGAGTGGAGCAAGCAACTCAAGTCGAAGTCAAAGGCGGTCTTCGGGATCGACGACTTCCGACTTTGCCAGAAAGGGTACGTTGGTCGGGTCGGATGTGTATCCCCTGAGGTTCACACTCCGACTGGCAGCGTTTGTAATGCAAACCTTCACCAGAGACATATCATCTGCGTCATGCCAACAGGAGGAGGGAAGAGTTTGACGTACCAGTTGCCAGCGCTCTTTTCCCGCGGATGCACCCTGGTTGTCTCTCCGTTGATCGCTCTTATGGCCGACCAGGTATTGCACCTGAAAGAGAACAACGGTAAGGACACTTATCTGCGTCGTATTTCCGCTCCTGAGTTCCCCCCAGTCGAAGCGGTCATGCTCAACAGTACCACCCCGAAGCACGAAATTGACCAGGCATACGAACGCCTTATGAACCCCCCCGCGAACGGGCGGGAGGGAATCAAACTACTTTACGTTACTGTGAGCTCTGGTGCTCTTCTGGAAAATAAAGGCATTCAGACGGCTCTTTAGCCGGAGAGGGTAAAACAGAGTGCTCGATTCATGCGATTTCTCCTTGACCTATCAGGAAAAGGTCTCCTTGGTATGTCGACACTGCGCTACCGCCGCAACTGTGAATCACATTTTTCCAAGTCCGGATTGTAATCGACGAAGCCCACTGTATCTCATCGATGGGTCATGACTACAGGTGCGCACAGAATCACTCGGTGCCGTTCGAATCACGCAAGCATATCTGCTGCCTAGACCAGATTACCTTGAGCTCCGTCGACTTACCGAGAACTTGAGGCACGTACCAATCCTAGCCCTCTCAGCGACGTGTCCTCCGAGGGTAAAAAATGACATCATCAAGATCTTGGGCCTGCCTCAATCAACACCGGGGACAAGTGCGTCACGAAATCTCCACTGTCGGTGCTCGTGTTGAACTCTTCGTAGTGGCAGAGCCCGGGAAAACGGTGTTCTTCTCCTCCCCGTTATATAGGAAGAATCTCCACTACAAAGTGATACCAAAGCCCGCAAGGGAGGCCGATCATTTGGAAATGATGGTGGACTACATTCTAGAAAACCACCCGAACGAAAGTGGCATCGTATACTGTACAACCAAACTGGCAAGTCTTCAACGCCATTTGCGATCAAAACTGGCCCTGACATCGAACGCAGCAAACGCACAAGGTGGCCGAGGGCCTGCGGGATAGAAGCCGGGGGAAGATCAAGACCGGTATCTACCACGCAGATATTGAGGCGGAGAAGAAACAGATGCTGCATGAGAAGTGGCGGCAAGGCACCGTAAAAGTGGTCTGCGCAACGATTGGTGAGTAATGTTCCGGGTGATTGAGGGCAAATTTGTCTGAACCCTCGTTTCAGCGTTCGGGCTTGGAATCGATAAGGGCGACGTCCGTTTCGTCCTGCATCATTCGGTACGTCCCAAGTGGCGGGAAACCAGATCCAGTCTGACCAAAACACGTAGGCATCAGTGGGTACTACATCGCTGGCACGCCCTCATTCCCCTGATCCTGTTAAAAGAAAACGGTCGAAGGGTATTATCAGGAATCTGGGCGCGCAGGCAGGGATGGGAAAGACTCAGACTGCATTCTCTATTATCGTCCCCAGGACGCAGCATCCATTCTGACGATGACTCCCGGTAATGGCAATAGTGAGTTTCAAGGGATCACCGTCCTGCCCAGTTTCGTTTAACACCCCCCAGTGCGTGAGATGCTCCGGTATGCACAAGATATGTCAGAATGTCGGAAAGTCTTTTTTGCAAAGTACGTGTTGACTAGGTGGAATAGGGTGTACTGAGGTTAAAAACGTTACTTCAAGCTACTTTTCTGAGTCTGCGGATCTCGACTTTTCTGCCTGGTCAGCAGACGGGGTTGCCGCCTCGGAGCGGTGCGGTCACTGCGACAACTGTCTGCGTGATTCCACTTCTCACAAACACGAAGACAAAACCATCGAGGCGTGGCAGATCCTCAAACTCGCCGAGGAGGTTCATCGCCTCAAAGGAAATGTCACCATCGCTAGTCTCGCCGCTCTTGCAGGCGCTCACCGTCAATCCAAAATCAGGGTGAAACAGAAAAGGGGCGGTGCCACCGAAGTACAGATAGATGTGGACAGGGTCGCTGGGGGAAAGGTTAACCTAACCGTCTCGGTCTGTTCTCTTCCTCCCCCACCCCACCCCGCCACATCCTTTAACTTGTTCCTCAATGTTGAAAGGACACGGAGATCCTCGTCATACAGTTACTCGTCGAGGGGTATCTGGCGGCCCAGGTGCAGCAAACCGCATACACAACTTATGCCTACCTGGTTCCGTCACCAACCGCTTCCCGGTTAACGCGACACGCGCGCGAAGACCTTGCAGCATGTAACCACTCCGTCCGCTGTCAATTCCATATCAAGGCACGGAAAAGCGCGAAAGGGAAGAAACGTGCGGCGCCGGTCGAAGGGGACTCACCGCTTCAAGGAACCGCCACCACCTCGAGGGCTAGGCCTTCCCTTCCAACCAAGAGGAAACGCGAGGAAAAGAGTGTTCCCGAAGACGACGACGTGATTGACATATCCTCGGATGCGGAGGACGAGGACGAGGACGATGACATCCTCGAGGCTGACCCCCCACCCCGATCTCGCGGAGGTCGGGAACCTTTGGGTTCTCGTACCTGGAAGGCGGAAGCGAGCCCCAACGTCGTGAGAGTGGATCCAGACTCCGAGGAGGAAATATACGATTTGGGCTTCGACGGAGATGAGTGGATGTATTCTCATCGACAACAACCAAGGCAACGGAGGCGCACAAAGTCACCGCCGACCATGGCAGATCTTTCGGACTTCTAGTCACACCGTCATTCCGAAAGAATGTGGTAGTAGTATTTTGTGTCTCCCTACCATAGAGCTACATAGGACCCTGGATAGAATAATAGTGCGCACGACAGAGCAAGTGGTAAAGCAAGGATGTACAGTTTACAAGGGGATTGATGAATGAACAGCGGATGGTGCAGTATAAGTTACAATGCGGGTGCGAATGCAAGGAAAGCAAGGTGTCCGACAGAAAGCGGAGAAGTCATGATCATACGGTCGCCCTGCGTTGAGTGTCCGGCCTCTTGAGAGCAGAGCGAGCTGGGGTTTTGGGGATCATACGATGTTGCAAATTGATAACCACTCCGACTTCGTTCATCCAGCCCGCCGAAGGGTCAGGGTAGTTGGCCAGGTCCTCGGGGTACTCTTGACCAGGTTCGGCGGGCTTGAAAAGGCCGTCGTTGGTCCAAAGTTGGTCCCTGTGAAAGTAGAGTTAATGCGAGTGTGACAAGACAACATAATGCCTGCTCACCCTCTGCGGTTGAACCAACCCTTCCTACGGGGGATCGGTGAATCGCAGACGAGGCCATCCTTCCAGCGGACGCAGCGCCGTCCGGGGACTTCTACCTTGAGCGGTGGCCGAACACTGGTGGACATGCTACGGGAACGGCGAGAGATCGTGCGGGTTCTGAAGGGTATCGGGGCCACTGGCTCTGCCGAGCGCTCAGGATAACCGCTGCTCTCATACGGGTGGATGTATTGACCGCCCTTTAGGCGGGGATAATACGATTGTGGATATTCTGCATACTGTTCTACGCCCTCGGGGGGGAACTCAGCGTATTCTGGGGTAGAAACCTGGAATCTGCCAGTGTCGACCTGGACCTGGACTGGGAATTCGTGGACGGGGGGCGGAGTAGATGGGGGGGACGACGAAGAGGCGGAGGACGTGGAAAAGTTATCGGGAGACGATCGTCGTGGCATAGACGACGCGGACGGTCGACGTTCACGTTCAGGATTTGGGGAGGAAGTAGTGCTCTTAGCCGGCGCCGGAGCGTAAATTGAGCGAGGATCGTCGGAACTCGTCTTCGTCTGCTGACGTGGTCCTTGATTGACAGGGTTCGAGGGGCGATCAGAAGCCACGTTATAAACATCAGGGTTACATGCGGATGACGACACGCGGTAGAACGCGCCAGATGGGGAGTTGATGGTCGAGGCCGGCGGAGCGAGGAGGGTGCTTTGCAGGGTCTCGGTGCTGCTGGACGCCCGAGTTGAGGAAACGTCGTCGATGGAGAAGGTAGGGGAGCTAGGGCCAGCAGAATAATAGGTCGTTGAGGCGATGCTAGCCTCGCGCGTCGATGCGTCGGAGCGGGATGGGATGGAGGTCTCGTAAATCATAACGTCATTAGCGGAACTGGGGTGAGTGCTGTAGCTTTGTCGAGGGTGGTTCCACTGTTGTTGGGACCGTGGCTGGCGATCGTGCACCATCGTTGATTGTTTATGGTGGGCGGAGAGGTAGGTTTTGCGTGGGGGAGAGTTACGAGGAGCGTCGACTGGGGAAGAGTATGAGCACTGTTGCTCATACATCGACGAGATAAAAGATGAACCAAAGCCGTATGGTAGTGACGAGAGGACCGGCCCCTTGAAGATATTAAAAGTCGATACGCCCTTCGAGAAGGGTGAGAGGTACTAGAAACATGTACGTTAATAAGAGATTGGAGACGAGAAGTTACGATAAGGACTTGCCTTGCTCTGAGCGGGGTCGGACCCGTCCTGGAGGAGACCACTGTGCGCGAAAGACAACATAATTGGAGAGGGCCAGATATGGACGAATAGTTGGGCGAGCCCAGCCTTATAAGTGTGATCCCGGGAGGTATAGACGGCCACGCCTGACGCACGACCTAGACTGGGTGTATGCCATGCGCACCAATGGCGTTTCACCACCCCTTGGATCGGCTCGGACGATTGTGAGATAGAGTGAGGCGATTCCTATGACCGAGACGGTGGGAATTGCATCACAACTGCTTCCAACGGAAACCGTTTGAGGTGGAGTGACATAGGCCAGAGTCCTGGAGCGAGACCCTCTTCACCTGCGGCTTACTCCCCCGCGCCAGCTGGCGGGGCTGAAAAGGAGCGTGTCCGTCACGTGTTCCCTTCCGGAAATCTCTTCCGGTCACCTTCCACAGCCCCCTCGCGCGTCCTCTGTCTCAAACCCTACCCTCCGTCTCTTTGCTTAGCGTGTTTCCGCGTTTTCTGGAAGCGAATAGTGATACCTTCCGGCAATGCAGGCGATACATCAAGAGATTCTGCCCGCAAGCGGCGTACAATTTGCGACCTGCCTGAAACTCACACCAACAACGCTTTTATCTCGGGACTCGTTGCCGACCTCTGATTCCAGCGGCCTCTTGGCGGTCTCTAGGCGGTCACTGTTTAACATTGTTGTGGCGCGTTCGAATGTTTTGCGGATATTCGAAGTTGTGGAAGAGTTGGCGCCCATGGACGCCCAACGTGAGGAGGAGCGAGAACGGAAGGCGGCCATTCGTAGAGGGACTGAGGCTGTCGAAGGCGAAGTAGAGATGGATACCGACGGAGAAGGGTTTATTAACCTAGGACAAATAAAGGTGAATTCGACTACTTGTCCTCAATACTCCACGCCAATAAGACGTCTTTCCCCGTTAATTGCGCCCACTCCGAAGCGCGAGGCTGCCAAACGACCAGTGCTGACTGTTTCGTTCCACCATCTCAGTCGACTACCCAGAAGGACGCGCTCGGTCCCCCAATGATCATCCGACTATACCTTGTTCGTGAACATCGCCTGCATGGGATTGTGACCGGCGTAGAAACCGTCAGGATCATGTCCTCCATTGAGGACAACCTGGACCGTCTCCTTGTGTCCTTCAAAGACGCCAAGGTGTGTTTCGTCCATGCTTCTGAACGTCGTCAAGCTGATCATACTGTTTTAGATTGCTTTATTGGAGTGGTCTGAGGTTATTCACGACCTCCTCACCGTCTCAATACACACTTATGAACGTGCACTACAAATGGTTTGTGTATTGACCCCTGATTCTATGAAACCACACGGATAACCCACCTACAGATAACGCTGGACTCCGCCCTGTTTCGTGCTGAATTACGTGTTGACCCGCTGTCTCGCTGCGCGGCCTTAATGTTGCCACAAGCAAGCGCTGCCATCCTTCCATTTTACCAGACTCAGGCCGAATTAGAGATCATGGAACAAGATCAGAGTCAGCTGCGGTCCGTGGTTCCATTCAGAAGCTTGCCCTCCCTGACCCCCCTTCCAGAGATGTGCCCTACTCTCCTAGTTTCATTCTGGACTTCGGCGCGGAAGTCGACAGCAGGATCCAGCATGTTACCGAGTTTGCATTTTTGCCCGGTTTCAATAACCCTACCATGGCAATCCTCTTCCAGTCCCCTCAGACCAACACCGGGTAGGCCAAGATAATCTATGCCGATCTACTTTAATCCTTGAAAGCTGATCAGTGACGCAGTCGCCTCAAGGAACACAAGGATACCGTGAAGCTCTTCATTATCACGGCAGACTTCATCACCCATAATTATCCAATCATCACCGAGGTTGAAGGTTTGCCTTACGACTGTTTCTCCGTCATTCCATGCTCCACATTCCCCGGAGGAGTCATCGTAATCTCTACGAACGCTATCATACACGTTGGTCAGTCTTCACGCAAGGTTGTCCTGCCGGTCAATGGGTGGTTTGCACGGGTCAGTGATGTACAAACAGCATCCCTGACCCCAGAGGAGGCGGCTCGCGACCTCCAGCTGGAGGGTTCACACGTGTCTTTCGTCGATGATACAAATTTTTTGGTGATACTCGCTGATGGAGTAGTAATTCCTGTGGAGATCGTTGCAGAAGGAAAGACGGTGTCCGCCCTGAAGATGGGAGCCCCACAGGCTCAGACGACTTTACCTTCCACTGTCGCTAAAGGGCCTGATGGTTACACGTTCATTGGGAGCACCTCCGGACCCTCAGTCCTGGTCAAGGCAGATCGCCTGGAAGAGGAGGTCCCTGAAGAAGTGAGTGATCAGCCTGTCGGAGTGGTAAATTCTACCGCGACAATGGATGTGGATGACGATGGTCTGTGGTTTCATGTTTCATGTTGAATACCACTTCACCCAATTTCCGCAGATGACATTTACGGTCCATCGACTATGGATCCAGAGCCGTCTTCCAAAGGCGTCGTCTCCGCAAAGAAGCGTCTCGTTACAAGATTTACCCATTGTGATGCTCTTTCGGCACATGGGCCCATTTCTTCCATGACATTTGCGCTCGCAAAGAATGGTGTAAGTCACCCCGCCCTTCATTATCGAATCTAAACCTAAATCCGGACAGGAGAGGTTCGTCCCGGAGCTAGTGGCCGCGACTGGGTCGCGTCATCTCGGCGGGTTCTCGCTGTTTCAGGCACGCGATTCACTTGCTTTGGGGAATTGCGTCGAGGCTGATGTGCCCGCAGAGAGATCTCCCTACCAGGGTGAAACGAAAGGTGCATGTTGTGGGCGGCGGTCGTGGAATGTGGGCATTTCCGATCAGGCAGTCCGTCAAGGCCAACGGCGTCTCATACGATCGACCTTCGAACCCGTTCCGCTCAGAGAATGATTCTCTGATCATCAGCACCGATGCCAATCCATCGCCTGGCCTATCCCGAGTGAGATTTTCGCTTTGAACACTCGCACCGGGTTTGTTAAGTATGATCCCAGATTGCGACCCGTTCTCAAAAGGGTGATATCACAATCACGACCCGAATGCCAGGGACAACGATCGGCGCAGGGCCAATTTTCCAGGGAACGGCGATTCTCCACGTCATGTCTGGGACGATTCGAGTCCTTGAGCCTGGTGCGTCACCGTTGCTTCATTTCACAGCATCGTGCGTTCCTCATGGTAAATCGCCCTTAACCCAAGACGGAACCGAACGCCAGTCAATCAAAGATACGGATAACAACAACAACCCTCGTGCCAAAATCCGCGCGTGCAGTATATGCGATCCATACGTTCTCATTGTACGGGAGGACGACACGATCGGGTTATTCATCGAAACCGAACGCGGTAAAATGAGGAGGAAGGATATGTCACCGATGGGAGAAAAGGTTTGGATATTACGCACTCTACCCCCTCAATCTTTCCCCGCTGATGTCAACTACCCCAGACTTCACGCTACCTTGCCGGTTGTTTTTTCAATGACACATCCGGGGTTTTCCAAACTCGACAAAACTCTAATGTCGTGTCAAGCGGGAGCTCAAAAACGTCGACTCTGAGTGGCGTCACGTCTGGGGGAACAACCCAATGGCTTATCTTGTGCCGGCCGCAAGGGGTACTGGAAGTACGTGATACTAACTTGCACAAGATCTAGAACTGACGTGATGCAGATCTGGACTTTACCCAAATTAACCCTCGTGTTCTCTACCACCGCGTTGTCGACGTTGGAAAACGTCTGCAACGATTCCTACGAAGGGCCTGCTCCATCTACCTCGCAAGACCGAAAGCCTTCCGACGTGGATGTGGAGAACGTTCTCATCGCACCTCTTGGTGAATCATATCACAAGCTCCATCTATTCGTAAGTTCCGGAACATTCGTTCACACTTCCCGTGAAAAAATCTTCACCCTGGAGCTCATCCGTACTTCAGGTATGGTTACGTTCCGGTCAACTCGCGGTATATGAAGTCCTCCCCACATCAATACCGGACGACCCCATGACACCAACAAGGCCTGTTCTATTACTTGTGAAGTTCATCAAGGTCGCTTCTCGGGCTTTCGATATCCAACTGCCCGATGAAACCGAAAAGTCCATTCTTGCGGAGCAAAAGAAGATATCTCGTCAGCTCATACCGTTCTTCACATCTCCCCGCCGTGGTGCAAATTACTCGGGTGTGTTCTTGGCTGGGGATCGGCCGTCGTGGATATTGTCGACGGACAAGGGCGGGATCAGAATTATCCCCTCTGGGTACTCCGTTGTCCATGCCTTTACTGCGTGTTCAATCTGGGAATCAAAGGGCGACTTCCTGCTGTACTCAGAAGAGGTATGCATCGGGCACTACTCTCTGATCCCTGGTGTCCCTGTGGCGCTACCCTGGATCCTATACCTTAACTCAGGTTATCTGACATACGAGTACCCCCGTTTGTTTGTTTCTAGGGCCCTAGTCTTGTGGAATGGATGCCTGATGTTCTGCTGGAAGGGCACCTGCCGTCGCGGGGTGTGCCCAGATCAAGGCCGTGCTCAAATGTCGTGTTCGAGCCGTCAACTGCCCTAATCGTTGCCGCCTCTGTGATACAAGCCAGGTTCGCCTCGTTTGACGAGGATGGCAACCGGCTTTGGGAGCCTGATGGTGTGTGGCTGTCCTCCTCTCCTGCTTTGCGCACCTTTCATTTAACTAGACTCACGTGCTCGCCAACCCTGCAGCTAATAACGTGTCTTTCCCCACCGCGGAATGTTCTACCCTGGAACTGATCCAGCCCGAAGCATGGTCGACTATGGATGGGTACGTAATTTTGCTCCCCGGAGGTCAAATGACCTCTCGAGTTCCGTCCTCACCTTCTGATTCCGCAGATATGAATTTGCCCCTAATGAATCCGTTAATGCTCTCGAGATCGTGACGTTAGAGACTTCGAGTACCGAATCTGGAACCAAAGATTTCATCGCTGTCGGGACCACAATCAACAGAGGAGAAGACCTCGCGGTCAAAGGAGCGGTGGGTGTTTTTTTTCTCCTTTTTGGCAACACGTTGTCACCACCGGTCCATAACGTAAACCCGCAGACGTACATATTTGAAGTCGTGGAGGTCGTTCCCGATCCCAACTCGAGAAGCAAGCGATGGTACAAGTTGCGCCTGGACTGCCGAGACGACGCCAAAGGGCCCGTTACCGCAGTGTGTGGTATGAATGGATACCTAGTGTCTTCCATGGGACAGAAGGTGAGCGGTCTGGTCGGTCCAAGGTCCTGGGCTGATTTTTTCCCCTCCTAGATCTTCGTGCGAGCATTCGACCAGGATGAACGCCTAGTCGGCGTTGCATTCCTCGACGTTGGGGTGTATGTCACGTCGCTGCGAACCGTGAAGAACCTCTTAATTATCAGCGACATCGTCAAGAGCGTTTGGTTCGTTGCTTTCCAGGTTAGCACCATCCAGGTCCATCAACTACTCCTCTTTGACACTTTTCGCCTTCAGGAGGATCCATACAAATTGTCTATCCTCGGGAAGGACCCACACCCTAGAGCCCTGACATGCGCAGATTTCTTCTTCACCAATGGCCTCCTATCGATCCTTACGTGTGATGAGGAAGGTGTCATACGAGTTTTCGACTATAACCCTCAGGGTGCGTAAATGTTTTGAGGAATCCTCGAAAGCCCTAACACGTGGACCAGATCCGGAATCCAAGATGGGTCAATACTTACTCTGCCGCTCCGAGTTCCATGCCAGGGTTGAGTACAGGTCGTCGTTGACTGTAGCTCGGAGAACCAGAACGGAAGACCCTGATATACCCCAAGCAAAAATCATCTGCGGTGCTTCGAATGGTGCACTGTTTTCCGTAACACCGATCGAGGAAGCTGCAGGAAAGCGGTTACAGCTTTTACAAGGTCAATTGACTCGAAATGTACAGCATGTCGCAGCTCTGAACCCAAAAACCCAACGGTATGCACCTCACCGCCAACTGATACCCCCGGATACTAAGGATTTTTGTGTTAGGATTGTCCGAAACGATCATGTCTGGAAACCTCTGAGCAAAGGCATACTGGACGGAAACCTCCTTCGCGCGTTCGAAGAGCTGCCGCTGTCGCGACAAAACGACATCACACGTCAGATCGGCACCGACCGGGCCACCGTTTTGCGGGACTGGGTTTCCTTGGAGGCGTCTTGGTGAAAAGTAGATACGTGCCGCGGTACGCTTGTAAATTATCAAAGTGTAATAATCCATCCATCCGTTCGATCTTTTACCGGGCCGCTGGCGCTAGTTTGTCGGGTCACTGGGTGGATGTGGAGTAACGGCCGATCTTATCCGCACCCCGAACTCAATTAGATGACATTGCCCCGACGACCCCCCGCGAACGTGCTCGCTGCACTCCAAGTCAGCTTTAAACGCTCTTGAACATCTTCCAACCGTCCCAAAGGCACAACAGCAACGATGGCCTCGATGTTCATAGCACAGGCCGGCGCAAAGCTCTTTCACAAAAACATCCCCGGTTACGCCCCTCCAGATCCTGTTTACGAGACCTATACGGATAAGGGCGGGGAAGAGAAGACCCGGATGGTACGGTTGGATTCCTTGCGTTTGTATCCACGGTTGGCTGATAGGGGGTTTGCCACTCCAGAGAGAGATCCCTGCCGGATTGTCCAGGCGGGACATCCAGATCCTGAAGAACGTCCGGGTCAAGGCCCACAAGCTTGATAGAGAGTTCTCGATCTTTGGGTTCACCTTCGGGTGGGGGTTCATTATCAGTGAGTAGGTTTCCTGCGTGATTTTACCCCTGGTATTCACGGTGTTTCGGCGCAGCTCTGGTTCCCATCCTTGGAGACCTTCTCAATCTGTTTCTCAACTACTGGCTGATCGTCGCCCAAGCAAATAAAGCCGAGTACGTGACACCCACTCTCACCCACCAAACGAACCATGCGTTAGTAACCATCTGTGGTGCTTAGGCTCCCCGATTGGCTCGCAGCAGAGATGCTCGTCAATCAGGTGATATCGTGTGGTTGTGGAATAGTTCCCATCCTCGGGGACTTGATTGTTGCAATCTTCGGGTGCAACTCCAGAAACGTTGCCTTGCTCGATGAGTATCTCTGCATCCGCGGCGGCGAATACCTGAAGCCTGAGGGTGACCGACATTACGACCCCGACGATATCAAGCCAGGTGCGGGCATGGAGCGTGGAGAATCCCCATCTTATCACCCCACCCCCTCGGCCAACCCTGATCAGGAGCCACTGATCAATCGCAAAGACTGGGAGGTCTGAGATAGAGACATACGGAGAAAAGGACACACCATGTTGTAAGCCTACACGAACCAATTTCCCTGTTTGACTTTTTGTACATTATGGACGTACCGTAGGGAATGGTGTGACCCTGCATTTCTCAAGCTCGATTAAGTTTGATCTGAATTCCAGACAATGGCTCACGTTGGGACGATCGCACGATCCCTGAGATCCTCTCGATAGTTTCAAACGCACGTATGTATATGATATATAATGACAGGGACTTCTTACACAAGCACAAACATACAAGCGGTCACACATAATTGGGTCGTTCGTCATAAATGGTAGGTATCGCTAAATCTCCACCTGGAAAAATCGCTGCGGTAAATATAATAGGAATGCATCATCACGGTCATCTCAGTACTACTTGATAGGTATCCTCTCGAACACCCCCTTCCCGCCCTTGGGGAACGAGTTGGTCGGATTCGGACGATGGAGCTTGAGAGGGGCGTAGTAGGTCCTCTCGGGACTCTTGGGGTCGATAGCGGCATCATCTCCCGAGGTATGGGTATGGCAGGATATGCGCCCCTTCGTCCGGGTTGGGTTCCCTCTTGGTAGTGGTGGATACGCCATCTCCCGGGGAACATGGGCATGGCTGAGCACTCGCTTCTTCGTCCGGGGATGGGTCTGGCAAGATGCGCATCCCTTCGGTCGAGGGGTTGACGTCACCGGCTCCCTCGCCTCCAGGGAAGTCCGGGTGTGGTTGAGTGTTTGTTTCTTCGTCTGGAGGAAGATTTCCCATGTATAGGAATAGCAAGACGGGCTCTCCCCCGGTCGAGGGGTTGACGTTGCCGGGTACCTCGGGGTCTGGCGGAGCGCTCGCTTCTCCGTTCGGAGGGAGAAGATCTCCTGGGGATTGGGATGGGAAGGTGGGCACCTCTCCAGTCGAGGAGTGGTCGGACCCCCTCTTGGCGGCGATGGACGCCTGACCTTCCGGAGGGTATGGGTATGGCAGGATATGCATCACATTATCCGAAGGGCCTAACCACGATCAAAGGAGCAGAAGGGGTCAGAACTTCACGAACCACAGCTGACGTTCGAAACCCGAAAGCACTCACCGGTAAACCGAAGGGGGAGGGCTTGGACATAGCCAACTAACAAGAGGGCAAGAGGAATGATGGACTTGATCAACATATTAAGGATGGTGGTCGTGGATGTGGGGATGTGGTCGTTAAGAGCAAAAGGACGTTGCAATGGGCACCGGGCCAATATCGAAGCGAAGGGGAGACAGCGATAAAGTCGAACGAGGTGTGGTGAGGTAAAGGTGTGACTTGCACTACTCAACCTGGGGAAGAGGAAATCCCACAACGACCATCTTATATGTAGGACAAAACGGCTTTCGGGAGCGGTCTGATCGCGAGGCGTGCGACTGGGGACACGGATATAATTTCCCGAGTCGCATTACCAGAAATAGTCGCCGATGCACCTCCAAACGCATTCGCGGGAGGGGGGCAACTGGGGTTTCAGATTTCAAGGGACCCAAGACCGTTACCCGTTGTTGGCAGGAACTGAAGCGTTGATGGTGCAGCTTGGAGATGGATTGGGGTGCCTGCAGACATTTCTCCCAAAAAAAGCGGGGATCGCAACGTATGCGTCCGCGTGGTATAGCACCGAGGGATGATGGAAAGATGAGGGAGAGTGGGAGGGCCCTCGCAACATGTGCTCGGCAGAGGGCCAAGTTTGATCGATGACTGTGTGAGTCCCAGTGACCCCCACTTACTCACCGACACCTCCCTTAGGGTTATCCGCGACCACCAGATGTTCACAGCGGAGCCTTGGGGTGGTGCAAACGCAAATGTGAAGAAAGGCCTCCAGGGTTCGTCGGAAACCTTCGCTGCTTTAGGTTTGGCCCAAGTTGCTTCTTGTTTTCGCCTGATTGAAACATCTGAATCTACTACCACGGCGACCGCCCCGCTTGGCACCTTCCTCCCCTGGAAGTGTAACACTCGTGGAAGCACGAGTTTTGTGTTCGAACCCGGTCCGAGCTTGGATGCCGGTCGTCAGCGATGGGCTCTCTTCTGACGGTACACGACTTCCTTCCTTCCCGCTCGGCCATCCTAGGACTTCGGGAGGGTAGTGGAGGATCCAACTCTGGATAATTCCTACCCACCCCAACCGCATACCCTCCTCTCCAATCGCAACCCGGCAAGAAAAGCCGAGCCTTTGGTGAAGGTTCGTGGAGTCCCAGCCGATGACATCCCTCGCTACGCGGGACGTTCAGGAGACGACCTGATCTCCACAGTCACGCATACGGCGACGGCAGGTCAACCTCGAGCTGAAACCGCATCAGTGAATTGTCTAGTCCCGCTTAGCACTTGCCGAGGTTTTGGGTGTCGAATCCCCCCCCCCTCGATTTCGGGGCGGTTTTCGTATGGGGGTTCATTACCGGTGACCGATACTTCTGCATGACCTCACCCCTGGTATTCACGGTGTTTGGTCCATCGCAGCTCTGGTTCCCATCCTTGGAGACCTACTCAATCCCTTCCCTGATTACAGGCTGTCGGTGGCCTAATCACGCCAAAACTCATAAAGCCGAGCAGATCTGTTCCCCAATCAGGGATTCCCTACGGTTGCGGAATGGTTCCCATCCTCGAGGACTTTGTTGTTTCGATCTTTGAGTGTAACTTCGGGAAGGTTGCCCTGGTCGAGGAGTATCTCTGCACCCCGCCCGAGGGTGACCAACACTACGACCCCGGTGATGTCCAGCTTGGAGAACCGCCACCTTATCATTCCACCACCTCAGGCAACCCTGATCAGGAGTCGCCGATCAATAGCAAAGACTGGGAAGTCTGAGATATATAGAGGAAAGGACACTCTATGTAATGTAAGCCCACACGAACTGATTTGCCTGTTTGACTTCTGTAGCATCACGAATGTCGTATGACCTCCGTATTTCTCGAGCTCAATCAAGTTCGATTAAAACGACCCCCACTTCTTACCTTCGACTGATTGAAACGACTGAATGCACTCCATGACCACCACGCAGTCCGACGCCTTCTCCCCCCGGAAGAACAATACTGGTCCGAACTTGACGCTGGTCATTACTAACTGACTCGTTTCCAATGGCATGCCTTCCCAGTCGGCCCTCTCAGGACTCCGGGAGGGTAGTGGAGACGGGCATGGAGTATAAGATGATCCATCTACGGGTGTTTTTCACCCACACCCCAACACAATGTCCTCCTTCTCCAGTCGCGACTTAGCTGGAAAAGCCGAGCGGTCGACCAAGACCCGTGCAGTCATAAAAGATGGCATCCCTCACTACATGGGACGTTCAGGAGACGACTTAATCTTTGCGATAACATGCACAGCAACAGCGGGTGAGTCGTGCCACTCGTTTCGAGCTGACTGGCTGACGAAGTGCTTGCCTAGCATTTCTACTATTCGGGTACGACCAGGGTGTGGTTAGTGGGCCGTGGAATCGGGGAATGAGCGGTTCACTTACTTGCTACCCTAGATGTCTGGGATCATATCTGCGCCCCAGTTTTTCCGCGTATTCCCTGACTTGAACCCGAGTAATGTCGGACCCACCTCTGCTTCAACCATGCAAGCGTTTTATACTGCGATTTACGAAGTCGGGTGCTTGTTTGGAGCATTCTTCGCCTTGCTCTATGGGAATAAAGTTGGAAGGAGAAAGAACATGTACATCGGTACGTTGGATCCAGGATCCCTAGCGTGAGCAGCCACATGACATGCTGCAGGAGCTTCCTTCGTTACGATTGGGGCAATGATACAAATCACCTCCATACCAGGAGTACGTACCATATCTACCTCGTTGGGTTTCTCCCAGATGTCTGATCGTGACACGAAGCGCTTGGCCGGACACCAATTTGTCATTGGTCGTATTGTCACCGGTAAGTACCCTGTCCCCCCCGCCTGAGTCATCGAACTCAGGTGAACGTTACTAGGTTTTGGGAACGGTTTAAACACCGCGACCGTACCGAGCTGGCAAGCGGAATGTTCGAAACCAAAGAACAGAGGACTGCATATCTGTATTGAGGCGAGTATGATCGCCATCGGGACGGTGACTGCTTATTGGATAGTACGCCGTTTCTACAAGGAGTACTGGATGATACTAAACGTCAACTGCCGGGTATCCAGGATTTTGGTCTCTCGTACATCGATAACTCCCTCTCCTGGAGACTTCCCATCGGCCTCCAGATCATTTTCGCAGTTCTACTCGTGTCAGGAGTCCACTCCCTTCCGGAATCGCCAAGATTCCTGCTGTCCACTGGCCAGAGCGAGGAAGGTCAGCTTGTCGTCGCGGCCCTTATGAACCAACCCGTCGACTCGGAGGTTACTCAACAAGAGAAGCGGGTTATTGTCGAGGCTCTGAAAGGGGACAATCCACGCATCCGGGATGTGTTGACCGGCGGCCCCTCCCAACACCTGCGAAGGACAATAATCGGAGCATCTACCCAATTCTTCCAGCAGATTGGTGGATGTAACGCGGTGATTTATTTTGCGTGGGTGGCTGAGCGACGCAGGTTTCCCAATACACTGATCGAAGGGTATACTCTCCCACAGACCGGTAATCTACCAAACGTACATCGGCCTCGACCGAAGGCTCTCGTTGATCCTAGGAGGAGTTAATTCCACCGTCTATGCGCTTTCGGCGTTCTTGTCATACCCCATGATTGAGGGGTTGGGACGGAGAAAGATGTTCTTGTGGTCAGCATTTCTCACACTCATTTCCGGCACCGGCAACCAACGGTTACGTTCTCCAGGGGTACTGTTGGACAAGCCGCTTCTATGTTCCTTGCGATGGCATGCCTCATTCCGTATAACATTTATGGGGACACCGAGAATAAAGCAACCTACGGCGCAGTCGCTGGGTTGTTCCTGTTCCTCATCGCCTTTGGATGGTGAGCCACGGCCCCCTCCGGAAGGCCACTCCGCTGAGGAAGTCTACTGCCAATAGCACGTGGTTAGAGCTCCCATGGTTATTGCCTGCAGAGATAAACCCTAACGCGATCCGCACGAACGCGAACGCGATTTCTACGATGAGTAATTGGGGGTGGAACTGTGAGTCATCCCCTTTTTTCTTCTGAGACACCAATAACTGATCTCTTGCAGTCGCCGTGGTTATGTGGACCCCGCCGATGCTTGACCGCTGGGGAGGGTTTGGTACCTTCCTCTTCTTTGGTTTGATCAACCTCACTTTCATCCCGTTCATTTATATCTTCTACCCGGAGACTAAAGGTCGTTCTCTAGAGGAAATCGATGTAATCTTTGCAAAAGCGTATTGTACAGGAGAGTGGTACGTCAAGGTGGCGGAGGAGATGCCGAACCTGACCGCGGCGGAGGTCGAAGTGGAGGCGAAGAGGTGGGGTCTTGCGGGGGAGAATGTTAACGAGGTCGTCGGGAAAGTCTGACGTCGCAGGTCGATAGCAAAGTGTGCGTCGGCGTTTCGCTGGCTTCGTCGATAAGTAGTACCCCCTAGTGTTCTATAAGGGGGTGTTGTACAGAATGGAAGAGCCTTGGCATAAAATATCTCCTCCTGGCAAGGGCCGTAGGTCTTGTAAAAGGTGCGTCGACCACGAGACCTTCATGCGCGAGATGAGGCCTGAGGCCCCAAGGTTCACGAGGACGCGAGTAGGTGCATGTGCGAAACTGGAAAGTCCGGACGACCCGGGCTCATTCCGATAACTGAGACTCTGCACCTCGTTTCTTTATCAAATTGGTGCCCCTCAGGCTCGCGCCCGTTGTGAGCTGGATCCAGGTGGAGAAGTCCGGGACAACGAACGTCTTCGGCTTGATGGACGCACAGACCTCACCCATCCGAGGGGTGTAAATGTGTTCTCCTGGAGCGCCATCCTCGACCCGTCCAGGCGGCACTCCTCGGGGTTTCCCAATTCAATGTTCATCATTCTTAGTATTACGGACACACCAAGGTCAGGTTTCGAAGACCCGACTTCGCCCGTGTAGTAGGAGGCTAGTACTTACCGGTTCACGCGCACGCCCCGTGAGGACGACACTGTTTGAACCACCTCTCTGGGTGGGGAATGAGTAAGAGCTCGGAACGGAGCTGAACGTTCAGGCCCACTGGAATAACAACCTTCCACTCGATATCGCGAGCAAAGATCTTGGTCGCCGGGAGTGTTTGCACCACTGGGAGCATTCGTGTGAGCGGCCCCCGGTTCGCTGGTTCACGGAAGTCGACATTGTTGCGAAGACGGAAGGCGGGCCGAACGGGGACTCGGGTGAGGGTCTAGGAATCTAAGGAGTAAGCCAAGTATCAACATGACTACACTCATCTCTCTTAAATTTCTTCCATCATGGATCCCTCCTCACCGTCTCGTCTCCCCGTTTTTCCAGTCCCATCAGAGCTTACCGCGACTGGAAGGATGCCCAATCTCGACCCACCCTCGCGGTCTCAGCATTTCCTTGCGCTTCCGCGACCCGATGTGACGCTTGGGCCATTACCCCGCGGTCTCACGGATACCACGACCCTCGCTGCCCACGACTTCGATGTCGACAACCGAACGGGTTTCATGCCACCACAGCCCCCGCTCGCTCGTCTCCCGAGCGAATGGGAGACCTGGGAAGCAATCTTGGACATCGCGTTAACGAAGAGGTTGAAACTATATGACGACCCTACCACCACCGACGACGACCGTGCCGAGTCCGCCGCTTGGAGAGAGGATGTGGGCAAGGTAAGTGAGATCGCCGCCCACTGAACGACGCCCATAGAAGTGACACCGGTGGCTGATCAAATCTTTCGTTTCATCTTAGCTTCCCGTGTTATCGACCGATAATCTCAAAGTTTCCGAAGAATGGTTAAGACGAGCTCACCTTATTCTCGTCTGGCTTATGCTATACTATATCCATACCCAACCGGAAAATGTCCAACCAATCATCCCCCGCGGCATCACCATACCCTTGCTACGCGTTTGTCAGCAACTCCTCCTCCCCCCGATCGTCACCTACGCTGACAGCGTCCTGTATAATTGGGGCCTTATCAACCCCCAAACATCTCCCTCGGAACAGAACGGCTTTGGAGCCCTCTCGCTCCCTCTCTCTGCCTTCTCCACCGCATCTGAGCCCACGTTGGACAACCTCAAGCTTCTGACGACGTTCACTGGGACTCGCGATGAGGAAGTTTTCCACCTTTCCGCAGCCCGCATCGAGCTCCGCGGCGCTGAAGCTCTGGAGCTCATGCGAGAGACCATGGACGAAGTTTTCGTCGGCGATAATACCGCCTTACGGCGCATAACTTCCTACCTTCAGAAGTTGTCCACCGTGATCAAGGACCTCTCTAAACTCCTCGCAGGCGTCCGACAAGGATGCGATCCTGAAGTCTTTTACAACCAGATCCGACCGTGGCTTAAGGGCCAAGATTCCGGCCCAGCCGCGATCAAGTGGGTCTTCGAGGGGATCGACGAAGACCCTACCCTTGCCCAGCCAACCGAGCTTGCTGGCCCATCAGCCGGCCAGAGTTCTCTCATCCCGGCGCTGGATATCTTCCTCGGGGTCTCCCATGCAAAGGACCCACCAACCGAACAGTGGTTAAAGAGGATGAGGATGTATATGCCTCGCCACCACCGTAACTTCCTTCGTCATCTCGAGAACAACCCTCGTCCTCTCAGAGCCCTCGTCGAAGCCAACAAAAATCATCCGGGACTCCTAGACGCATTCAACGCTTCTGTAGAGTCTTTGAAGGAGTTCAGAGACACCCACGTCAGGATTGTGGCAATTTACATTGTCGGCCCAGCGAGGAGGGCTGCAGAACGTCTGGGCCAAACAAGGGAGGGTGGAACGAAGGGAACAGGCGGGACGGAGGCAATGCCGTTCGTGAAAAGCACTAGAAATAACACCACGGCATCGAAGCTCTCGTAGTAGACTGCTCCCAGCCTATGTACAATCGTAATCTGCAACCCAAATGTAACGTTTTGCGTCTGTCCTCTTCACTTAGGCTCCGAGAGTGGGTCGGCAACCCGGCGTGGGGAAGGGTATGACCGATCGGCCTACGTCACTTGCTCCTAATCGCCGGATGCACGTACGCAGTGTACGCCCTCACTCACGCACACCCCTTTCTACCACCCACCAACACAACCAACCACCCCACGCGCATTGCCTTACTGACCTCCATCCCTCAGCGTTCCGAGCACGGAAGCGCCACCTTATTCACGGATCAGCATAAAAACGCCTCCATTTGCACGCCAGAAACCTTGGTACAACCGGCAAACCACAGAGCACGACCATGAGCGAAACAGTTATCCGAGAGGTCGCGAAGGGCGTCTGGATCTTCTCCAAGTAAGCCATGGCCGATCTTTTGTACCCTGTTCGGGATCAGGAACCGCTTCGACTCACCGTTCGTTCCACTTTGCAGGCCGTTCAGTAGGTTTGGGGTTATCCCCTTTGGTGGTCGTTCGACTGCCATTAAACTCCGCGATGGCGGTGTCTGGGTCTTGGCCTCTACTCCTCTCGAAGCGGAGACAAAGGCCAAGATTAATGAGTTGGGACCCGTAAAGTAAGCGTCTCTGACCTGAAGGTGGTCACGAAGTCGTTCCTGAATGACCCTAGGTTCATCGTTGGACCCGACCAAGGGCACCACCTGTACTTGGGTGATTACAAAGCCGACTCGCACACGCTAACTTGTGCTGACATCGTGCGTCCCGATTAGGGGAGTTCAAGAAAGAGTACCCGGACGCTAAATTGATTGCTGTCGAAGAGGCAATCCAGAAGCACCAGGGTGAAGGCATAAAATTCGACGGCTGTACGTTCCCTTGCCAAGCGCCTGAGACTGAGTCTCAATTCCCCTAATTTCACAGCTTGGGGGAAAGATGCCCCTGACACCAAGTACGGATTCGAGGACGACGTGAGTCCAATCACGGGAACGTTCAAAAAAAGGCTGACAATAAGTTTATGTCGATAGATCAAGTGGTGGTGCGTGTCGTAACAACGACGTGTCTTTAGAGGCCCAACCCTTACCCGTGCCCCAGCTTCTTCCCGGGTTTCCTTTCCAAGGAGGTCGCCTTCTTCCACGAGGACTCCAAGTCCCTTATCGAGGCCGACTTGTTATTCAACCTGCCCCCCAAAGAACAGGTAGGATATCTCCCCCTCTCGTGAGCCATTAATCGGGGATTTACGGCCAGGACAGTACTCGAAATCCGACAAGGTAACCTTCTCTCTTCTCACGGGGGCCTTCAATCCGTGGTCGTATGTGCACAAACGGCTTGCGTGGTCCGCTGGAACCGACAGAGAGTGAGAAATCTCGTCATAACGTTCGCCGCTCCTGACCCAATTACCCTCCATCCAGGGCAATGAAGAGGGACGTCAAGACCGTTGCAGAATGGAACTTCGAACGGCTCATCCCCTGTCACGGTGTCAGTCCAATCGCCGTCCCGCTTCCGATCATCCGCTCTAACCGCTTCTCCCACAGGACGTCATCGAGAAGGATGGAAACAAAGCGTGGAGGGAAGCATACAAGTGGTTCCTCGAATGAACGTTCCGTTTGTTCCCCCTTAGCGAGAACGATGTGTATAATATATAGAATGCAATTGCGACGGAACAACTTATATAGTCTCCTATATCTGTCTGAGAGGTGGAGAGGTAGCGCACACGGTAGTATGTACTTTGCAAGCCAGGAAAAGCACGAAATGAGAACAGGAACGGTTAGCACAGTGGGGGCATAGGTCAGGATGTTTACTCTTCATCATCCTCTTCGATGGGCTCAGCAGCCTGCTTCTTGGATGATGAGGATTTAGTCCTCTTAGTCCTCGAAGCGGGCTTCGACGATTTAGAGGCAGGGGCGCGCTGAAGGGGTGGGCGTGGAGATGAGCAATACTCGGAAACACTAGCTGGCTAGGTACAAACCTTGCGCTTCTGCCCAGAGGTTTCCTCAGAGGGCTCCTCCTCTTCATCATCGACGACCTTGTCGACTTCGTCACCAAGGTCTTCACCAGACTCCTCATCCTGTCCGAGAGTTAGTCCGAGGCGCAGAACCCGAAAGAGGTCAAACAAACCTTCTTCGCAGCCTTCTTCCTCGGCGCGGCCTTAGCCTTGGGTTTAGGTTCGGCTTTCGCCTTGGACTGGGCCTTTGCCTTCGACTCCGGCTTAGCCTTGGGCTCTGGCTTCGGTTTGGATTCGGGTTTCTTGCGAGATTCTGCCTTCTTTTTAGGCTTCTCCGCTTCGGCCTCCTCTTCCTCTACGTCCTCAACGTCCGAGGCAACTTTCTTTAGAGTCGCGTGAGCTTATCGCGCGTGGAACGGCCATGGCGTTCATACCTTGGGCTTACGGGAACGAGAGGCCTTGGGTTTCTCAGCAGGCTCCTCTGCGCCATCCTCGGCAGCCTGCGGAGGTCGGTTGGTAGGCGTCGTGGCGGAAAACAGTGAATGTGTCTGACCTTGGGCTTCCTTCCCCTAGCCTTCTTGGGCTTCTCCTCCTCCTGCTGCTCATCGTCGTTAGCTTCCTTCTTCTTTTTAGAGGCGCGCTTCTTTGGCTTTTCTTCCTCCTCCTCGTCGCCTGTGCCCTCCTTCCTGGCAGTGGCGGGAATGTCTTCGTCAGCTACGTGGCCGACCTCCCAGGCAGCCTTGAGTTTTTCTTGGTCCTCTTCCTTGAGGTCCTCAAAACCGTCTAGGCCATCGGCATCTTCAAAGGTTTTCTTGACGTTCTCGATAATCTTGGGAGTGACGCAACCCCAATGACGCCACGCGCTGCAGTTGAGAACGTCAGATCGTCCATTCGACACGGGACGTTATACGCGAGAGACGCATACAACGAGGTTTTGCCTCTGATATCAACCAGGGTTCTATGGTGAACGCATATCAGGCACGAACGGCGGGGAGATGACCAGGAATCAACGTACCCAAACCGAAGCTCACCCTTGGTGAGAGTGGTGCCTGGTGGACGCGAGGTGCGCGGTGAGCGAAAATGCGGAAAAATTAGAGATGCTGTGGCGCATACCTCCACACGGTTTGGGACCTGAAAAACGCGTTCGACGATGAGCCAACTGTGATGGGGTGGACCGAGTGGAATTGTGACAGTGACATGCCTTTACACTTTGCCCTTGCGGAAGTGGCGTATTCGACGCGGTAGCCAGATTTCTTGGGACCTTCGGTATCAGACATGGTGGTGGTGGAAGAGAGAGAGGAGGAGGGGAAAGAAACGGGGGGAGGAGAAGTGATGAGTTTAGTTTTGGTGTGTTTTTACATTCCGCCTGAATTGGTTTGGAACCACCAACAAGTTGCGCACGCACGGACCTCGCTCGCCCACCCACGCCCCGTGGCTCCCCATGGCCTCCATCGTTTCACGGTCACTTTTGAAAAGCCTTTTGATTTCGACTTTGAAAGCGTGGTACAAATATCGTGCAATAAGAAAACAACGGGCATCCGCTACAGCTAGGTTGTCGCCGCCGCCTTTATGGCTGCCTTGGCTTCCTCAGCCGCGGCAACAGCAGGGTTCACCTTCTTGCCGTCCTTCCATCGGACCCTGGGTGGTGGGGCGCGGTTCCTTCGCCCCGTGCGGGATCGCACACGAACAACTAAGACCAAAAATTCCATGAGCTTATCTATTAAGCATGGTCACTGTTTCCAAAAACACACCGTGTGAGTGGATGGCGCATGAGACACAATAGGCGATTTTGAGATACAGCTTTGGTACAACGTAGTCTGTCGTAGCGAATCAGAAATGATCCACACACATCGCAGCCAGCACACACCGAGGTAGACACTGGCCTCGCCGATATCACGGACGGCAGCACTCTCCACCATGTTCCTCACGGTAAATCTCTTGATGGCCTTATCTTTGGGCACACAGCGCGAGCAGTTCGAGCAACGAACTGGGTTGACATGGCCACGTCCCTTCTTGTTACGACCGTTATTTCTTCGTTTTTTCGTCTGTGGGACAGGGATTTAGTCACGAGGAGATGATCAGACTCATCCATCCGCAATCGTTGCATCCATCGTCAAAATCGTCCGTGGTCGACCGTCACGTTACGGAGTGTACGGCGAAACGGTGGCACGAATGGGCTGCGGGAGGTGAAATACTCACCATTGTCGGTGGTGAGGAGGATGGCTCTCCGGATGACGGTTGGTTGTGTTGATCCCGATGTGGCCGCAGGTGGCTGATAACAAAATTTTGTAATGGGATAACAATCGATTGTAGTCTGTGGGCCTGCCCTAAACTCTGCCATTGTAGTCTTCGTTTGGTAGGGGGTCGTGCTGCAACCATCAGCGATCGGTCTCTTCGGTGACGGGTCACGGCACTTGGGTAATTCTGGCCATTATTCGCCTTGCCTGGCCCAATTGTTCTTTGTACGCCGAGGAAATATATACGGGAACCGACGCGTGGATGGCCCTTCACGCTCCCCTTTTAAGCTGGTGCTGCTGCAGGACGGCATATTCTGTGGACGACGATAAGGATGATCGCTCGCATCGCCCTGTTCCTCTTCGCTCTTTTCGCAACGGTTCTCTCTGCGCCAGCCGCTCTAGACCAGGACACGCTCCTTAAGAACGCACAAACTGCCCAGGCGTTGAACGCCCGATTCCAGAATATGACCCGCACAGACAAGTGTAACGGTGAGTCCGGAAGGTGTTTCATCCGATTCCGGGGCTGACCACGCGTTATTCGTTAGACGGAGAATCTGCCTGTATCGACGACCGGCGTTCCGTATGCGTCGACTCTGCATGGGAGCTAACGCGATGTCCAGGAAGTCGTAATTGCTTCGCACTCCCATCAATCCGAAGTCCGGGGACGGTCAGTTCCAGTCGTTCTCGTCGTGACGCGAACGCTGACCACCAGATCAGTTCGTCGCGTGCACCTCTGAGGCCAACGCTCTCTCGATTATCAAGGGGGCCGGCGGAAAGGGCGGGATAGTTTCAACAAACGAGCCGGACTCGACTACCCCCCTTCCGGTTCTAAACTCAACGGACGCCACCCCACCACCAACCCCAACCGCGACGCCGGTGGAAATTACAGTCTCCTTCGGAGGACCACGCGATACTGCGACCCTCCCAACCGTTACCAACACTTTGAGCCCCAAGGAGGCGTACAACCGCCTAATGAGTCTCTTATCTGCCGGAGCATCCCTGGTCGAGACATCCAGCATGTCCGAGCCGACGCTTGCGTCGCTGCCCTGCTCCACCCCCGTGACGACACCACCACCTGCATCACCCTCAACCATTCTCCCTTCATCCACCAGCATCAGCATTCCCAACATTTCCATTGAACCGACCGGCTCTTACGACAATTACTGACCTTTGACCGTGAGTCCGGGTCGCTTTTACAAACCCACACATTACCACTGTAGCCTTATCCATTCGGACTTGGCAGTTATAATGCCTTCCTTGTAATTATAGACATACTTATGTACATAGAGGAGTACAAATATTTGCGTACACTCGACGAAACCGAACGAACTGGAATGTGGCTTGCGCTACTATCTAGAAGATCATCATCGCTTTGAAGAGCATAGTGCTGCTAGCGAAAACGAAGCGTTCTTTCATCTCAGTTCTCACTGGCGCAGTTCTTCTCTGTCCGCGAGGGGATCGGGGAGGAACTGGAAAACGACCAGGACGAACTTTTATGTTCACGTGACGACCTCCCTAGCTTCAGGAGGAACTGGGCGGGCGTTGCCGACGATCATCAAATCATACATGTGGCCGTGCGTCCGCAATGTGTTAAGTGCCCCAAGCCCAGGCGACCCAACGACCTCACTCTTGCCTCGCAGCCCCCATGAAGTTGAATACACCGCTACCCCAACCTCTGCCCAAGGAATGTGCAAAAGCAGCCAGAATATGTGAGTGACACCCCCCTCACCCTCAAGACAGTCCAGAGGGAATCTGATCTCTCCGCGCAGTCAAGTCCTTCGTGAACCACGGAAGCAGCGGCCTCGATGGTGTACGTTCTTTCATCTACGAGTACCTGCTCTTCTCAACGCCACCCCCCAGGTCATCCCCCGGAATATCCTTGAGAATGCCAAAGGATTCGCTATATTTACTGTGTTCAAAGCCGGATTCCTCTTCTCTGCCCGAGCCGGGAGTGGAATCGTAGTTGCCAAACTGCCCGACGGGTGTACGTCTGCTTCTCTACCCTGGACCGTATCTGTCAGCCGGGTGCTTACGATGCGCAGCGTGGTCGGCCCCAAGTGCCATAGGGACTGCGGGCCTGGGTGTCGGTACCCAGGCCGGCGCAGAGATGACTGATTTCCTGATTGTACTAAACACCCAATCTGTGAGCGCCCCACATCCATCGGATATCCCGTATGTCTATCGTGAGGCTGACACATAATTCATTCACAGGCAATTGTATGGATCCCCACTCTTGCGGTCTCGTGACTCCGACTGATCTCGTTCAATCCAGAAATCGTTTATGGCTGCTGGATCCCTCACGCTAGGCGGGAACCTCAGCATTGCCTTGGGTCCGCTGGGCCGCAACGGCGAAGCCCTCGGGTCACTTAACACAAGTGGAAAACTTGCCGCAATGTTAGACTTATCCGTCTTTGGGCCCTCTTTCGTTGACTAATTCACATCACCCTCCGATCAACAGGTATAGTTATAGTAAGACGAAGGGTCTTTTCGGAGGTTCGCCGCGACAATTTCATCCTGGGTGGCAACGCTGATAACCGTACTAGGTATCTCCGTCGAGGGATCCGTCATTGCGGAACGTCAGGATGCAAATGCGATTTCGTATCATTCTGACGTGTCCGTCAAGAGCCTTCTTAGTGGCGCGGTTCCCCGACCCGAATGGGCCCAACCTTTGTATCAAACTCTCGATTCTTGCACCAAGTTCCGCGGGGGTCAGCGCGAGTGGATCGACGATTCACCAGCGCAGGAGCAAGAGTACGCATTCACAGGGATTTCGACGTCGGGTGAGGAACAACACCCGAGGATGTTGCAAAAGAAGAAGAAATCCGGTCCTCCACCGTTCCCTCCCTCGAATTGGGGTGAACAGAAGTCTGGTGGTTCGTACTTCCACGAGCCCGGGAACACCCCCGCGATGCAGGATCTCTCGAAGCCCGCATGGGAGTTTGCCAATCAGGATTCTAAATACGCCACGTCTTCGTTCGAGACACATTTCGAATCCGATTTCAACCCACAAGATGATCGGTTCAGGCAAACACACAATCGTGGCTTCAGCCTCAGCGCCGTACCAACCCCAAAGCCACGGGGTAGCTTCAGTTCCGGCAACGATGGCTTGTATGCCTCCGATGATGACTCACCTGGCGCGAATCTTTCCCGGGCGAACACCTACAGCACCCCGTACCCGTCGTACAATCGATCGGGAAACATCTCTCGTGGTCCTACCATGCCGATCCCGTACGCCGAGCCAACACCAACCCCGAGGAGTCCGTTCGATAGCGAGCTTGACGGGCGGCTCTTCGATGAACCTTCACCGATTTTTGACCGACCTGTTATCGCACCCAAGGCGGAACTGACCGCTCCTTTGGCCCCTGGAGAAGGTGTTGGAAGGGCGATCGCGCTGTTTGATTTCAACGCGGTCGAGGTTCGTACCCACCCACTGAGACCGTAACCCTCTGCTTACGTGGTTCGCACTGTAGCCTGGCGATATCTCATTCTCGAAGGGACAGGTCATCACGATCACCGAGAAGACAGGAGCTGCAGACACCTGGTACCTACTTGAATATCTCTGGATCAGCACAAACAGACTCACCGGATTTCCTCCTAGGTGGACTGGGAAAGTCAACGGTAGATCTGGAACATTCCCCGCCAATTTTGTTGAGGTTGTTTGAGCGTGGATGGAACGCTGGCACGTTCGCTCGGACTTTGAGCTTTGAACCTTATGTATCATCTGGGCCTTGACGACCTCAGGCTCCCTCCCCTCTATCTGTCTCGATTAGCACCAATCATGTCCGGAGTGTATTTCGTTGTGGTGTACAATGTAGGTATGTGATATTATACAACGGGGCCTACGCCTGAAAGCCGTCAAACCCACTGCACGTCTTCCGATGTATTCCTGGTCACATCGTTGTTATGAACGAATTTCGCGGCTCGATGCCTCCCCAAATCGACTTCGCGTTTAAAGAACCGGCCACAGCAACTTAAAACCGCGTGGTAACGGACGTTACTCAGGTGGTATCTCAAGTCATTCATACTGTTCAGTCTGCTGTTGCAATAACCGCAAGTGAGGTTCGTAATCATCTCGCGGGTGAACGGGTGTGCGAGGCTCGCAACATCTGATTGATCGGAGTTGAGTGAGGATCACAAAGGCGGTCGCGAATTGAGCGCACGTACTTGGGTTATCGATCCAGTCAAAATCTCCACCATCATTGAAGCCGAAATTTTGAGCAGCGGGGCGGGGGGGTTCGGGGCGAGGCGGTTCAGGGCGGGGCGGCTCGGGGCGAGGTACTTCCTGTACGGGAGGTCGGGGCAATCCACCTGCCCTCTCGAACAGTCCGTGGAGGGGTTGAAGAAATGCACCCGCTCTCACAAAGCCCGGGAGAGGCGGGGCAGCCCCCACCGCTGGAGCGGGTCTATGTGCACGTTGAGCCACACGATTGGCGGCGGCTTCCCTCTCCCTTTCGCGTGTATCCAAAAGCATCATTTCGTCCCATAGTTCGCAGGCGGGGTTGCTGGTGCACTTTTGACTTCTAATGTCCCACAAAGCTATGCGAGGGGGAAGTTAGTAACCGGCCGAAGTTGAAGGCCGGCAAACGAGACCTACAGCCACACTTGAAGCAGAACTCCTTCTTACACAGACATTTAATATGGTTGCATCCCTGGGTTAGCTCGACGATTGCGTGGCATCCAGGGCATCTGCGCCACTGTTTAGACTAGAATGACTGGGCTCAGCCTCATTCCTTCAGAGTGCGGGGATTTAAGATACCTTGGCCAACTCAATTGCGAGCTGGTCTTCCGGGGATCGCTCATCCGCGGGCAAGGATTGGTATTCTTCGCAGCTCAGCTCTTGGGTCCTGCACGTTAGTCACAGAGAGGGAAGACATTTTTGTGCAGCTCGCCCTTGTGCCACATCGCCTTGCAGGGTACGCAGACCCACTGGAAACAGGCCGGACATTGGGCCCTTGGATCGTCATCGTCTTCATCGATCTGCACCAACACTGAACACTTCGGATTCGGACAGTATTGCCTGGGAAGGGAGTCGAGCAGCATTCTATGATGCTGCGGCCGAGAGGCATCAGTGAGTTGGAGCGCGAGACTGTTTAGAGGTTGGATATACCCAGACAGACATGGACTCAACGTCCAATACCTTCTCCGCTACATCATTCTGTATTCCATCTTCCCAATCCACGATCGGACACCCGGGGCAACGGATTGGGAACACGAGGGTGTGAGTACTCATGTCTCCGGTTCCGCTAGGGTCGAGTTTCCCCTTGATATATTCGGCCAAGCACGAGATGCAGTATGGGTGTCTCCCGGGGCATGGGAGGCGGAGGCCGAACTGCAGCTTTGCAGAGGAATTTGCCGTCAGGATAGCAGAAATGGGAGAGTGCGTAACCTGGAACGGTTCAAAGCAGATGTCGCACGTCGGGTAGGGGTTGGACCTGGAATACTCTGAAATGGAGAGAACCGATCAGGTGAATGCTGGGGGAAAACGGAAAGGAACCTACCCGGAAGGGGTTCTTCCTGTTCCTTGGATTTACCCTTGCCTTTCGACAGCATCTCGAGTTTCTTGGAGAGAGCAGGCATGGGTGAGAACGCATCGGATATAGCTGGAGTTGAGGGTGATGCTGCTGCTGCTGCTGTAACCTTCCCTTTGCCCTTGTCGTTCATGTCTTGCGCCTAGAAATGATACCTCATATCACAGTGCACTATATCGGCAACGAACGCGACGGACCAATATACTACTGACGGCCTCCAAGCCAAGCACCCTGAAGGACAACGGTCAAAATCTCGACATCGGCAACGAAGGACGTTCCGCCACACACCTATCAGCGTCTTGCATCTCAGGGTCATCCGTGTCGATTTCACCAGCATCATCCACGGCCTGTAGACGCTTCGCGAATTCAGCATCTAGCAAGATCTTCTTTTCCGCTGCGGCAAGTTTCTGAGCCAGCTGGTAACTTGCAATGTCGACAGAGTTGTGTAAACTCTGAGCGTAGGCAGCATCTCCAGTGACCCGTGCACTCTCTACGAACATTCGCAAGGCCACCTCTTCGTCGGTTTCCGGGTCATGGTTGGCCTCCTGAGAGTGTGGCTGAGTGGTATCGGGGGTGTCGTCAAGAATGAGATTGAGTTGTAACTGTTCCGCGACTTTGCCATGCTCGATGCTCGCCAGGTCCTCCTCCAGCAGTTGGGCGATGAGTAGTTCCGTCGAAATGTCGAAGGAGGATAGCGGCAAGACTTCGGTGGCCATCATGGAGATTGGCAAAGTCGCGCTGATCTTACCCGATCTCACACTTTCCCGCTTTACGTCACGCCTCGCAAAGAGTTCAGACAAAACACCGGTCATCACGATTATCGTCTAATAGTACAGGCTGTGCGTATGTAGTGCGTAAGGGTGTGGGGGGGCAAACGTCGTACCAGGAACTCAAGCGGAGCCACCACGGAGACGGAGGACCAAGTGAAGGGTGGACTCTTTCTGAATGTTGTAGTCGCTCAGAGTTCGTCCATCCTCCAACTGCTTGCCAGCGAAGATGAGTCGCTGCTGGTCGGGTGGGATTCCCTCCTTATCCTGAATCTTGGCCTTCACGTTGTCGATGGTGTCCGAAGACTCAACCTCCAACGTAATCGTCTTGCCCGTGAGAGTCTTGACGAAGATTTGCATGCCACCACGAAGGCGGAGGACCAAATGGAGAGTGGACTCCTTCTGGATGTTGTAATCCGAGAGAGTGCGTCCATCTTCGAGCTGCTTTCCGGCGAAAATCAAGCGTTGCTGATCGGGGGGGATTCCCTCTTTGTCTTGGATTTTGGCCTTGACGTTGTCAATAGTATCCGACGACTCGACCTCAAGGGTGATGGTCTTGCCAGTGAGGGTCTTGACGAAAATCTGCATGCCACCACGGAGACGGAGAACTTTGCGAGTATTAGTGAGAGCCCGTCGACGATGATGCATAGTCAGCTTACCGAGATGGAGGGTCGACTCCTTTTGGATGTTGTAGTCGGAGAGGGTACGGCCATCCTCGAGCTGCTTGCCGGCGAAGATCAGACGCTGCTGGTCGGGGGGGATGCCCTCCTTGTCCTGAATCTTCGCCTTGACGTTGTCGATGGTGTCGGAGGACTCGACCTCGAGGGTAATGGTCTTGCCCGTCAAGGTCTTGACGAAGATCTGCATTCCACCGCGGAGACGAAGGACCAAGTGGAGGGTCGACTCCTTCTGGATATTACTGCGGAGATGTCAGAGACATGGTCTACGCCGGCGGAGGAAGGAAGAGGGGCTTACTAGTCGCTCAAGGTACGGCCATCCTCGAGCTGCTTGCCGGCGAAGATGAGACGTTGCTGGTCGGGAGGGATACCCTCCTTGTCTTGGATCTTGGCCTTGACATTGTCGATGGTGTCAGAGGACTCGACCTCGAGAGTGATGGTCTTTCCGGTGAGGGTCTTAACGAAGATCTGCATGCTGAGTGTGGAGGAAGAGTTTGTAGAGGAAGTGGCGGTTGTCGATAGAGAGGGATGGGGACGACGCGAGGGACGAGGGGAGGTTTTATGGGGTCCAATTCAAACTCCGCCCGTTGTCACGAAGCGTGGCACATGGTGGTCCGAGCTGACTCATGCGCACTGGCGCGGTGCTGGAAGGGACGAGAAGGAACACTGCCATTCGGGTGAATTCGTAACTGCATTCGTAACCTAGTATCCATGTCTACATAATGCACCGCCGGTGGGTGTAGCCCTTCCATAAATTATGTTGTACAGTGCCTGGTGGGTATTGAGTCTGGTGGGGAAGACGGCGGGCGCGACAGCGACATCAGGGATCCCTACAATCACCCTGGAGCGCGAACCGAGCACACCGGTGCCCTAGGGCTGATGGCCAGGAACCGCACAATCCACCTCCCAGTTTGGTGTAAGTTCCTTCACCCGCCGGCTAAATGCCTCCAGGGTGCAGAACTCCGGGTGACCATCCAGATGGTCCCCAACCTGCTGACAAAGCGGTAGCGGCAATGTCCTGTTCTGATATCGCGCTCTAACATCTTGATTCGTGGACGGGGAGGTGAGTACAATTACCCCACCGATGACAGCGGAAGGTTGACCTACAGTGCTTTTGTTGGACGCCCGGAGTCGTGAATGAAGACAAGAGTCGCGTCAGGAAAGACTCGGCTGGTCTAGAATCCGGGATCCCCTTAAACAACTCGAGGGTTACAACCGCCGTGAAAGCAGGCCACCTTACCACTCGTGAGGACAACACGATGCAATGGGGCTAGAACTTACCGATCGTCGAATACTTCTAGGGTTCCGAGTAACGCAGCGATTGCGCTACCATGAGTACTATGAATAAGGAGCTTATGGGAGATTTCGTCATCTCCTGTCGCTCTTCGGTCCATCTTTCCCGAGATCTCCGCGAGGAGGCGACCCATTGCCAGTTTGCGGACCTCCTCCGTCTTGTCTGGGTCTTGCGTTAGCGATACGGATTCGGAGGTGGGCAAAGGAGGGACGGAGCTCTCACA
>Ga0307516_10000818_pt1 | contig 42662 bp, 73 predicted proteins | sample 19_EM_MG_FD_203310 | JGI IMG/M metagenome (GOLD analysis project Ga0307516, IMG submission 203310) | Populus trichocarpa ectomycorrhiza microbial communities from riparian zone in the Pacific Northwest, United States - 19_EM | ecosystem: Host-associated > Plants > Roots > Unclassified | place... | reverse complement strand
CCCGAAACTCCTCCCTGCTACTCCTATCATGCGGTATGCGAGGAAAGTGGTTGTATGTAATTACTATGGCGAAGACGATGGGGTTTCTGAATACGCTTCGTGTCGGACGTCAACGAGTACTGAGCTTTCCCCTCTCTCGCTCCAAACTTGAACACCTTCCAAGCCATTCTCTCGTGTGCCCATTCGACGAGACGGGCGTTTTTGAACTTTGGAAGTTACAGCGATATTTATACGTATGACCTCCCGTGACACCCCCCCCTCCCCTCCTCCCACTTCCCACCCCCACACTCATACTCCCTCGTTGGCGTCATCACCCAATCTTCCAAACCTGGGGAGCGAACATTCTCCCATTCTGGCCTCCACCCTCGCGGCTGCCATAGGTGCGCGTGACCTCAACCACAACGCGAGTGACAAGGAAAACACTTGAGATGGACGGCGATGGCCGGTGCTCCCCGCTCATATAATTGCCACCCGGGCGGCTTGACCCTGCTTCCGGAGTACTGCACAAGTCATGTTCGAGAGCTTGCGCGAAGGCCAACTCTGCTGCAAGAAACTCCGAGGCACTGTTCTCCACGCGACCGGTCGGTGACCAAACGGCAATTCGGCTCACCTGTTCCTTCCCGGCCTGTTACCGCCTGTTCGACCCCGGGCTGCCAAGTAGCCGTATAAGAGGGGTTCTGCTGGAGCTCCTGGGAAGTATTGTGGGGAGGCTCGCAGAGTGCACCTTCGCATCTCAGTTCCAATCGTCGGTGGGTTTGACTTGACGTTCTTAGGTTGGGCCAGAAGGGCTGTGTCGTGTGTGGGGAGGTAGGTAATAATTCGATAGGTAAGTCACGCGAGACCGTCTTCTGCGCGTCCTGCAAGGCGCAAGCGAGGACTCTGCCAACTGCATCCAGTGCGCTTCTCTAGGTGCGGATTGCCGTGGGGAAGAGACCTCTTGAAACTCCCAGCCAGTTGTGAGTTCAGACGCCAAAGTACACCGGGTCTTCATATTGCAACCGAAGCGCCCGGTTGGCAGGATCCGTTGGCGCATGGATCGCTGACCGACCGTGGTGACCGTGGTCCCAAGTTTCCACCACACGGCGGTAAGCAAACACTGCGATCCCAGATGGATGGAACGTGTTCCAGCGCGGCGGCGGTGCATTCGAAACGTTAAACGGTGGGTCGGAACTCGAGACCGACATGTTCCCCCAGTCTACAATAAAAAAGTCAAGGTGCACTCCTTGGTTTCCTCAGCCGCTGTGCAGCCCACCAGTTCTTCTCTCCTTCCCTCCAAACCTTGGGCCTGGTGCCTTTATCTGTTCTTTCTTCCTCACGACACTCCATACTACCATCATGTTCTCCAAAGTCACTCTCACGTCCTTCGTCATCGGTGCTTCTATGTCAACGCCTTGACTATTCCAGTCGTCCGTTCCCCCGCCCCTGGGCTAGAATGTGAGTTTCCCTGATCGCTCTCTCCCATCTCTTATCACGATCTAACCTTGGTCTCCTCCGACAGCTTGGTCGCAATGGGGTCGGAGCTTTGAAGCCTCCCGAGAATTCGAGACCCATGCCGTCCCCCAACAACTTGGGACTCGGGAAGATGAGTCCTACGGACGTCCGGGTCCCAAGCCCAAGGCCGGTCCCGCACCGAAACCCCCCAAGGGCAAACGCGAACTCGAGGCTCGGGAAGACGACCCCTAATGGACGTCCCAGTCCTAAGCCCCGCACCAAAACCTTCCAAGGGCAAACATGAACTCTTCCAAGAATTTGAGACTCGGGAAGATGACCCTTATGGACGTCCTGGTCCCAAGCCCAGCCCGGTCCCGCACCGAAACCCCCCAAGGGCAAACGCTACCCTCCCCGGAACTCGAGGCCCGGGAAGACGACCCATATGAGCGACCAGGTCCTAAGCCCAAGCCTGGTCCCGCCCCAAAACCTCCCAAGGGCAAACGTGAGCCCGAGCCCTTTGACGACCACTTCGCTTCCCAGGGACTCGACGCCTGTGATTTAATCTTTACCTTCCGGGAATGTAATAACTTGTTACTATATGCTCCCCGTGTAATATCCAAGTCAAATAGATGATGGTGGTTGGAACAGGTGATAACTCTCGCACCTCTCTCGGCGCAGTATCGCTGCCAAGTATTTTTTTTCTCACTGGCTTGCTCTGCGTGCCACGTCGGATTCAGAAGAAATGCACGACCCTTGTGCTTGGAATGAGCACAGTTTCGTTCGATGGCGCGTAAGAGTGTGTCAGTGAAATCGTTTCATTCACCCGGAAGCGCATGGAGGGGTCCGCGTTCCACTGAAGCGTGTAGGCTCCGAACAATTGCATGTCGACACTCCCGTCGGCGATCCTTCCAGCTGCCGGTGTAGGGATCATGGACGGGTTGCTGTGGAGGGGATTGCATGTAGGGCTGTAAAGATTGCTGTGGAGGCGGTTGTGTGTATGGCTGTAAGGGTTGTTGTTGAACTGGTAGAAATGGTACCGCCCCCATATTGGTGAGGCGACTTCGCAGCGGGGCTCGACCAATTGTATTGATCCTGGGAAGGGGGCGGAGGGATGGTGGAAGCTGAGCGAACGCTCATAGAGGAGAAAGTTGATTCAAGACCAGTCTGAGGCGGCTGAGGAGGTGGAGGAGGGGGAACAGGAGGTCGGGTTTCTCCACAGGTAATGAAGGTGGGGAGCGATCGCAAGGTGTTTCTGTCTCCAGCTTGGATGACAATGTCTCTCGTTCGACCCGGCGGCTGGAAATGAGTGACTTGACGTTCTTCGTGAGAGAGGAACTGAGCTCGGTGAGCTCGTTGTAGAATTGAAGACCCTCACTGTGGATGAACGAGGGACGCTCAGTTACCAATTACGATCTAGTTCAAGGAGCACTCACGCAATACCATCCCTGACTTCCATGTACCCATTTCTTGCGCGGGAAAATCGTTCGATGGTATCTTTTTTACGCTTTTCCCGTTCTTCCCATTTCTTGGCACCAGGCCCTCGATTGGCGGCCCAGGCGTGGTCTCGAAGTTTCCTCCACAGGTCGGTTACCTCTTGTAACGTCGTGTGTTGGTGGTGAACCGCTGAGGCTAACCGTTGTTGATATGGGCAGAACTTCTCCGGCTCGTTCGTAAATAGGGTGCTCTCCACCCCAGTGTTTCGACGATTCAGAAGCAGGGAGTGAACCCGCTCCATACTAGAGTCACTCTGCGACACATGCGGAATTCCGGAAGTGCAGTGACCGCAGTGTTCAATGAGTTTCATCGAGGGCAGGCTCAGCGCTGAGCTACTGAAGGCGTTGGTGGAGACTCGAACGAGGTTTGGGCCTGCGCAATGGGACAGGTTCAAGCGCTTCATGGTCACATTTGATCGTAAGTGAGATTCGATTGCCATCGAGCCACTACTGACACAAATCCTACAGAGTGTTTCCGGGAGGAATGGGTTTTCCCTCTTTGCCATGCCTTGGTCTCTCAACAGAACTTCCATTCTACAAGGAGCACCCCAAACTCGTAGGGACCGCCCTTGGGATCACCGGCCGCATTTAGCATTTTGGTGCCTCCGGCAGCCATCAGTGTCCTGCCCTCGGTGGGTCTCACCTCCAGAGGCACCACCGCAGGTGACTTGACTCTTCCTTTCACAGAGGGACTGCATGTTGAAGTACAACAGAGAGAGAGATCCCTCAACCGTCCAGTCCACTTTGTATAGCCATGTGACGGAAGGTCTCCTTTCGTTACTCCTGTCTGCAGGTGCAATCCTGTTGTTCCAATCTCCAAGCTCCAGGCGCAATGCTGCTCCAACATTTGGGCGCAACCACGTTTCTCAAATCTCCAGGCGCAACCACGTTGATCAAATCCGCAGCTGCAACTGGCACAGTCCTACAATCCTTCAGAGCGGTCTTCACTGGGGCTGCTACGACTGGAGCTAGAGTTGTAGTTGCGACTGTTAACGGTAAACTAGTTACTTCCATGAGCAGTAAGCTCCTGCACCGGGCCGCCGAGTCTATCGCCCATGGCGACAACCCCGACGGCGACGACAATGAAAACCTACCACATCGCGCGACCGTTCCCGGGGAGTACCTCCTCACACCTCGGGCCGCCCTGGCCATCGTCAATTCTTAGGATGTTGGAGTGTACAATCTCCCTGGGACCAATTGCACGAGTTGGCTGGGCAAGGTACACAGCCTTTGCGAGCAGTATGATATCCCCGTCGCCCAGCGAGCCCCCTGTGCCATCTGTCATGAGGGCTGAGCGTAAAGAAGCTGCCCGCAAGGACAAGTGCCATGACATGACGTGGGAGTGGTTCTCGATGCGGCTCCGTGGGTACGATCGTAAGTCGCATATCGCGATGTTTATCGGAGCTCCGTGCTAACGCAGTCATCAGGTAAGGATAGGAATAATGTAAATAGTATATGTTTCCCCCCCCCCCCCCCCATTTGGAAATGGTATGCTGACTCCCGGGCCCCAGGGAATATCGTGGAGCTTCCGGCCAAAGAGCAGAAAACGTGAAAATACCACCTCATCAAGGGATCAGTTATATGTATACCTCTTGCAAAGCGCCCGATTTTCCGTGCTAGTTCAGGCTTCCCATGCCCCAGACCAAGTTGTACCCTTTGACGAATTATCCTGAGAAAGGCGTTCGGTCAGATACGTCGAGACTGGTTGTTATGGAATTGGACGACGCTAGTCATAATAACAAGATAACAATACTGCTCCTAAACCTCAAGTCTCCTCAGTCCCGATAGCGGCGTTCCAGATCTTCTTCACCAAAACAGCGGCCGGGTCAGTCGACCCCTCGATTCGCGTTAGCGAAATTGTACCCAGTGTGGTCGAGAACGTTCGCAAATACGCAGAATACTAAAAAACGCGGGGGTCAGACAAAACCGCTCGGAGCACTCATCGAGGGGGGGAGGGAAACGAGACGTACGCTTCCACAGAAATGCCTGTACCACCCCCATGTCTCCCAGGCATTCCACTCTCCAGCTCCCCAGTTAATGCGGTTATGCCACACGTTCTCCTGAATCACCTCCCTCGCGAACTCGTTCTTGTTCGGCTCGCTCTGGAGCGGAACGAGACTTGCCGCGAACCCGTCTAATGTACGAGAAAGTACTGATTTTTGTTCTTTCGTTAGGGAGTTGAATGCCTTGACCGCCGTCGTCAAAGCAGGTGATTCTACGTGGTCATCTGGGGGGGAGAAGCTTCAATTCGTTTCCCCGACAGAGGTTACAGGGCCAACATACCTGGTCTCGCGTCTGCGTCCACCTCCATTGACGCGTCGTTGTTTGTTCCGTTGGCGTTCGCCCTCGCACGGTTTTCATCCTCTTCCTTCCTCAACGCGATCACCCTCCTCCTGGCAATCATCACCCGCCCATTAGCCTTGTCCAACGCAGCCTTCAATAGATCCCACTGCCGGTAATCCACCTTCAGTGGTCCCTCGCCGTTTCCAAGTCCGCTCCCGAACGCCCACGAAACAACGTCTGTGGGGTCCACGATCTGATACTGCATCAGCTTATCGAACACGATGCCGACCATTTGGCGGTTTCGTTTCCAGAACCGAGCGGACGCTGTGAGGATGTCCATCCTTGCTTCGAGGCTTGGCGTACCACCACTGGAAGTAATTCCGCCCGCGGCGAGGTTCCGTAACAGGGGGAGGTAACGTTCCACAGCGTTCAGGAAGTGGGAGAACGAACGAGAGCCCGTGTGAAGGAGGGATTGAATAGCGATCGACCGTAGAACACTGTCGAGGTTTGTTGCACCGTGCATGCTCTCCGCCAACGAGTTCCTAAGAGATTCAAGGGTGCTCATCACATCTTCCGGTTTCGAACGACCGCGCAGTAGGCCAAGAACGGATTGAGCGGCATCATGATAGGGGTGAGCTATCCACGGGCGACGTTGTGAGCGATTCCACCCCCTTGATTCGAGGGCGAACGGGACGTACCTTGGTCGTCATACTCATAATCTGGACCTGGGGCCTGCTCTGGCACAACCTGAGCCTCTGGATCTTGGAGATCCTCCGGCAGCGTACGAGCGATCCGGTCGTAGTACGCAAGCCTGATCTCGTATTCCACTGCTTTCCTCATAAAGCCGCGTCTTGGGTTTTGGGACGAGAGCTGGAGGTCGGGTATCCTGTAAGCCCACCTGTCAACAACACGAAGGGGATATGTAAATGAAAATACAGACCATTCTTTCCACACCCATTGGAAGTTAAAGTTGCTCATGTGGGCGGAAAACCATTCGGCGAATCTGTGGCTGACCTCCACATCTAATCCGTCACCAAGCAAACCATACAGCTTCCTGATGGACTTTCCAACCGCGGGTCCGACAGTGGAGGGGGAAAGTTTGCACAGTTCCGTGATCAAAGCGATGTAATACATGCTTCTCTGTCGCGGATCTGGGAGTGCGTATAGGGAACCAAGGACGTTGTCCAGGACGGTATTTTCGAGCTGCCAATCCTTTCCGGGGACAGGATCAGGGATTTGGATACCTGGGGGTGGATTGGGTTTTGGTCGGAATGTTCCATGAGGCGTCCACTTCGGGAACTCGAGAAGTATCCGAGCACATTCCTTCCGATTGACATCGTAGATGTCGATAATGTCGAGCAGAGTTGATTTTAGGGCGTAGCCCGCTGGCGTCATCGGGTCTGGAACAACCTACGGGTAGAATGGCGTGGGTGAGCTTAGAAAGTAAACTTGTGGGTGGAAAGAAGTTACGTCGTTATCAAACAAGGTGAGGTGGTACTCTGGCCATTCTTCCCTCCTAACCTGTACCTCCTCGCTCGAACTCTCGCCGAGAGTGTCCATTTCTACCACTTCAGGAGGGACCAGGACTGACGGGAGATCAAATGGCGGTAAAGTCGGCTCGAGTCCATCGAGGTACGGTTGGGGAAATACGTCAGACAGGTTTTCGAAGTCTTGTGAATTAAGTGTCTTCATGGCTGTCAAACCACAGTCCAGGATCTACGAAAGGGGCTTTAGATATAATTGTAGGAAGTGTTGGCTTGCCCATACTTCAATAGAACCTTCAATGGGCTCGGCTAGAGCGTGGAACCGCACGATGGGTTGGGCAAGAGACTTGGAGGAGTTTGTAGTATCGACGTATGTCTGAACAGCGTTGACGATGTCGAATACACTCGTCGTCGAGTGTTGCTTCAATGCCCTGCCGGCCTAAGCGTGCGTGCGTTAGATGGGGTACAATCAATCAGGTGAAGATTTGGCGAACCATTAGCAATCCTTCGACAGTGCACAAAGCGGCGCGTCTGCCCCTTCCTTGAGAAACACCGAATTCGTCCAACACGGCAGTGAACGATAGAAGTAACGAAATCATAGACTGGGCTGAGATGATGTTTGCTGTCGTCAGGTGCGCGAAGAATTGGATCTATAGGCCCTGGATGATTAGGGCAAACGTAAGGACTGTATTGAAACCAACTCACACATAATCGGATCTCTCTCCAAGCCAGCTGATCCAGATAACCTTGGAAACCCTTCCAACAATCCTCCAGAATAGAACGCCCAAGCGAGACACCTTCAGGAAAACCGGACGCAATCTCCGGGGGTGGCGGTTCGTGTAGAGTCTTGAGGAGTGCAGCGTAGTATGGAATCTTGTGGGGTTGTTCCGTGACTCTACAACGAAGGGAGACGCGGTCCAGGTTAGCTGACCGCCTTTACGGGAAACGACAGCCCCATGGGATGGGAAACAGTGACGTACCCAACTCTGATGCATTCAGCCACGAAGGGAATGCCAACTGGGTGGTCGTATATAAACTTGGCTACCCGGTGAAGTTCCTGCACAGGGTCCTGGCAGGACAGTTCGCGTGTGAGAATAGGGGCGACATTCTGGTTTTGTTCTGTCCAGCATACCACTTCGCCTAACTTGAGGATTGTGCTTCGCAGCTTCTGCTCCGGGGTTTCCTGCACGGGTTCTCTGTAGTCATCTGAAAACGGAGTTAATCGACCGACTCGCAGCAGGTCCCTCCGTGTTGTGCACCTCTGTATCTTCGACCACGTCCTCGGTACCCGCTCATTTCAGTCGAGTGTGCTCAGACACTGTAACGTTCGCGTCGTGGAGGTAAGTTGTGACAGACACGATGGGTTCGTGACGATGTCACGGGGAATGTAGTACAGGGTAAAATCGGTGCGCATACACAGTAGACATAGGTGCCCAAAAGATTACACGTCAAAAGTCACCGAAATCATCACCGCCGAAATCGTCACCAAAGTCCTCGAAGGCATCGGCGACGAGCAGACCTCCCAACAGGCCAGCACCAGCTACACGGAAACCGCGTGAGGATCCGATTGAGATACAGGGTGCGAGACTGAATACTTACCGCCAGCAGCAAGCATACCTGCACCGCCCATACCGCCGTGCTTCTTCTTGGGGGGCTTGCCGTAGGCGGGTTGTTGGCCGTATCCGCCATAAGATTGTCCATGACCACCGCCAAACCCTGGGATCGGTCCATGTCCTCCATAACCAGAGCTGGGGCCGGATCCTCCCCCATTCTTCAAAGGGCCCAAAAGACTCGTGAGGCCACCGGCTATGATCAGGGTTGGTTATCATCTCAGGGTGATCAAGTCTATCGGGACAGGCTTACCACCTTTCTTATCCTTGCCGTTCTTTTTATCCTTCTCGCTGGAGGGTTGGGAGTTCCACTCGCCTTGGGGTTGTCCGTACCCAGAACCCTGAGGGAAAGACCCACCCCACGATTGCTGCTGCTGTGGGATGCCCCACTGTTGTCCTTGCGACAGGCCATATTGATCCTGCGGCAGGCTGTGTTGGTTCTGCGGTTGACCGTATTGATTCTGCGGTTGACCATATTGATTCTGCGGTTGACCATATTGGTTCTGAGGTGCCCATTGCTGATTCCTCACGGGGGGTTGTCCTGAGGGAGGCTGGTACTGGTTCGGCGGGGGACCAGGGGGTGGAGGGTGTCGATCAGCAGGATGGGTCCAACTTGTCGCTGGTGGTTGGGTATTTGTGTCCACATAGAACCTGGAAATCGCTTGCGTTCAGGGTCTCGTCTAAGGGGGAGATCGCAGGCGGATATACCAAGTCTTGTAGCTGTGGAAGAGGGAGAGAAATGAGTCTCTGGTGGGAAGGACGAAGGGGAGAACATTACTTTAGGTCGTACTGCTGCATCCAGCCTGGTGGCAAAGGACGAACATCTGCCGGGAGTGATAAACACGATGTTCCCGATGCAACATCGGCAGAATGATGTACCTGGATTTATTGGGGTTGTTGACACACTACCGTACGGTGGTGGCGAAGACATGATAGCGATCAGGGGGAATCGATGCGGGACACTCGCTTAGCCCTGAGCTTTTTATAACTGAGGTACACCTGACCCATCGCCGGATCCGGTAGCCACGTGTAGCTTATGCTATCGCTCTGGCCCGTGGGCCCATACACAGGCGTGTGCTGCGCCGTACTACAGCACACTCGTGGACAGCCAAGGACAGCCTCCACACTGCGAGGATTCAAGAATGTGATTGACAGGGGCATGGAAACATCGTCGCGAGTGTCTAAACCGAGCACGGCATCACTCCTTCACCTTACGCTTCTTCTCCTTCTTCTCCGTCTGAGCAGGGACCTTCTGTGCTTTGGTGGGGGGATTCTGGACCTGAGGGGTCGAAGAGGATTTCTTGTGTTTCTTCTCTTTGGCAAGGACGGCAACCGGAGGCTTCTCTTCCTCATCGTCGTCCGAACTGTCCCCGGAAGAATCTGAAGAGGCGGCCGAATCTTCAGAGCTGGGAGCCACGGTGACGTCGACCTTCTTTTTCTATGAGCGTCTTCAGATATCGGAATCTATCGCCAGCCAGGCTAACTAACCGTGGCTCGTTTATCGCCGGCGCTTGGGGCGGGTTCTTTGACTTGACCAGGAAGTTCCACTCCAGCCTTCATCGCGTCATATTCCGTTTTCTCCTTCTGGTAAATCGCCTTTGCCTCTTCCTGGCGCCGACTGTAGGTCTGGTGTGGTGATTACTGGTCAGGAAAGTTTGAACACAGTCTGACGCGTCAGGAACGAACCTCTTTCTCCTCAGGACTCATTCCTGCCCAACGTTGCGAAATGTTGGTCAAAATCTCATGATTTGCCATGGTCGGGTTGGCCTTTTTCATCGCCTGGCGAACTTCGTTTTGGAATAAGAGATAAGAGGAAGGAGGACGCTTGGGCGCGTCTGGGTCGCGAGGCTTCTTGACCCTCTTCCTTTTCACAACTTCCCCTTCTTGGCTGTGGTCGGCCTTGCGTTTACCGACCCCATTGGGTTGGGCAGGGACAACTGGGGGTTGCGGAGGAGGCATCATCTGTTTCATGTTCAACTGAGGGTTCGCCCCTATCGGTGGACCGGCTGCGAAGGGCGACCCCATCGGAGGCATAGGCTGGATAACTTGGAGCGTAGCGGGTCCGAGGCCGTGAAGCACATGAGCGTATTGGTCGCTGATTTCCGCGCATTTCCGCATAACATCTGAGAGGGAGTTGAGGTGGTTGAGGAGCTGTAACGAGCAATTTTTCATATGAGCAAACAGAACGCCGAATGAATGACGGCGGGTTGACGGACCTGCAGCTTTGCAAACTCGAATTGAGCGAGACCATCAGGGAGATTTGACATATCTCGAGGGTTGTTACCGAGACTACAAACGACTCGAGTGCGAATCGTAAGGGAGTAAGAAAAGAATACAAACAGCCTCTTAGACCTCCCTTTCTATATGGCTTCAGTTTTTCAAACTCAGCTTCAGGGGTTCGTGCTCCGATTATAATTTCACGCTCCGAGCCTCACCCCCTTTCCGTCGCCGGTTTTCTTTCGAGCCTTCCTACCCGTACGACTGACAGCAGCGATTTGAAACCTTAGTGTTAAACAACGGGCGGCGGATTCTCGTCTGTCGGCATTCTGAACGACGACAGAACGATACCGCGTTTGCTAAAAGTCTTATAACCCTCCCTGTTGAAAACCCCGCTGCGAAAGCCACACGCGGCTAAATGGACTCTATATACGGGGCGTGGATTCAACCCGCTGGACCGCAAGATAGCCTGCACCACCCATCTGGCCCTGCAGAGCAAAGCTGGAAAGACCCTGCGTCGGCGGCGGGGACAACTACCAACGGTCCCAACCCCTCCTCAGGCGCGCAACCCACGCTGGATCTGAACGATTTTGGGCTGGGCGTGGATATCAATGGGGGTATGTGTTTCCATGCCACGAATCACCTGGATGGGACGTAACTGACGCGGTTTTCCGTAGGGATTAACCCCCATGGTACATCCACCGGAACTTCCACCTCATCGCCTGCGTCGGGGTCACAGCCATACGGCCACTTCGCTCAGTACCCTTTCTACCTTCCCGGGCCATTCAATGTGACTCCATATGGGTCGTCTCCGCAGTGGCCTCCCTCAGTCCCTCTATCCTCGTACTCCTCGCTGAATGGCGCTACCACAAACACCAATGGACAAACGGCCTCTCCTCCCCAAATGGTCATCGAGTGAGTACCCCCAACAATCCGTCCAACCCCCGGTCTGACACATGAACGAGTAGTCCTGCGCTAACCATGGGGACACCGTCGACGAGTTCCACTGCTCAACCGTATACGTTATCGTCCCGTTCCCCCTACCAACAGTATCACAACCCCACCATGGCGATCAATCCAGCGTTTGTGCACAGCTTCTCTCCGTCCCGGCAGAACGCACAGTCTCCACCGCAGGCACTCGCTCCCTACGTGCTCCACGCGCCATCACCGCCTGTGGAAACCGTATCACCTGCTTCCTTTTATCAGCGATCGCCCCCTTCCACCTCCGCGACGCCTCCCTCGAATACCCCGACCTCTACTTCCAACAAACTTACCCCGCAAGCCCGCCAGGAAAAGTTCAATTCCACGATCAGACCCTTACTACAGCCCAATCAGTTCACAGGCGCTGGTGCCGTGAGCGACCTCGCTGACAAGATTATAACCTTGGACACTGGCGAGATTGAAGGCCCTTTGCGATTGGAAATCCTGACGAAAATCAGGGACAATGCCGGCAACCATTACTTCCGCGCTTGGGTTGAGAATGAAGATGCGATGGATATAACACGAGAGTGGCTTAAAGCTGCTGCCAAAGGGGATGACCAGCTGGTCGAGACGATAATGCCATTATTACACGTGAGGAGATCATTTATGGTTCGAACGGTGCACGTCCTGAATGCTGTAATTGTCAGATAATTGACCGACTGCCCTGGTCGCTTGAGTCTCTCCGGAAAGCGAAATTGGGGAAGATCATAGTGAAACTGACCAAGGAAGCGTCGATTCCTGGTAAGCCTCCGAGCATATCCCTCTGTTTACGCGGCTGCGACTCCGCCGCTGCGTGGTTGATCCTCCTAAGCCCGGCTCATTGTACCTGTACTTTCCCTCATATCGTTCGCAAAAAGACAAATGAGCTTGAATCTAACAATTCCTTCCCCCTGTTCGTATCGCCTCGCAGCGGTCAAGGACATGGCATCAAATCTGGAACGTAAATGGCGACAGATGGCATCCAGCAATTCGAAAGATGACGCTTCGAAAAAGGGCGGGGACACAGAAACTTCAGAGGGTGGGTCACGTCAGTTGGTTATACCATTTTGCCCACGTGACTGACGCAACGTCTGGTTATCACCTGTGCTAGATCCGAAAACGAAGAAGAGAAAATCATCGGAACCTCCTCCAAAGTCCGGTCCCCCGGCAAAGAAGACAGCAGTTACACCCGCGACGGTCAAAATCTCAACTGCCGCCACAAAGGCTGGTGCGGTCAAGGATGCAAAGTCTGATTCATCATTCTTCTCTACGCCAAAGCCCAAGCCAAAGCTTCCGAGTTTCAAGAAGGCTCCAGTCCCCGTGAAGAAAGAACCCGAAACGAACATAGCCCAACCCTCTTCCCTGGATCCCTTCCAAGAGGCTCTGAAATCGATGGCGAAAGGCCGCAAAGAGTCTCCATCCGTTACCCCTGCCCCCACCCTACCAACACCACCACCCCCGGTCACAACGATTACCGTTCCGGCAGGAAAGACAGGGAAAAAGAAAAAGTCTGTTAGTTGGGCTCCGGAAGGCCGTCTGGAGCAGATCAAAATCATCGAACGAGCGGTGTACGATGATGACCCAGTAGACGTCAGCATCTTTCCCTTTGCTTCCTCCTTAGATAGTTGGTGTGAATTATCCGTTTATTTACTCGGAGCTTTTGTTGTGTTACAGGGAACGACCGTCCACAACATTCGTGATCTCGATCGAGACGAGGGTGCGGCCATGCACGCCCACCTGTTCGAGGAGCTCATTGATTGGGCGGAGCCTCAAGGTGAGAGGACCTAAATCACGTGCCATCTTCCCTTCTTGATGCCGTAACCCTCCAGTGCTTGATATCCCCCAGGACATAGAGTTGAGGTCTCGAGGCGAGTCAAGTCAAGAAAGGTTAGCCCAGGAAGAACGCGAGAAAACTACTCTGGGCGCTTTGTATATGTCTGCGGTGCAGATACCGGACAGTCCCGCCGAACCCCCAAGCATCATCCCAGACGATCAAGTCGATTCGACCGTCCGGCACATGACCACCGGACCGGATGTAGACTCAATATTCTGGTCGGGACCCCCTCCGTCGGAAGCATCTGCGGCTGCATTCCACAACGATCAACACAGCGGACCCGCTGCGATGGGAATGGGCGAAGATCCTAACACTCCCTTTCCTTCGATGGAACCTAACATGATGTCCGCAATGTCCGCCGGGCTGGGGAATATGACCCCCGAGCAACTCACCCAGCTCTTGGCGACGCTCGCCTCGCAGAACGGGATGTATGGTCAACAACAGCAACAGCCAGGGGGACACGACCAGCAGATGCCTCTCTACGGAAACGTGGGGAGTGGTGCTGGTCAGCAAGACTGGAACATGGGTCCCCAACAATGGGGAGACTACAGTGGTTATCAACAAGAAGATGGCGGCGATGTGCACCAGCAACAACAGCAACAGCAGCAGCCACCTCAACGTGGTGGCTGGGATCGCGGTGGTTCCCGTGGTAGGGGCCGTGGTCGCGGTCGTGGGGGACTGATGGGTGACGTGTATAAGGATGGCAGAAAGCGAAAACCGTGTACGTTTTTCGCGCAAGGAAGGCGAGTACATGTTCACTGCCCAGTTTCTTTCTGGTCACGGCGGTTGTTAATCGACTACCTTTCCCTCACAGGTGTAGATACGGAGACCAATGCGACTTCAGTCACGAGGCTTATTGAGTGTTCCGCACCTCACCGACGGAGGTTTATTGCCTTCCCTTCCCTTTCCCGACTCCTGATGCATCGTCCTCGTGTCCCTGCTTTCGCCCTTCGCCCGCTATACATTGTAAATTATATCAGTCGCCTACATACCCAGCATGTTACTGAACCACCCATCTAATCATCATGTGCCGGACTTCACGCACGTTGACTGCTCAGAAGCTCTAAAAACACGCCGCCTCGATTAAAAATTTACTAACCTGTCTGGGCATTGGAGTCTGTAGGTATTCTGACCGTGCGCTTTCAAGAAGAAAGGGGGAAGGAGAATTGAAGAAAGCTGGTTAGATGTATATGGTCGGATGTAATCCGGTGATTATACAGTACAAATGGGATAAATAAAAGGAAAACAGCGACGTGGACGTAACCCGGAGATGACCAACACGAGACAGCGGAAAATACGCAGTACGGACACGGCGGAATGGGGGGGGGGAAGTGAGAAGAGACAAAAATGGGGGAACGATGGCGAGAATGCTACTAGAGTACAATCTACTGTAGAAGACGGATAGGGACAAGGAGGACTCAAGGGGCTTTGCGAGAGCGACAACAAGAGAACAAAGAGGTTTCGGAGGTGTAATTTTAACCGCACACGCACAACACGCACAATTAGGAATAACAGAACACACGAGAGAAAAAAGGGAGAAAAAGATAATCAGCCAAGAGTTATCCACCACCCGTTCCTCTCCGCTTACCACGAGTCTGCCGTTTTGATGGTGGTGCGTGATCTATGGTTGGGGAAGAGGTGTCGCCGTGGGCCTTTCTCTTGAGGGTCGCAGCAGCCATGGACGGAGTGGTTGAGGCCGACGTCGTCGCGGCAGGAGTTGACGCCGGCGTAACCGATGTCCCTGGAGTCGGTTGCTGAGGTGGTTGCTGAGGTGGCATCGTCGGCGCGGGCTTGTTCTGCTTCGCAGGTGAAGAATCACCGGAGGGTGGTACACTTAACAGCGTGGGTTGGGGACCTTGTTGGTTATTCGGCTGGATGAGGGTGACAGCTTGGTTAGTGGTCATACTCTTCGTCGGCATCAGGCCGTCTTTCTGGAATCCTGGACCGACAGGGTTGTTGTTGGCCACCATACGCATGTGCGCTACCACCACTGGTGTATCCTTAATTTTCTCAGAGAACTGTTTCAGGGACTCTGGGTGCGTGACTTGTCAGTCGGTGGGGGCGATGGAGTTGGCTTCTTAACACTCACGGAGTGGTCCGAGACCGGTTTCGCTCGAAAAGTGGATCAAATCGGTCATCTGTGCAATGCTTTCTGCGAGCTAGGATGTGGGAGCAGGAGAACGTGAACAATCATCAACCAGAGGCAGCCGAGAATGAACACAGACCTCTAAACACCTCATGGTCGCCTGGGGTATTCCAAACGCGTTCACGGGTTCGCCGGGGATGGATGACCGTTCATAATGGATTCGATCCTGTGTCCGATCCGGTTGTGAACCCATGCCATTCATGCCGGGTGTGTACGTTTGTATCAGCGGGGATCGCCCGATTTTCGGACCGACGATTGCGTCCACCTGGATCAACTTGTGGTGCACGTTAGCATCAAACTGTAAGTGCTCGAACTTCATCGAAAAGCTTGGTTGTGACCCCTGAGCGACATTCGTGGACGACGGAGAGAGAACCAGGTGTGCGGTGAGAGGGCCACACAGCTGAATTGTGTACCCGTTTGAGTACCTGTATGTCCATACGGCTGTGACACACTCGACAACCAGGTGGCTTGATCCAAGGCTCTTCTCTCGCGCCCCGTCGAGTGAAATGCTCATCGAGTGTACGCCAGACTGGCTGGTTACCAGGAAAAATCGGGGTAATATCGGGGTGCCGATCTCTGCCGGGCCGTGAGGACGTGAATAGAACAGAAGTTCGGAAGTACGGACCGAAGGGTTTTGCTTCGTTCCGTTGGTTATCCTTCCATAAGGTGTACTTCAAAATCGCCTTGGGGGTGAAGTAGTCCTTCACAAGGGATTCCCAGAAAATGAGGCCGAGTTTCTAGCCATTATTCTTGAGGTGCGCTTCCAAAAGCCACACGTGTGAAGTTACTCACATTCCTATTGTCGCTTGATAGCGCTCCACTGAACTGGAGTAGTCGAATAATACCCTGCCCCTGCAGATTCATCATCCTATAACAAACCAGAAGCCGGTCAAATGTCAGACCGTGGAGGTGTACCATCATAATACGTACACTTTCTGTGGATAGTTGGCGCCTGCTGGTTGTGGGCCGGAATTTTCGGGCAAACTGCCTGCGGGGGCGGGGACAGACGAAGGGACGGCCGTATTAGGCGGTCTTTGGACGCCGACGAATGGAGGGCTGGGCTGATTGACCAAGTTCTGGCCACCAGGCTGCGGCTGGGGGGGCATCGCGGTCATAGACGGAGGCTGAGGAGGACCCGGCTGGCCGCCAACGGTAGGGTTCTGAGAATTCGGAACGCCTGCTGAAGGCATCCGGTTTGGCGGCATCGTCGGAAGTTGTGGTTGGCCGAGGTGTGGAGTGCGAGGCGGTCCCGCTTGTTGTGAAGGAGGTCGAGGGGTAGGACCGGCGTGTGCTTGAGGTTGCGACTGAGGACGTTGGAGGTTGGGCATCGGACCTCCGACACCAATGTGTTCACCACTCTGATGGTGTGGCTGTGGCATCTGGTGGGGCATATTCGGTGGTTGAGAAGTGGGATGAGAGTGAGACGGTTGGTGGGACATCGAGGGAGGCATAAAGTGGTTAAAATCGTTACTCCGCTGAATGTCGAATTGTTGAGCCGGGGTCAAGTTTGTCAGGCTGAAGCTGTTTCGATTTGAAGGGACGTTCGGATTCGAAACCCCTGCGCCCATGTCCTGATTAGAGTCCGGCGTTTGAGGAAACCCAAACTGGTTGCCACTGCTAGACAAACGTGGGTTGTGCATGCCCTGGGGGAATTGGGGGTTCGAGTAGTGGACATACATGGAATTGTCGGGGGTTCGATTCTGCGGGCCAGTGTTCATGGGTTGCTGGTGCGGGCCGCCAGGGGTCTGTGACTGGGGGGTAGAATGAGGCGACATTTGGGGGGTTTGCTGAGGTACCGGCATGGGAGGTTGGAAATTCATCGATTGGGGTACATTTCCAACGAGCGATGGTTGAGATGCCTGCGGTCGAGGAGCGTTCCCCGACATACCCTGATTACCCTGCATGTGCTGCGGTCGAGGGTTCATCCCTAAGCCCACATCCTGGCCCTGGATCTGAGGGTTTTGCTGCTGGGGCATCCGGGTCATCTGCTGAGGCGGCATCCTCATATTTTGATGGGGAATACCCTGCGGATTCATACCCATACCACCCATTCCAGGTTGGCCAGGATGGATACCGACACCGGCCATCTGGTTGAGGGCAGTTTGGTTCAATCCCGGCTGCGACACCGTCCTGCGAACGCCTTGGGTACCGCCAGGCATCATGGAGTTGGGATACCCCATGCCCTGTAGTTGGTTGGGACCGATTCCATTCATATGGGGAGCCTGGACGGAAGACGCGGAAAGACCTTGGCCCTGGCCGGCGGGGAGAGGAGGGTTCCGTCGCTGGTGCGCGAGGTGGTGTTGGTGATACATCTGGGCGGGGGTGGGGTTCTGAGGTTGCGCGCCTCCCATCGCGAGAGTGGAATTCTGATTGGACGCATTTTGCAACATGGACATGTGGTGGGGCTGGGAGGAAGGACCGGGGGGTTGTTGGCCCTGTTGGAGGAAATGCATATTGTTCGATAGATGAGTGATGTTCGGCTGTCTGAGCATGTCTGTCTGGTGGCTCATAAGCCGGGAGAACGAGCGGGATTTGGCGATAAAATTCTGCTCTGGGCGTGGAATGAGCGAGCTAGAATGGCATGCGACCCTTGGCTAGAAGGTGACGATGTGAATCGCGGGTCGAACCAGACGGGTGTCTGTTGGGAAGTGGGGGGGTCCGAACGCGCGTGTCGAGGGCTTGAGGGTTTGCGACAAACGAACTGAAACTGGCCGACGCGAAGAGGGGACAGAGGGAGGGAGGGAAGGCGCGAAGGGCGGGGGACGAAGAGGAGGAGGGCAAGGCTAGGCCAGCTGAGATTGGCTGGAAGACGCTTCCCAACTCACACGCTCGACGTCGGACTCGGACGCCACAGTCACGCCCTCCGCAGACAATGGTCAGGCAGTTCAAACACCACGAGCAGAAATTGCTCAAAAAAGTCGATTTTCTAAACGTACGCCCTCCCCTCTCCGCCAAGTCTCGTTGCTCAGAGATTTTCAGTGGAAACAAGATGCTAATTTTCGCGAGATAAAAGTCATGCGGCGATACCACATCCAGGACAGGGAGGACTACAACAAGTGAGGAACAATCCAGACAATAAACCGTCTCTAATCCTTTGTTCCCCAGGTACAATAAATTGTGCGGCTCTCTCCGCTCCTTTGCTCATCGCGTCTCCCTCCTCCCCGCCCAGGACCCTTTCCGCGCGAAAATGGAGGGGCAACTGTTGTCGAAGCTATACGACATGGGGGTCCTCAACTCGCAGGCAAAGCTCAGCGACGTCGACAATAAACTCACCGTTGCTGCCTTTTGCCGACGACGGCTCCCGGTCATCATGGTGGTGTCCAAGATGGCCGAGACGGTCAGTGCGGTGGGTGGCCTTTACCCCACGCGACCGCCTCCAGTTTTGCCTGACGCGTGTTCCATCAGGCCGTAAAGTTTGTCGAGCAAGGGCACGTCAGGGTGGGTCCGGATACGATCACAGACCCTGCATTTCTCGTGACACGGTAAGTCTCAGTCCTTGTTCCGATGTTAACCCCCAAGCTGATGTATGCCGGCGTCATAACAGACACATGGAGGATTTCGTCACTTGGGTTGATACCTCCAAACTCAAGCGCACGATCGCCAGGTACAATGACGAGGTGTGTATGCCGTTTTTCGGGGTGCTGGTGAGATACTGAGTTGCATCTGTTCCTTCCTTCAAGCTCGACGATTTCGATCTGTTATGATGCTACTTTCATATCTGGCGATCCCAAGACACCAACTACCCTGATCAATGGTGACGGCATTGGCACGGTCTTGTCGGGCGCGGGCGGCGACGCCGCCATCGCAGATTGGCCAGCGTTTGTGGTACCGCCTCCTGTTAGAAAGCTGGACGAGAGTTGGTTACGCCCATCATCTGCTTCCCGTGCTCGTTACGTAGCTTGTTGAGGACATAGATATCGTTTCCAGAGGGACAATGCAAAGGTGCAATCCACGTGACGCAGACGGTCACAACTCGGATTCAGTCGAATTAGCATTGTGTCTGTCGCCGTCATTCTTCATTTCCTACCCCCGTTTTTATTCACGTTCCTTGCCAACATACACACCTACATAGACGATCAAGACTGAACGCCTAACGCGACCGTACGAGCTGACCAGGTTATTTGAGGCACTCCAATCATGGCTGAGTCTGGCGGTGAAGGCAACATTAAGGTCGTAGTGCGATGTCGGCCGCTCAACTCTCGAGGTCCGTACCCCTTGCCCCCACCCGGAAACCCCAGCTTAGCCCGCACATCCCCCCCTCGCATGGCAACCTTTACGACGCTCCCGGATCCGACGTTATGCAGAGCTGGCTCGTGGCGCGAAGCCTCTCATCAGGATGCGGGGGAACCAAACAATCCTCGACCCTCCAGAGCCAGGTTCCACGCAGTCCCAAGTCGCCTCCGGTCGTGCAAGCGAACGTAAAACTCACACCTTCACGTTCGATAAGAGTTACTGGTCGGCTGGGCCGAGGAACGAACCTGAATACTGTTCACAAGAAACGCTGTATAGCGATTTGGGCATTGAATTATTGGAGCACGGGTTCTCGGGGTTTAATGCGTGTATTTTGGCTTGTGAGCAAACTGTGTTTTCTTCCCACAGCCGTACGTTGACCGGCAAGGGTAATGGGAATGTTCAGACGGACAGACGGGTACGGCACATCGCGTTTCTACCGTCAGGTTGGGCCGTTTATTGATTCTAGAACGTTACAAGGTTCCGGGAAGTCATACAGGTCAGTTCTGACGGAGTTGACCCCGCATTTAGTTGCCTGATGCATTCTATCCCAGTATGATGGGGTGTAAGTCAACTTCTCGTCCCTGATTTACACGGAACATCAAATTTGATCCACCCCAAGATGGTGCGGACAAGGGTATTATCCCCCTCACCTGTGCAGAGCTGTTCCGGCAATGTGACGAACGCCATGCGAGGGATTCTGACCTCAGCTTTGTCGTCGAGGTTTCGTATATCGAGGTGTTTGAATATCCCAACCCACATTCAACTTGACGCTAATCGTGGACGGGTAGATCTACAACGAGAAGGTCCGAGACCTCCTGAATCCCAAGAACACGGGCAACCTGAGGGTCCGCGAGCATCCAAGTTTGGGCCCGTACGTGGAGGATCTTTCGAAATTGATGGTCAGGAGCTACGATGAGATGATGACACTTATGGACGAAGGGAACAAGGCTAGGACTGTCGCAGCAACAAACATGAATGAGACGTGCGTCTGAGAAGTTGCATTCGACGTTGATTATTGACTGTTTTTACATTCCAGCTCCTCGCGTTCGCATGCCGTTTTCACACTACTCCTCACCATCAAGAGACGTGACCCTGCCACGAAGCTCGACACGGAGAAAGTCTCACGTATCAGGTTCGGTCAAGTAGCTCCTATGTGTACCCCGAGCTGATAGTCGGCCACCACAGTTTAGTCGATTTGGCGGGTTCGGAACGAGCAAACTCCACAGGAGCCACGGGTCAACGGTTGAAGGAGGGGGCGAACATCAACAAGTCCCTCACAACCTTAGGAAAGGTCATCTCCGCCCTGGCATCTGCATCTGAGGGCAAGAAGGGAAAGAAGAAGGCGGAAGATTTCATTCCATATCGTGATTCCGTATGCCCCACTCACCCCACCTCGGTTCATTATCCCGTCTTGCTGAGTGCTTGGTCTGTTCGTAGGTCCTTACGTGGCTGCTGAAGGACAGCTTGGGAGGAAACTCCAAGACTGCCATGATAGCGGCCATCTCTCCTGCCGACTACGAGGAGACCTTGAGTACCCTGCGGTATGCTGACCAGGCAAAGAAGATCAAGAACAAGGCCGTCGTCAACGAAGACCCCAATGCGAAACTCGTCCGAGAGCTCAAAGAGGAGCTGGAAATGTTGCGAGGCAAGTACCTTACCGCCTGGGCGTGGCTCCAGTCCTGGCGATTGACAATGGTTTTCCAACGCAGCTCGCGTGGCGGGGAGTGCTGGGGAAGATACCTTTGATGTCAACATCCCCGCAGAAAAACAGAAGGTTACTTACCTGGCGAAGGATGGCACCATCAAGACGGTCACCAAGGCAGAGCTGCAGGAGCAGATGGAGGCCAGCGAGAAACTCATGCAGAGTTTGAAGGAGACGTGGGAGGACAAAATGGCCAAGACTCAGGAGATCCACAGGGAACGCGAGAAGGCCCTAGAAGAGTTGGGCATCACAGTAGACAAGGGAGCGGTCGGCGTACATACCCCGAAGAAGATGCCACACATTGTAAACCTGGTGAGTGTGGCGATTTGTTTCCGGGTTCAACTGAGTATCTGAGGCCCTACATTACCACAGAACGAAGGTGATTGTTACCCCGGTACCGCAGAAATGCAAATGACTGAAACCCGTTCCGTGCAGATCCTCTTATGAGCGAGTGTTTGATCTACCAGCTCAAACTGGGACAAACGATGGTCGAGTTCTCGTCACCAGAGTTCATGCATGACTTCTGACCCGAGTTCAACAGGTTGGCCACGTAGATAGCCGAAAGCCGGTCGCCATCCGTCTCAGCGGTGAGACCATTCTGGAGGAGCACTGTTATTTCGACAACAAGGATGAGAAGGTGATGCTGTATGCCATGCCCAATAGTGTCACCGTGCGTGCAGCCCCTTCTATTTTGCGATGGGGTAAGATCTCACATGAAGCGTAGATCCTTAATGGCAGACAAATACCCCCTGGACAAAGTCACAGACTCCGGTCAGGTTTCCGAATCATTCTTGGAGATCACCACGTTTTCCGGTTCAATAACCCTGAAGAGGTACGCAAGCAACGGACTCGAGCCGCCAACAAATCTTCGTCCCTTCAACACAGTGTTTCTGCCGCTGATCTGGAGGCCGGGAACGCGGAAGCCTCGACACGGCCGCATTCGCCGACTGGCTCTTCTGTCGACCTTGACGGAAATGGAAACGATGTCGACTGGACATTTGCTAAGCGAGAGCACGCGCTTGCCAGACTGGGGTTGGATCCTGCGTTGGACAACCTTCCGGACGAAGATCTTAACAGGCTATTCGAGAAGATCACGAAGGTGAAGACGATGCGAGACCACATCTCGAAACCCAGACCGGAAAGTAGCCTTAGTCAGGCTATAGACAGTCTCAGTCAAGGGGTCGATGATGTCTGGAGCGACTCTGGCAGGGCATTTGACGCCTTCACGGACGACACCAGTGTGGATGCGAACGGTACCCCGGACGTTGAGGGTTCAGCGAAGGATGCCCGCAATCAGCTCGAGAGCCAGGAGGCGGAATTTGAATCGAGGTTGGAAGCCCTCGGGGAGTCTTCTGAGGCGGAAGACTTGAAGGCGGAGAAACAGCAGATGGAACACCAGCTCAAACTCATCCAGAACCAGATGAAGAGGATCATCGACGCGAGGGCTCGGGGGGAGGAGTTGGGCGAGATGGACTTCGAACCGACGATCTATTCTGCGAAGCAGCTGAAGCTTATCCGGAAAGTTCTGGACAAGTGGAGGGCTCACCGATCGTTCTCCATGGCAGAGGTGGTGTTGTCGACTGCTGTGGTGATCAAGGAGGCGAACGTGATCAGGTAGGCGATGCAAACCCTTCACCTTATGCCCGTTTTGACCTCTTTTCAGCAAGGAATTGGGGAAGGATGTTTCGTACAACTTCACTATCGCTGCTGGTGGATCTCTGGCCAGGCCCACATCGTCGGTGGATACAATTGCTGGGTTGGACGAGTTCGGCGACGTGGCGGACCCGACGTTGTCCTCCGCTACCCAACCGTCCGTTGCGATCAAGGTTCTCGACAAACGCAACAACGCGATCTACCTCTGGTCACTGGATCGGCTGCGGCGACAATTACAACGGATGCGTAACCTCACGGTGTTCATCGACCGGCCGTCATACTCACAACACTTCTCTTCGGAAGAACCCTTCTACAACTCCCCCCCACCCTTGTACTCCTTCATCGGCAACGCTCTGGTTTCCTTGTCCCCAGTTTCTCGGCGATTGTCATCCACCTCGACTGTACCCATATTCTGTCGGTATACTGCAGAGGCGATTGGGTCGTGTCGGATCGACCTCCGGATCCTCAATGTCACCCCTCCCAAACGACATCCTGGTTCTGGCACCTCTACTAGATCGTCTTCACCCCTACCACCCCCAGGGCTGAACGGGAGCAAGTCGTTGAGCGTCGGAAGCAAGATAAATTTCGTGTTGACGATCGACTCGGTCAAGGGTCTCTCCCCTCATGATTTCTCTGCCGTACATCTCCAAGCTAGGCTGGCTTCGTTCATCGGACCGAGTGTCGCTGCCGAAGAGGTGTTCGCCTCCCCGGTTATCGAATTAGAGAGCGCGTCCCTTTCTGACCTCAAGTTCCGCCGAACTTTCACGATTGGCGGGACGGTGAAGACGCTGGTCCATCTCAGAGAAGGCTACGCGCCTATCGAGTTTTTCGCTTCCGTCACCCCTACCTACCTAGAGCGCCTAGAACGGTGGGACGAGTTGCGCGAGCAACGGGCACCTTTCACAAATGGAAACGGTTTACACACCAATGGGATACCCTCACCTAGTTCGCAGTCACCGCAACCCTCGACTCAACCGATGAGACGGTCTGAGACGGAGTTCTTTATGGAGCAGGCACACGACGTCGTGGCTTGGGTGCAGCTGTGTGAACTGGGACCGGATGGAGAATACGTCCCAGTACCGGTCGTTACCTCAGGAGGGACCGATTCCGGAACCTACACGCTACACCAAGGGCTACAGAGGAGGGTTGCCGTGCACCTTGCGTGTAACTCTGGACGACAGCTCCCCTGGTCGGAGTTTACCAGGGTGCGGATAGGGAACGTGAGGTTGCTGGATCCGAAGGGTCGGTTACACGACTCGCCATCGAAACCCTTGGTGACTCTGCCACTTCTACAACAACAACAGGTGGAATTCAAGCCGGATGGTAGCGGGGAGTTGAGGGCGGAGGCTCTGTGGGATTCCAGTGTTCACGACTCGATACTGCTCAACCGCGTTACTGGTGCCAACCAGAAGGTCGTGGTACAACTGACTTGGTCTGTCGCTGTGGAGACCTGCGCGGAGCCTGTCCAGTTCAGCACCGATATTGCCATCACGATCCAAACCCGAGACGCGCGGCCTCCTTCGAAACTTATGACTTTCCTCGGCTCAACCAAGGTCCTGTCCAAGACGAGTACTGTCTTTCACGTGCGACTTACACCGCCATTGATGAGATCGGCGAAGGATCTGTGGAGACTGGATACCGCTGAGAAGTACGTTCGGGGAGAGGAGGCGCTTGGGAGTTGGAGACCGAGAGGCATCACGGTCGTGGAGGATTATTCGAGGCTTGTGACGATGGAGCGGAGAGCTGCCGATGTTCAGGCTATTCGCGTTATTTTGGCTGCCACGCCTCCTAAACCTCCGACGCAGGCAAATTCCATGGTGTGGGGTGGAGAGGACCTTCTGAAGAAGTCCGTTGACTTGTGGCAGAAGAAGTTTGGGCACCGGGGCGAGGTATCTTTCCGCTCCACCTCTCTTGACCCCCAGTTTAATGACTTGGTGTGTAGATCGTGTTACGACAGGAGCCTGAGGAAGAGGTTGCGAGCTCGTCATCCTCGAAGGTGTTCGATACAGAGTCCCTCAACTCCTTGAAACTCGTTTCTAGTACGAAGCCGATACCAAGGAGGTAATGGCTCCCCTAGAGTCGTTTGGCCTCAGCCTGACAGGAAGCCCCCATAGCGACGGCCCCACCAAGAAGGGCCACCTCTCAATACTGTTAGATGCGAACCTTAATGCCTGGGAACGGCGGTGGTTCGTACTTAGAAGGTAAACCCCAACCACCACCACCACCCAAAAAACGTCTTACTCACTGGAGTCGTCCCGTGTACCTCAGGCCTTACCTGCACATGTACGCTCGCTCCAACGAATTGGAGGAGAAGGGTGTGATCAACCTGAACGCGGTCAACGTCGAGAGCAATCCAGACATGGAAATGCTGCTTGGGGTAAGTGGTTCCCCCTCTTGTTAATTGAGGTATCCTTACTCTGCGAACAGAAAAAGTTCACCTTCACCCTCTTCACCGCCTCGAACTCGTACGCTCTTGCGGCGCCTAGCGCGAAGGAGCTTCAATCGTGGACCAGCAAACTCGACCCCACGCGTCTATTGGCCTAGTCAGCCAACTATCTCACCACCTTTACCCACCTGCCGTTTTTTCTTTCTAGATCCCAATATCCCCTCCTTGCTCGAGGGAGATGACATCGCGGTTCACTTTCCTACCATTTTTTCGATGTGTTACTTAATGACCCCTTCACGAAATCGATGAGGCACGCAAGGACAAGCGGAATGTAATACTCCCCCACACCCCCATCTCTTCCCAGCTCTAGCACAACTCACTTACTGCGCGGCTCGACCAATACCCAACTTTATCCCTTCCATTATTTACCCCGATAGAATAAGCATCACTGCGATCGAATGCCTTGGGTGGTTTCTCCCTCCCGCGCCGGGTTTTCGGGTTTCATACTGTAATCTGTCTCGTTTAGCCTCTTGGCGCCGCGGAGGACCGGCGGTAATATGCCCTTCATCTGCAATCTATATCGATGATCGCTATGTTTCTCCCTCGCTCCGAACTGCCATAAACCAAGGCGCCTGGTAAGCGCCACCCCCCATTCTGTCCATGTCTACCTTTAATTCGGACAGACCCCCCGGCGAGATCCCGCACAGTTACCGGCCCGCCCCCGTTCCCGGCAAAGGGTCAAGTCTGTGCAAGGAATTCCTTGACGGCTTCAAGTGCGTTTGCAAGAGTCTCCGAGTTTGCAAGGCTGAACGTAGCATCTATACGCTACTTTCGAACGCCCTCAACCTCGGGCTCGAGAGCTTACCGAAAATCGAGGTGGACTGGCTGCCCAAGTTCCAAAACTACGTTTTGTTTGTACCGTTGAACGAGGGCGTAGCACCCGAGCGCGATCAGGAGGGATCTTTGTTCCCTACCGTCGTTCTCGTGCCGTTCACCACTGCCTGTGACCTCTACAAGATCGAGGGCACGAGGGGTCTCTCAATTCGTTGACAAGATCCCGAAGAAGGCTCACTCTGAACCTTCCGATCACATCAGCTGGAAAATATCCTTTCTGCCGTTGAAGTAAAACGAGGTCCGAAGAAAAACCGGCCCAAACTGGGCACCTTTACCGACGCGATTCCACCAACCGTCAATCAGGGCCCGGATGAACACGCGAACCCCGGGACGTCCTATGATGTTTCCCAGTCCCAGACGCGTAAGATTCGTGACTGCTGAAGAAGTACAGTTGTAACTTCAAAACCCAGCGGGAGCAAGAAACTGTCCGCGACTGAAACTGGGACCAGTTCCGGGGTACCAGGCACAGACACTAAACGGCAACGGCGGCCTCCTAAACAATTTCTCCCGACCCAAGCCGGGACGTATGCGGGAGAAAAACTGTCAGATTTGTGCGCGGCCAGCCATGCGCTAAATCTGCTCGTCGAAGGTGGGATCCAGGACGCGCTCATGCGGACCGAACAACTGACGCAACCCATCTGGAGTGGCCTCCCAAGGGGAGTTTGCGAAGGTTAGGGCCCTTCTACTCAGGGCAATCGGAGCCCCAAAGGCTGTGTAGAGTTCCTCCAGATTCGTACCCCGACCTTGCGTGTACATACCCTATAGAACTCATGCTGCGGCCAAATCCGTGAAGTAGGTCGTGTATGGGCGATGACCTCACTGGGAGGAGACGACCCAGAGGAGGGAGCGGGACGCTAGCTCGTGATCCGGAGAATGCGCCAAAAAAGCATGAGAGATTGACGCGGTGGGGTATACAAAAGCATATGTAGCGAAGGAGTATTATGGATATATGATGCGGTGGGGCGGGTCCGGGATCGCAAGATCACAGCAAGCGGAAAAGGAAAGTCTACGACGAATGGAACGCTACCGATGGCGGCCCCGGTTAATCACACGGGGCAGGCATCCCATTCTACAAGATTAAATTCAGTGCCCCGTAAAACTCGTTCGGGAGCAGTGATTCCGTACCTTGTAAAACGTGAGCATGTGACACGAAATGTGCCCCTTCGCGAACCCCGCTCCAGCATAAGCAAACAGGTACCTCCACTTCCGTTTGAACACCTCGAACGCGGCAGGATCTCGAAAGCCAGGGTATCGCTTTGCCATCGTGTCCATCGTGACGTTGGACTCTAACCTGCGACCCCACTCTCTCAGCGTCCGTGGGTAATGAGCTCCGTGGTTCTCGACGAACTGAACCGAGAACCGGTTCTTTGATCCTTTGGTCGCGGCGTTTATCAGGGTCGTGGGGCACGGAAGGGCGGAGTTTGGCCACATGTAGCGGCGCATGAAGTCTTCTGGCTGGCAAGTCATGTAACGGGCTTCTGGGAACGTGGTGGAGGTGACGACGGCGGTGGCGTTCTTGTCCTTCAGGGCCCAGTCGACGAGTTTAAAGTAGGTCTCGTAGTGTTGGGTCCCCACGTGCTGAAGTGAACAGAGCGAGTTGGTCGGTTTGGCAGGAGGGGGAAAGGAGTGGAAGGGGTACTGACCTCTAGCATCTCCACGCTTACGAAGGCGTCGAAGCGACCAGCCCATTCGATAGGCATATCTCGGTAGTCCATTAGATGGATGCGTATCCTATCCTGTAGTCCGGCTGCCCTGACCCTCTCCTCCGCCAGACTTTTCTGTTCGACAGACAGTGTCAGGGTATCGACCTCTACGCCAAACAAACGTGCTGCCTGGAGGCTCATTAGCACGTGGTTCATCGCAAGCATAATGTCAACCGTACCTCCATAGCCATTCCTCCCCATCCCGAGCCGAACTCGAGAACTCTCATGCCAGGCTTCACCCGGGCCATGGTCAAAACGTGACGGATCTTCCTCAGCTGGGCGCCCTCGAGATCAGAAAGCCGGGCGGTGGGGAGAAGGTCTCCCCTGAAACCACCTTCTTCGTCAGACCAGAGGGCACAGGAGTACATCATCTCCTTGCTAAGGAAACCTTTGAAGAGGTCGTTTGATTGGTCGTAGGCATCCACGACGTTGAGTCTGGCCCGGCTCAGTGACTGGCCAAGGAAGGCATTGTAGAGACCGGATACCACAGCGCTGAATCTGCTCAAGGTTGAATCGAGGCCGATCATCTCGTCGTAGTTATCGAGCCAAAGCTATGGATAAGTCAATCGGTGCTCAGGTGGGTACGCGGGAACGAGAACCTACATCCATCATACCCTTCAGGTTGTCAACGTCGATGTCGCTCATCATGTACGATTCGCTAACGCCGAGGTCGGCGGAGGCAAGCACCCGGACGTAAAAGATATCGTTGTGAACCGTAACTCGGACGGGGTTTCGACCTTCCTTATACGTTCCGAAGCCGTGGACGCCGTGTGAGTCGGCGATTTCCAGGTATCCAACCTTGATCGCGCTCCGTAGGAAGTTGAGGATCGAAGACCTCGCTGGACACGTCATGAAGCTGAGCCACGAGTAGTCAAACGAGGGAGGTTCTATCACCCACCAAAGGACGTCGACCAGGAAGCGGGGAGGAGACTACAGGGTAGCATAGAGAAAAGCGAAAGGGGATCGTAAACGACCTCGGCGAAGTGTGAGGAGGAGGCGAGCGTGGTCATTACGATCCGACTGCTGCTCGAGTGATGGAGAGGGTGCGTTTACGGGGAGTCTGTTGCTGGATCATGCAGCCCGCATGGGCTTATATCACTGTGCATGGTCGACGGTCATAACGCCAAGGATGGACGAGATGGGTCTCGCACGTTCGGCGCTGTCCAGTCGACGAGAGCCAATTTGTGCGGGAGAGTCGCACAATTGGGCTGTAAGACGGCGGTTAACGAGATCCAAAAGCGCAGGAATGAGTGCGGGAAATTCGCCAGAGATCCGCGTGGAAGTCAGTCTAATTTCCCGTGGTTATCTCGGGGAGCGCCCAAGACTCGATTAAATATAACAAGGATGCCCAGACGTTCTACCAGACAACATCGAAAGGGTGCTCGACATTGCGGACAGCCATGATGGACGAGGAGGAAGATGCGGCCAGTTGTTTGCCGTTGTTTGTCTCGGCTGCTACCACAGTGCCTGATGCCGAACGTTTGCCTATTGCTCACCCCACGTCATCCGTCACCCTCAAGTCGTGTGCAGGCGTCTGAGTGATCTGACGGGAAGGTCACCCAGGGGGCCGTGAAGCGGCCGCCACGAGCCGAGGATGGGTCGACGATCTGACCACTGCGCTGGGACACTGGCCCGTTGTCGGACCTCGTGGCGCGAATCACCCCCACGGTTTTCTTTGGGCAAAAATCGCGGCCGGAGCTCATTGAAATCTCCGAAAGGGATCTTTCGAATGAGAGGGGGCCTTTCATCTAGGTCAGACTTTATGGCAGTCGACGCGTCCATTTCTCAGTCAATGGAAGCGCACCCCTCAAGTTTTGTGTAGCGTGCGATTGAATAAATTCCCAAGCATTCGGGCGTGATTCCACGGGCTTCGACGCGCTGGGAACCGACTGTCGAGACCGGAGGCGTTTCGAAAGACTTGCATGGAACTCCTCTTCGTCAATTTCGTGGAAGTATCCCCCTGATGACCCTGGATGCGCCGGAATGGGCTAACCGTTCGTTCGGGTGCCCCGGTACTTCTCCTGGATCCGGACCGCGATGGCCGGGTGTCGGCGTGCGAGCAACAGAGAGGACATGATATGTGTAAGCGTAAGAGACACCTAGTGCAGATAAATGGGTTAGTGCACCTTGCGGAGATACTGAATGGATAATGTAGGTGCTTGTGTGTGTGAAGAACGCTATGCTCGCCACTCCGAATCAGAATCATATGATGAAACGGCACGTCTGTATCCTCTGGAATGCTTCGTATCTGGGACCTAGCTTCACGGCCAACACCCCCGAGCAGAGCGCTGGGTTAGTCCCATCAATGTGGGTGATCCTGTTACCGTAATGTTTGGCTGCGTGCCCCCCCGGTTTTTTTGTTCCCAGTTGGTAGAAATCATGGCCAAATCCCCCAGGGACGCCACCGTTCGCTCCCCCAACTCTTCTCTTTACCGTCGCCCACCATGGCTGTCATCTCTCGTCCCTCTGGCGTCGTCCAGGACGTCCCTGGAGTCCAACCGGAGCCCATTCTTCACCCTTCTGCGTCGTCCGAGCCCGCCGCGACATCAGACATGCCGGATTCAGACAAATACGTGGACAAACTCCTTCGCAACGCCGAACCGCTGCCTCCCATTACTTGGTCTAACTGGTACAGAGAGATCCGATGGTTCAACCTCTCCGTAATCGTCATCACGCCGCTCGTCGCCTTGTACGGCGCCCTAACCACTCGTCTCGAACCGCGTACATTCTGGTTTTGCGTCTTGTACTTTGTGTTCAACATGATCGGTGGGTTTTCAGCCTGTTTCGGGATCCCCGTCTGATTCCGTTGGGGGTTTCAGGAATCACGGCAGGTATGCGCCCCAACGCCTTTTCCGTATCTTATCATTACGTGTCGTTGCCAGGGTATCACCGCCTATGGTCTCACCGGGCGTACAACGCTTCTAGACCACTTGAGTACTTCCTCGCCGTGGCTGGCGGGGGCTCCGTCCAGGGAGCGATCTGGTGGTGGGCTCGTGGTCATAGGTCTCACCACCGGTAAGAATCCCGACACATCCCACCCCTTCGCCACAGCCTCCTTAACCCAATCCAGTTACACAGACACCGATTTGGACCCCTATAATGCAGAACACGGCTTCTGGTGGGTGAGTAGCTGGCCTTTGTTCCAAGCCCATTTTGGATGGCCTATTTTTGAACGCAGTCTCACGTCGTATGGATGCTCGTGAAACCGAGAATCAAGCCTGGACCAGCCGATATCAGCGACCTGCGCAATAATGCTGTTGTGCAGTGGCAATATCGGCACTACCCCGCAATCGCGTTGATTTGGGGAATCATTATCCCCACCGCGGTCCCTGGGTACTTTTGGGGCGACTGGCGAGGGGGATACTTCTACGCAGGTTTCTTTAGGACTGTTGCGGTTCATCACGTAAGGGACACGTACGCACCGCCTTGATGTTTGTTGAATTCACTGATATGAAGATTCGCAGTCTACCTTTGCCGTCAATTCTTTGGCTCATTGGCTGGGCGAAAGCACATTCGATGACAAGCACACGCCAAGAGACCATCTCATCACAGCGTTTGTGACCCTCGGGGAAGGGTACCACAACTTTCATCATCAATTCCCGATGGACTACAGGAACGCAGTGAAATGGTATCAATGGGACCCAACCAAGTGGTTCATCGCAGTTTGCAACAAGCTTGGACTCGCGAGCCATCTCCGCGTCTTCCCCGAACGAGAGATTGACAAGGGCAGGCTGACGATGCAGTTGAAGAAGCTCAAGGCCAAACAAGATAAGCTTGAATGGCCTATGGACTCGAACGACTTGCCCGTCGTTAACTGGGAGAGTTGTAGGTTCCCGAGGTTATCTGTCGTGACTGCCTGCTGACGTTTCTTCGGTCAGTCCAAGAACAGTCCAAGACTCGCCCACTCGTACTCATCGGCGGCTTTGTTCACGACCTTTCCTCGTTCATGAATCAGCACCCAGGGGGTCGCCGCTTGCTGTCGTCTAATATCGGCAAGGATGCCACTGCTGCCTTCTTGGGTGGTGTCTACGAGCATTCCCACGCCGCTCACAACGTACGTCCCGCTCAATCAATCCGAACAGGTTTGAAGCATTAACACGGTTTTAGTTGTTGGCGATGATGCGGGCTGGGGTGCTTTTAGGAGGACTCGAGCACGTCTCTGAGATCGCCATCCCACCCGCTCAGAGGCTGCGTGTGATAGATTCCGGAGGGGAGATCTAACCACCCAACGATCTCCGTTGCTTTCGATTCCGTACTAATGTTTTCTGGCCCTGCGCGCTTTAACCGCTCTAATCACCTTTAATGTACCAAACCGCGCTCTGACAATACATAAACTACCGGTCGATGTGTGGCCGTCCTGTGAGCTCGAGGAGGCGCGTTTCGCGTCAATCACCTCTGCGATCCGCGCAACGTCGAAAGTGGCGTCGACAGGCGAGTGGCGGCCAATGGGATCTAGAGCTCTCCAAGGAATGAATCTCGCAAAGACCTCATGACCACATTCCAGGCTTTTTCTTGAACCGAGCGGGTACGTCGGTCTCGGTCTCAGAATGGGGGCGTGATGCAGAAAAAAGGGGCGGAGAGGGTCTAGACCGGTTCAGAGGCGCGAGCTTAAACTGACCACACTCGTCTCGAGCGGAGAGGTTGACGTAGAGGGCTTGATTCCTGAGGTCTGAGGTGCGGGCGACCCTCGGATTGGGGTTTTCGATATTCAACCTTATATCGACAAGCCCGAGTTGGATTGTCTCGTAAACTCCCGCGCCCCTCGTTCGCTCCCCCGACTCGTCCTCTTGGTAGCAGGTTCGCCTTGACCACGATGCCTTCCAACGCTTGGATCCCGAACCGCTACCCCCAGTCGCGTCGTTCTGACCACGTCGATGTCTACAAAAGCAAGGCCCGGGGCTCCGTAGACGTTCCAGATCCTTACAATTGGCTCGAAGAGAACTCGGAAGAGACGACTCGTTGGGTTACCGAACAAGAGCAGTACACTCGCGAATACCTCCACTCCAGCCCTGACTGGGAACGTATCGAGGCCGACATCAGGACATCGATCGATTATGCAAAGGTGCGTTTTGCTCGGTGCCTTCACCGTTCCAAGTCGCGATCGATCCTGAATACTCCCGTCATCTAGTTCTCCGCCCCCTCCTTCAAGGGTGACAAGAGGTGGTACTGGCACTACAACAGCGGCCTTCAGCCTCAGTCAGGCATGTACGACGATGCACCCCTTCGCCGTACCCTAATCCCAAACCATCAGTGATCTGGAGATCAAAGAGGGAGGAGCTGCCCGACTTTTCCAAGCCGGAGACGGAGATCGGTGAAGTCTTTTTCGATGTGAGTCGTAACCCGACTCGCCCGGTGATGGAGCTGCGCATCTGAACCCGACACCGTATTCAAGCCGAATCTATTGAGTGAGGACGGAACGGCATCTATACGGACCAGTGCCACCTCAAAGGACGGGAAATACTTCGCCTACGGAATCTCCAGATCTGTTGGTGATTTTTACCCTGTCGTCCCGGACTTCAACGCTCAGCTTTTGTATAGGGATCCGACTTCTTCACCATCTACGTCCGGCCAACAACTTCCCCCCTTGTGCAGAAAGAGGGTGGACCCCGTACTACCCACGACGATGGTCGATTACCCGAAGAGATCCGCTTCGCCAAATTCTGCTCCATCGTCTGGACTCACGACAACAAGGGTTTCTTCTACCAGGTATGTGAGGTGGTCCGAAACGCGATGCTCCGTCATGATCTTTCATCGTCCAGAGGTATCCGGAACGCGTTTCGCATGGGAATGCCTCATCGGACGGGGCTGGGACTGAAACCACCAGCGACGTCGACGCCGAATTGTATTATCATAGAGTTGGCACTCCACAGTGTGAGTGTTTCGGGTATTCTTTGGTTTCCTGACGTAACCTGAGGCTGAATGTCCGTGCGTTGTTCAGCTGAGGATATCCTGGTCGTCAAGGATCCAGAACATCCCGACTGGATGTGGACCGCGGCGGTTTCTGAGCTCGATGGTCGATACCTCGAACTCTACATCAGCAAGGATTCGTCGAGGGTACGTGTACTGATAAATTTCCCCAGCGCTTTAAATCGCGATCGGCCGGACTCACTCGACCCCGTCTCATTCGTGTAGAAATACCTCGTGTGGGTCGCAGATCTCGAGGAGAACGAGATTGGTCCAAACTTGAAATGGACCAAGATCATCACCGAGCTCGATGCCAGTTACGACATGTTGGTCCCTCCCCGCCCTGCAGGCTTGACATATTCTAGATTCTCACACTGTTCTCCTCCCATGTGAAGCATCGGAAACGACGGCACACTCTTCTACCTCTTGACCAACAAGGGCGCACCACGAGAGAAGATCGTCACGATCGATATTACGGATAAAAAATACACACAGGAGGATTTGGTCCCTGAACAGAAGGATGCGAAACTCGAGATCGGAGTGTTGGTTGGCGACCACCTCGTCATCGTGTACAAGAGAGACGTGCGTGTCATCCCTTTTTGGTCGAAGAGAGTACAGAGGGACTGACCGGTGATGATAGGTCAAAGATGAAATCTACATCTACAACCTCAAGGACGGCAAACGCGTCACCCGGCTCGCTCCAGATTTCGTCGGAGAGGCCGCCATCTGGGGCAAAAGAGACCAGCCTTGGTTCTTTGCCACCCTCACGAGCTTTACCAATCCTTCACTCCTTTACCAGTATCGTTTTGACGACCTCCTGAAGGAAGGAGAGAAGTGGAGATCGTTGAGGGCCACCGAAGTCAAGGGCCTTTCGCCGGATGATTTCGTTTCGACCCAGGTCTGGTATAAGAGCAAGGACGGGACGAAGGTTCCGATGTTCATCGTGAGGCACAAGGATACCCCCCTAGATGGAACCGCTCCTGCTCTACAATACGGTCCGTTTCCCTTGCCCCACTTTTCTCCCTTCGGACACTGACTTCGGAGCGTGGATCATAGGGTACGGAGGTTTCAACATCTCCATCAATCCGTTCTTCAGTGGAGCCATCCTGAAATTCGTCCAAAAGTGCAAGGGGGTCCTCGCAGTTCCTAACATCCGAGGGGGCGGTGAGCTCGGTAAGGAGTGGCACCTTGCTGGTACTAGGGAACGAAAGGTGTGCAGGGTCGATGGAAGGTTCATCCCTTTCTGGAGGTGACCGGTTGATTGCTTGCACAGGTCAACTGTTTTGATGACTTTATCGCTGCATCGTGAGTGCCGCTTCCACGTAGATCACTGGTTGTTTGCTGAGGGTCCCTTTAGTGAGTACCTCGTGAAGAACAAGTACGCTGCCGCGGATAAACTCACTATTAACGGTGGCTCGAACGGAGGTACGGGGCGTGTTTCTAGCCTGTTCCAGACTGACACCCCCTTGTAGGCCTGCTCGTAGCTGCGTGTGTTAACCGTGCCCCTCCGGGAACCTTTGGTGCTGCCGTCGCCGAAGTTGGAGTTTTGGACCTGCTCAAGGTAACGAGGTCCCCTGTCTCCATTGGTGTTTGGACATCGCTGACGAACTACGCCGTTTTGTAGTTCAACCAATACACGATAGGCCGTGCCTGGACTTCGGACTACGGCGACCCACAGAACCCGGAAGATTTCGATTTCATCTACCCTATATCTCCCCTCCATAACATACCCACCGACAGGCCGTTACCACCGACTATCTTGTTCACTGCTGACCGTGAGCCGACCTTTGCTTTTATTCTGTAATTCAACCCTCAAGACTCATCCTTCATAGACGACGACCGAGTGGTCCCCCTACACTCCTTCAAACACGCCGCCGCGCTGCAGCACCTACACGCTAAGAACGTTCACCCTCTACTGATCAGGCTCGAGACCAAGGCGGGACACGGATCCGGAAGGTCTACTGAGCAAATGTACGTCCCGTTCCGAATCGCGATCGGCGGTGGGAAAGCTTGCTGATGATTTTTCCATAGGATCGTGAGCGCCGTTGACAAGTTCGCCTTCATTGTGCATACTTTGGGCCTCAAGTGGGAGGACTAGACCCGGTGGTCGTGTGATTCTCGATACCCCATAACGAAAAGAAGAAAAGCCAGGCTGAATCGGACTTGCCTCTCTTAACTAGTTCGCGTGTAAATAACCTCGGACGATAATTGCTGATACCAAGATTTGACCACTTGATCCGCGGAGGACGTGAGCAGGGGGGTAATTATTGACATCCTTCATGGGGGTTGTCTGTATTATGCGGCGTGTGGATGGGCCGGAGTGTCTAACGTGCGAGATACCTACGTGATATGTACAAAAGTCTAGGTGTGTATATGCGGCCCTCATCGTGAGGGTGAGGTGGCAAGTTCAGTCGTCCTCCGTCGAGTCGAGTCTATCTCTCCTAGCGGCGGCTCTCCGGAGCAACCACGCGATATTCTCATACACGACGAACGTCACGCAGGTCCCTGGTAGGACTCGAACGAGGTTGGTTCCAAGACCACGGTAGAACGCTCTTATCCCTCCTTCAGAGTACGTCCGCGTGATGCACGTGGGGATGGTGGGATATAGGTGCGCGGTCGCGTTGTTCTGTTCGGTGTTGGGTGGTGATGGGGGAGAAGTATGACGTCAGGTTCGGGTTTTCCAGTAAGCGGATAAGGATGGTGGATGGGGTACGCACTTGGATTCGTGCTCGGACGACTTGGTATGGGTAAGTTATGGCCAACGCAAAGAGTTTGCTGGCTCCGGAAGCGACTACGTACGTAGTGTTGGACTGTGCGGGGAATAAGGAAGGTGTGTCAATCCACGTGGGGATTGACATGAAAGTGAAAACCCACAAGCTTGTCATCTTTTGTAGTCCAGGGCTTCCCAGCCCTGCCAAACGATCTCCGCTTCTGCTCAAACGCCAAAGCCTTGATCCGTTCGTAGGCCATGAACTGTAGCGCCCCGTTGCTCACGCCGACCAAAGCTAAGATAGTCCCTCGGTAGAGACCTTTCACTCCTTCAGTTCGGTATATGGTCGATAACCCATCTATGCGGTGGGTAGGTTATCGGTCTCCGCGTACGTGCGTATTGCAGGAGGAGGATACGTACGCCATGTGTTTCTGTACGATGTAGGGTCTTTTGGATGCGTTGTGAACATCCGGATTTTCACCACCCATATAGGGTTTGTGAGTATCGAGGTAGCGGCACCTGAAAACGCGAGATCAGCGACTTCATGAGTTTGAGGGGACCGGATGAGACTGACTGGCTTCCGCGGCGTACAGCAGTGTCTTTCCTGACGTCAGCTCTCCTCCTTCACTCCCTTGCTCCTTCAACATATTATAACTGCCCACCGAAAAACAAACAACCACCAGTCAAAACTCGAGTCACCCTCCCAGGGTCAAACCGCCTGACCGAAACCAAGTGAAGAAAAACTCACAACAAAAAGTACAGTCCCCAGCTACTCGCGTTCCCAGCAACGTTCGGACCGACGCCTCTATACAACCCCTTCACACCATCCTTGGCGTAAATCTCTCCCAACGACAACCAAATGTGCTTGAACACGTTTCCTTTCCCCGGCGTGGTGGAAGTCTGGAGCTTAGTCTTGAGCAGGTCCAACGGGTGCATACAAAACACCGCAGCGACGCCAGCTCCGATCCCTGCGGCGGCATGGTCCTATGGAATTCCCGGGATTTCCGTACCAGCTAATTAACGTCGGTCGCGCGTGATTTCCCGGAAAGGACGCACTAGAGAGGTCGAAGGGAAGAAGCTGTGTTGGCTCTGTTTCGACATAAGTACGCCGGTGTATATGAGCCATTAGAGAGAGGGATTTGGTTATGTCGAGGACATCGTCTGAGGACAAGGAGGTTCTTCCGAATCCGCTCCGTCATCCGTCAATACCGCACTTTCCCGATCACCCGGCACGTGAAGACGAGACTCTGGTTCTGAACCCAAATGAAAAATCGTGATTTGCGTCCATAGTATACACGTGTGTCCATAACTTCTACTACACTACTTATCGAAGGCGAGCGAGAATTTGACTAGTGTGGAGAAGCAAGAAAGAGTAGGTTCGAGACAAAACGAAGACCAGCTCCCAAGTTTGGAACCGTCCAGAGGCACACGGAAAACGAATGATCGTGAAGCGAAGAGGCAAAGCTCATCAGGTAGTGATGTCCGAAAGCGAAAGATATGCAGGGCAGATACATCCATCCACTCGACGAGACAAAAGGAGCGGCCAAGTTATAGGGAAAGTAGTTTAGCGATGTGTCGTCTTTGGCTTGCGAGCTGGCACGATGTCCGAACCTCCTAGACGAGGTACTCCTGACTTTGAGCCCGGATAATGGCCGAGCGCGGGTGAGTGACGTGACGGGTTACCCCAATTCCGTACTCTCCTCGAGCCTCAGGGTCGACGATATCGACGCGGTTGGGCAAGTCTTGTTTGTCGGTTCGGTCATGGATGCCCCTGGTAGCAGCTCCCCACATCCTACTCAAGAAACCGCCCTCCTTGCGAGAATGAACCGTTCCAGTCTGGACAAGACCTTTCGTGTCGTTCTTCAGAAGAGAACCCCAAGAAACGCTCCTCGGCGGGATCCCGGAGACCGGCCCAGAACTTTCTGGGTCATGGGCGGCATCATCGGGGGCGTTGACCAACCGAATAGTCAAGGCGGAGAGGGTTGACGAAGGGGTCGAGTTCGCAGGATTCGTGGGACGGGGGCGTTCGGCGCCTTCGGCATCAGGTGGCGACAAGGCGGCGGCAGAGTTTTTGCGCAGCCGTCGGTAGGCGTGGACTGGAACCGGTTTGAGACGGAAGTTTGCAGGAGGGATCTGCTGTCGTTCAATCCCATGACTGCGACCTTCGATGGCAGAGTCCGAGAGGAGGGGCCACTCCGAGTCCGAATCCGCAGCAGAGCTCATATCGGAAGAATCACTTGTGAAACTCGGTGTACTCTGGATGGAGGAGGAGGTACTTGGGTGCCTTTGTGCAGGAGATGCGCAAGCGGTAGTCGCAGAACTGAGACAGACAGAAGACAGACGCTTAACGAGACCTTGAACGCTCGAGAGAGAACCGGACTGAGAAGGCTTGTCATGAGGGGGAGTGGGTGGCATCTGCGCCTGGGCCCGGGCAAGACCGGCTTTTGTAACAACGCTGACAGCGGCCGCACGTTTCTGTTGAGCCTTGGTTCGCATGAAGGGCGCAAAGTGGTGGCAGGTCTCAGCCTCGTCGAACCTAAGATCGTAGTCCAGCATAGCAAGTAGCTCGATCTCTGCCTTGGTGATCTCGAAGACGCCAAAGTAGCCGGTGTATTTCGCCCAGTGAATGTTCTTCGGACAAGAGTCGTTGAGATACTTGGCGGCAATGATCAATGTCGCCAAGAATATCCGATGGCAAGCGGTCTGAGAATCTACGTGGAGTGAGTCAGGACTCCGGAGCGTAACAGGCGATGCAGCAAAACATACATCTGACGTCTTCGGGCAACCGTGAGCGAAGACGTTCCAAATAAATGAGAGTTGCAAGGAAAGTCGTGATGTGAACGTTTGAAGCGTTAACTTGCATCGAGATGAACGTCTCCAGACTAGGTAGGCCAAGGCAGTTCAAGGCGTCCAGTTTCGAACGAGCGGGAAAGGACGTCTTGAAAGGGGTCTGGGGAGGAGTCGGGATACCAGCTCTTTCTGAGATCTCCCCATCGAGCCAAACAGTAGACCGGGTCTTCTGAGCCATATAAGAAACCATCTCAGGAGTGATCTTTTGAGAGAGGAGTTGCAAGAGATCGGGGTCGTGCTTTGACCTGGGGAGGAGAGAAGCGCAAAGGAGACGACTGGAGGACATGGCAAGTTGTTGTGGAAGGGAAGGTGAGAGTATTAAATATTGTAAACCCGTCGAGGGATTTTTGGATCGTCTATGGGTCGGAGGAGGAGGAAGATGGAGAGGGGGAGAGATGAGGTTCGGCAGACACCCACCCACGGCTAAATACCCTTATCTGGCAACCAAGAACAAACAAACCCAAATAACCGCCCAAGTGATCGGCACGGCCCTCACCCACGGCGAGGCCTTCGAGCGGCCATGCTATCCCAGGTATCCGACTGGATCATCACCCTGGGGTTCGTCTTTGGGGGGTGTTGTAGGTGAGGCGAACCCACTCGCCGGTTTTGTCGAGAATCTGACCAGTCGATGCTCAGTAACGCCCTCACGCTTGAGCAGTTGACCTCCGAGTACCGCAACGTTGGTCATCTCCTCACCTTCTTCCAGTTTCTAGTCGTTGCCATCCACGGACTGCCCAAACACATCACCATAACCAAATGGCGAGGTATCCCAATACCCAAACTCAAATCGCGACAGGTTCCACTTTCGGTCTACATCGTCCAAGTGGCCCTGTTCTGCCTGCTCTCTATCCTCAATAACAAGGCTTTCTCCTACCTTGTCCCTATGCCTGTGCATATAATATTTAGGAGCGGCGGCCTTGTTATTTCGATGCTCATGGGTCGTATTTTGTTGGGGAGGAGGTTGGCAGTGCTTTTGGCATCTGAAACCGAGATACTCACCGACCCCCCAGATACACGACCCTACAAGTGGTTTCCGTGGTCCTTGTGACGCTGGGCGTTATATCCACCACTCTCTCCGCTGCAAAGAAACATAAGCCTGGGATTAATGCCAGTTCCATGCCTGGCGTCTGGGACATCCACCAGTACTTCGCTGGGATTGTCCTTCTTAGCGTCGCGCTTGTTCTGAGTGGTTTACTAGGCATCGTTCAGGATCGGACGTACTCCAAGTTCCGGGGCACCGATAACACACCATGGAAAGAATCCATGTTCTACCTTCACTTCCTTTCGATGCCGATATTCCTCTCATTAAAGGGTGACATCACCGAACAGCTCTACACCCTTCAACAAACCTCAGCATTTTCTACCTCGTCCCTGATGTTCCCATCCCCCATCCCAGTCGCATTCGTTATCCTCGGTTTAAACGTTCTCACCCAACTGGTCTGCGTAGCAGGCGTCAACCGCCTCACTTCCCGGGTGTCCTCCTTGACCGTCACTCTGACTCTCGTTATCAGGAAGGCGGTATCGCTCATTGTCAGTCTGACATTGTTTGGAGACAAGGAAATAGATCGGCAGCAGAGATTCCTTTTGTTTGTAGGTGCGGGATTGGTGTTCACCGGTTCAGTCCTCTACTCCGCGTCGAACCAACAAAAGCATAAAAAAGTAGATAAGGTCGACTAGCGTCGAACATTGCGACCGGACTCTTGTATTTGTATTTAGAAAGAACGGTCGATTGAACGGCCAACTGGTTAATAGCTTTCAGCGTTGCAGGCGCGGATGTGAACCGTTGGGTCCGCGCCTTCCACGACGCCATGCACTTACAACTCTATGGTCACTGTTCCCTCGTCCCATTCCACGGGCTCTCACCCACCATCAGATCACATCACCTACAACTTCCCTTCCCTTTACCCTCCATACTTTTCGATCTCATGCGTTCATTTCCCATTACACATTATCAATTTCGGGGGTTGTGTTGATGGGTGGACCGCTCCCTCGGCTTCGCCAGGACTCACCGGTGTCCCTTGAGTTGCACAATGTTGGAGCGGTTTTGGAGGATCCGGAGTATGTGCAACGCATACGGAACCCAGCCAGGTGAATCACACAAGTTCTCTGTCCTGAACAAAGTACGTTGCGCGGGATCGCGGGGCCCCCCACGAAACTTGATCGAAAAAAAAGGCCACCGGGGTGATGCCGTAGCAGACTTTTGTCTCGAAGCCGCCCACCAATTTGTCCCCGTCCCGAATGCCATCAAAATCCACGAAAAGCCATTAAAAGCCGGTTTGCAGGTTTCATGATGACAGCGTTGGGACCACCTCCCGCAACTGGGGTAGAACGTGGTGGCTCTGATGATGGCCCTCCAGATATACGTTTCCACACGGACACGGACTAACCACGAAGCGTCCGGACTCCCCATGAACCCCGTCTGCTACCTGTAAACGTCATGTGAGAGCAATGGCTTGAGCAATCATGACTGGAACTGGACCTGGGAAGCTCAAGGCTCCCGATTCACAGTTTCGGGCCGACAGTTATCCCATCCGCGACTTATAAGAAAATACTGTGGCAATCCGTGGGAAAATAAATACTGTCACCCCCCCTCTTCTATAGGAAGCAACACATAAGAAACCGACAGCTGCGTGAGTTGACACCTTGGGAGCGCACACAATTCACAGAGCTGTGGGGTTCTCCGCCGTTGAGTCGCGGTCTCCGCGAAGGTTCATTGTAATGAAGCGGGTTTCTGGGTCCCCCAAATTTTGCAGCGAATGGAAAGGAAGAGGAGGGAGGGGATAGTGGCTGAGCGTGAATTCACGGGACATACATGCCTGGACGAGTCGTCCATCAAGTTAGGCAACCCACCGCGATATTATCGCCTGTCAAACCGGGGGTACTCCCACTTATGGTGGGGTAAGATGATTGTAGCGCAAGCTTAACCAACCCACGGAGTAGACAAATGGGGGGTACGAGGGCGGCATCGACTGACGCTTCCACCCAAGAATTTAGAGTGGTAAGCTTTTGGCCAGCCCACGATGCGACGGCGCGCGCGTCTTGTCCCGAGGAAGTGCGACGTGCGGTTGCCATATAGCTCCGGGGTCTCAAGTCGGGGAAGTCGTTGGAAAGAGACAAGTAGGATACCGTAGGTTGCTCATTCCATGTTCTCTTTGTTGTAAGTTTGGGA